>Ga0209980_10000225_pt1 | contig 29984 bp, 32 predicted proteins | sample CR02metaG_FD_183611 | JGI IMG/M metagenome (GOLD analysis project Ga0209980, IMG submission 183611) | Deep subsurface microbial communities from Mariana Trench to uncover new lineages of life (NeLLi) - CR02 metaG (SPAdes) (version 2) | ecosystem: Environmental > Aquatic > Marine > Ocean trench...
CCGGCAAACCGCTCAGCCCCGGGGTACCCAGAGGCCCGGGACCCACCCGCCCGGCAGGACCCGCATCGCCGCTGAGCCCCGGTGGGCCCGCGCTCCCCGCGTCAGCGGCCGTAGCTGCCGTTGCAGCGCAGCCGGGGTCTCCCTCGCGTCCGGGCGGACCCGCAGGACCCGCGATCGCGGGAGAGCCCAGAGCGCCCGGCAGCCCAGCCGGACCGAGGGGACCCGGTCCCACGTCGCCCGGACGGCCCGCACCGCCCAGCGGCCCGGCCGGCCCCGCCACTGCTGCGCTGGCAGCCGCGCCCTTCGCGCCGGGAGGCCCCGCTGGGCCCGGCAGCGTGGATCCCGCAGCGTCGCCCTTCAGCCCCGACTCCCCGCTGGGAGCGGCCCTGGCGGCAAATCCGCGGCCGCCCGCGCTGCCCGGGAGGGAGGACACAGCGCTGCCGTTCGAGCCGGCCGAGCCGGACGAAGCCGACTCACCCCGCGAGATCGACAGAGGGCACCGCGTGATCGACGGCAGGGCCCTGCTGCCCGGGCCCGCGCGTCCGGCCATGCCCGCGCCCGTGGCGATGCCGGCCCGCCCAGCCATGCCCGCACCGGTTGCGCTGCCGGCGCGCCCAGCAATGGGAGCCACCACTGCAGCAGTCGCGCGCCCCGCCACGGTGGGCATCATTGCGATCTCGGCCCGCCCCGTCACGGGCATACCCGGCTTCGACTAAGCCCCCAGCCCTTTACACGCCCTGGAGCCGGCTTCTCCACGCCCCGCGCGCAGGATAGACTGCGCCCCAGGGAAGGGAGTGCTGACCGTGCCGGACCACCCAACGCATCCCGAGATCCGATTGCTGGACGGCGACTTCTATGCGGCAGCGCCGCATCCTCACTTCCGCTGGATGCGAGAACACGCGCCCGTCTACTACGACGAGAGGGCCGGCTGCTGGGGCATCGCACTGCACGAAGACATCATGAGCCTGTCCAAGACCCCGGAGCGTTTCTGCTCGGGCGGCGGCTCACGTCCGGACTCTCCGCCGATCCCTTCGATGATCAACCTGGACGATCCGCAGCACAAGCGCAGAAGGAACCTCGTCAACAAGGGCTTCACACCCCGCCATGTGGAAGAGCATGAGCCCTTCATTCGAGACGTTTGCCGCCAGCTGATCGACAACGTAGCCATGCGCGGAAGGTGCGACTTCGTGAAGGAGATCGCGGCGCCCCTGCCCATGATCATGATCGGCGAGATGTTGGGCGTCGAGCCCGAGGACCGCGACAGGCTGCTGCGTTGGTCCGACGATATGATCTCGGGCACCTCGGCCGATGCAGCGCCGGAGCTCGCGAGCGCCGCCGGCAAAGCTTTCGAGGAGTACGCCGCCTATAACCGACGGGTGGTCGCGGACCGGCGCGCCAACCCGAGAGATGATCTCATGAGCGTGCTCGTGCACGCGGAGATCGCCGGCGAGAAGCTCAGTGACGAGGAGCTGCTTCAGGAAAGTCTCTTGATCCTCGTCGGGGGAGACGAGACCACACGCCACGTGATCTCGGGCGGCATGGAGGCCTTGATCCGCAACCCTGACCAACGCCAGAAGCTGATCGACGATCCGGCCAAGATCCCCGGCGCCGTGGAAGAGATGCTGCGCTGGGTCACACCCATTCAGAACATGAGCCGGACGCTGACAGGCGACTGCGAGCTCCGAGGACAGAAGCTGCAAGAGGGGGACAAGCTGCTGCTGCTCTACGTATCGGGGAATCGGGACGAGCGCGTCTTCGCGAACCCCGACGTTTTCGACGTCGAACGAACCCCAAACGACCACGTGGCCTTCGGTGGGTTCGGCACGCATTTCTGCCTGGGTGCGAGCCTCGCGCGTCTAGAGCTGCGCGTGATGTTCGAGGAGCTTATGCGTCGGCTGCCAGACATCCGGCTCGCCACCGATGAGAAGCCGCCGCTGCGTCCATCCAACTTCATCGTGGGCATCGAGTCGATGCCGGTTATCTACTAGCGGGGTAGCGGCGAGCTCAGCTCGCCTGCCCGCACTTCGCTCGGCTGCGCCTCGCTGCGCGGCCTTCGGCCTTGCTCTAGCGGGGTAGCGGCGAGCTCAGCTCGCCTGCCCGGGTAGCGGCCGGCGAAGCCGGCCTGCCGGGGACGGCGCGTGACTTCGTACGCGCCTGAGTGCGCGCACTGCTACGCAGCAGGACTCGCTAGCCTACTCTGATTTGACGCGGTGTAGCAGTGGGTTGGGCTTGCTGCGCGCGGACGCGATCCGCGGAAGGCGGAAGTTCGGCACCATGTAAACGATCAGATAGCCAGCTCCGTGCTCCACGCCGCCCAGAATCACTCCGCGCCCACTCGTCATACGCATTCTAGTGTTTAGAATTCCCGGCATCTCGACCTGCATGTGGAGCTTCCGATGCAGCACGGAGATGGGCAGAAAGCGCACCTCTCGGCCCTCCGGTAGCAGCAGCCGTCCCGACTCGCCGAAAGCCAGCTTGAACTGACGCCGCTGCACCACACGCAGCGTGCCAAAGTTCATGGGCGCGAGCTTCTTGCGGAGCTTCTCGCAGATCCAATCCACCTGCCCCGCTTTCTTCTCAGCATGCACGACCATCGTGCGCACCAGCACCAACCTCTGCGTCACATTGGCCGCGGAGTCGGCCCGGGCCGGCGGGCTCCCCAGAATTCCGAGCGCCAGGGCGGCCGCGATGCCAAGTTGCGCGCTCCCCATTAGCTGCATGCTCAAACCCAGCTCCCCCCCCGCGGGAGGCTCGAGATTTTCGCATCCTCCTCCAGCAGCCAGATCACGGTGACGCCGTCCTCGAGTTCATATACCAGCAGGGGGCCCCCGGCCCCGGACTGATCCAAGTCATAGATCGCAGCCGGTGAGGCCAGCGTGGGCAAGCTCTCCGAGGCCACGGGGTAGCCCTGATCGACCACGGGCGAGCCGAGCCACACCAGTAGCAGCCCAGCCATCGCGCCGCCGGCGAGAGCCGTGACGGGCACGGGCCGCAAGAGCTCGCCCAGACGTTGTCGCAGGCGTCGGCCGAGCGAACGCTGCGCCCGCTGCTTGTCCACCCGTCGCAGCTCGGAACGCAGGGCGTTCACCAGGAACTCGGGCGCCGGTGCCGGCGGACCATCCGTCCAGGCCTCCCGGATCACCGACCCCAGCTGCGCCATCTCGGCCAACCGCCGCGTGCCTGCCGCGTCGAGCTCCAGCTCGCGCTCCAGACGCTGCCGCGCACGAGGCGACAGCTCCCCATCGCGATAAGTGTCGAGCTGTCGCTCGCGTCGCCGCCTCACGTGACGTCCCCGGGCTTCACGCCCTGCCGCTCGAGAAAGAGCACCATCTTCTTGCGCGCGTAGTGTAGCCGGCTCATTACGGTCCCCTTCGAGATGTCCATGGCCTTGGCGATCTCCTCATAGGATAGGCCGTCGACCTCCCGCATCAGAAGTACCTCTCGCTGCCCCTCCGGCAGCCCCTGCATACCCGCCACGACCAGCTCCCGCACCTGTCTGCGCCGTGAGTCGAGCTCCGGATTGAACGACGCCGGTCCCGTCGCGCGTGGATCGATGCGACTGGCCACCGAGTCCTCCCACTCGATGCTGGGAGCGCGCGCGTCTCTGCGCCGTCGATCGAGCGCCAGGTTCACCACGATCCGGTAGAGCCAGGTGTAGAAGGCGGAGCGCGACTCGAACGTACGCAGCCCCTTGTAGGCCTTAATGAAGGCCTCCTGTACGATCTCCTCGGATGCGCTGGGGTCACGCAGGATGCGGTAAGCGGCGCGGAAGGCGCGCTCGGAGTAGCGCCGCACCAGCGCCTCAAAGGCCTGTCGGTCGCCTCCGCGGGCATCCCGGACCAGCTCGGGGTCGGACCGCTCGCCCTCCACGGCCACGCCTGGCACCGGCATCAGCGCCACTACGGCTCGCACGGGCCGCTGCTTCCTCGAGACACCATCGCTCGGCAGCTTGGACGGCCCAGCCGGTCCGGAAATTCGCCCCGCTCTGGCCCCGGGCGGCTCAATGGGCCTCTCGCCAGCTGGCACCAGAGCCCACATGCACCTCCAGCGGAACCGAGAGGGGGGCCACCCCCTGCATGCGCCTCACCACCAGGGACTGAAGCGCGTCCAAATCCGCGGGCACGACCTCGAAGACCAGCTCATCGTGCACGGTGAGGATCATCCTCGCCACCGGCGCCCCGGGGGAGTCGAGATCGCGATCGATCTCCACCATGGCCCGTTTGATGAAGTCGGCGGCCGTCCCCTGAATCACCGAGTTCGTCGCCATGCGTTCCGCCGCAGCGCGCTGGACCCGGTTTCTGGAGCGGAGATCCGGGAGATAACGTCGGCGCCCCGCCAGTGTCTCCGCGTAGCCCTTCTCGCGCGCCCGTTGGATGGCCGCGTCGAGGAATGCGCGCACGCCCGGATAGCGTGCAAAGTAGGCTCGAATGTGCTCCCGGGCCTGACTCTGCGAGATCCCGAGCTGGCGAGCGATGCCGAAAGCCGACGAGCCGTAGATGATGCCGAAGTTGATGGCCTTGGTCTGAGAGCGCTGCTCATCGCTGACCTCCTCGGGGGCGATTTCGAAGATCTGGGAGGCGGTGCGCACGTGGATGTCGACGCCCTCACGAAAGGCCGCGAGCAGGGGCTCATCCTGCGAGAGGTGCGCGAGAATGCGCAGCTCCACCTGGCTGTAATCCGCGGAGAACAGGAGCTGCCCCTCGGCAGGGACGAAGGCCTCGCGGATCCGTTGGCCGAGCGGCGTGCGCACCGGAATGTTCTGCAGGTTGGGGTTCGAGGCCGAGAGCCGACCGGTAGCAGCGACGGTTTGGTTGAAGCTGCAGTGAATGCGTCCGGTCTCCGGATGGACCAGCTTGGGCAGCGCGTCGACGTAGGTGCTCTTGAGCTTGGATAGCTTGCGGTAGACGAGGATCTCGCGCGGCATCTCGTACTCGAGGGCCAGCTCCTCCAGTACTGATTCATCCGTCGAGAAGCCGGTCTTGGTGCGCTTGGTGGGGGGCAGGGCCAGCTTCTCGAACAGGATCCCCTGCAGCTGTTTGGGAGAGTTGATCTTGAACTCCTCCCCAGCTAGCTCGTAGATCCGCTGCTCTCTCTCACCAAGCTCCCGCTCCAGCTCGGCCGAGAGCCGCAGCAGCCGGTCTTCGTCCACGCGCACCCCTGCCAGCTGCATGCGCACCAGCACGCGCACCAGCGGAACCTCGAGCTCCTGGAACAGATCGAGCTGGCCCGTCGATTCCAGGCGCCGCTCCAGCTCCAGCTCCAGCTCCAGGGCTAGGCCCACCCAGGCGCCGTAGAACTCCGCCAGCTCCTCGACCGGAACCGTGTCCGCCGGGCGTCGCTTCGCTCCCTTTCCGAACACGTCCGCGAGCGCGGGCAGCTCGCGCTCGAGATACGCCCGGGCCAGCACCTCGGGTCGTTGAACCTGCTGCGCGGGATCGACCAGGTAGGCGGCCACGGCGGTGCCGCGCAGCTCGCCGCCCAGCGTCAGCCCGCGCCGAGCCAGGGCCAGCGCGTCCCGCTTGAGGTCGTGCCCGACCCAGACGCGTTGCTTGCGTTCCAGCGCGGGACGCAGCGCCTCGAGCAGCCTCTCCTCTCCAAGCGCGGCGACCGGCAGGAAGTGCGCCCGTTCGGGGCTATGGGCCACGACCAATCCCACCAGCGCCCCCCGCATGGGGTCGTCAGGCTCGAGCACCGTGGCCAGTGCCACGCGCGGCGCAGCGTCGAGCTCTCTCGCCAGGGCCTGCAACGCTTGCGGATCGCGCACGATCTCGGTCTCCACGCGCCTGGGGGGAGCGGGGCGCGCCGTTGGCGCAACGCCCAGGTCCTCGAGCAGGCGCTTGAGCTCGAGCTCGCGGAAGATCTCGGCCAGGCCCTCGCGATCGGGCTCGGGCACGGAGAAGCGCTCGAGGTCGAGCTCGAGCGGCAGATCTTCGCGCAGACGGGAGAGCTCGCGCGAGAGCCTGGCCGAGTCGGCCCCGGCCAGCAGTGCCTCCCGTGGGCGCTTGGCACGGATCTCGGCCGTGTGCTCGAGCAGGTTCTCCAGCGTCTCGTACTTCTCAATCAGCTGCGCAGCGGTCTTCTCGCCAATCCCCCGCACGCCCGGGATGTTGTCGGAGCTGTCGCCAGTGAGCGCTCGCAGCTCCAGCATGCGCGTGGGCGGTACACCGAAGCGCTCCTCGACCTCTTTGGGTCCGTAAACTCGACCCCGCATCGTATCCACCAGCTTCACGCGCGCACTGACGAGCTGCATAAAATCACGATCGGTGGAGATGATCGAGACGTCGAGCCCGGCAGCATCCGCCTTGCGCGCCAGGGTCGCGATCACATCGTCGGCCTCCTCGCCCTCGTATTCGACCGCTGCCAGGCCATAGGTCTGCACTACGCGGCGGATTTGCGGCAACTGCGTGAGCAGAGCCTCGGGGATCGCGTCCCGCTTGGCCTTGTACTCAGGGAAGAGATCCTTGCGACGCTTTGCGCCCGGACTGTCCCACACTATGACTACATAGTCCGGCCCTTCTTCGCGCAGAACTTTCTGCAGCATGTTCACGAAGCCAAGCGTGGCATTCGTCGGTATGCCACTCGCCGTCGTCAGCGGGGGCAACGCATAGAACGCCCGATAGATGCTGGAGCTCGCGTCGATCAGACAGAGTTTCTTAGCCATCGCAGCGGGTGTACCACGCCCGCCTGCTGCACTCAACGGCCCGCGAAGCGCTGGCACAACACGTCATCGCGGCGCAGCGCCTCGAGGTCTTCGGGGGTCTTGACGGGGAAAAAGCGACCCTGCGGGCCGCTCCGGGGCGTGACCAGGTAGGCCGTCTCGACGAACGCCGAGAGCTCACCGATCAGGCGTTCCATCTGCACCACTCTTGCACCAGCAACGGTCTTTTCGGTGTAGAACCAGGAGAGGGGATAGTCCTTCTCCAGCGCAGGCAGCGACATGACAAACGTATTGGTGTTGATGAACCGGATCTGCGCGAAGTCGAAGTCCTCTGGAAAGCAGAATCCCTCGACGATCCGCAGCCGTCCATCGACGCGCGCGGGCGCACCACCCACGTCTCCGCCCATGGTCTCGGCCAGCTCGACCGTCAACGCGCGACCATGGGCGATGTGATACCCCACAATCACCGGATCCAGCTGCGCGCCCAGGTTGTCCACGTTGGAAAGCGTGAGTACGCGTATACCTTGCTCTGAGAGCTCGGCCAGCCGCCCCGAAGCGCGCAACGCCGAGAGGAAGTCCCCATGGCCCGGTGCGTAGGGCGACAGCGCGCCCGCAGCATCCCGGAAGAGCTCGCCCGCCGGCGTCAGACGCAGCGAGACGGATTGCAAAAAGCTGAGCACGTCGTCCTGAAGCCCGCGCTCGGCGAGGAAGCGCAGCGTGGGTCTGTGGGTGGCAAAGCCGTTCATGACGAGGAAGGGAACCGGACCCTGCGCACGCGCCTGCTGAAACTTGAGCTCGAGAAAGCTGCGCTCCCCGATCGCCTCGACCACGCCCTTCACCACGCCTCCGAAGCGCGTGGCCATGCCGCCGTTCAGCACGGCCACAGCGACCTCGCCGCGCGCCACCGCATTACGTCCTAGTTCGGTGTAGTGCGTGCGCTTCGCCTCCGGCAGCTCTTGCAAGAGCTCGATGCTCTCCAACGACACGGGCTCGGGATCCACCTGCAGGCGGTTCGAACCCGCGGCCAGCCGGCCGGCACGGATCTCTTCAGCAAAGAACTCGATACGCTCCCGATCCAGGGCGAGATATTCGACGCCGTCCAGCAGCCTCTGCAGCTCGGTCTCGATCGCGCCCCAGTCCCACCGCATGCCCGGCACTCAGGGTAGGCCATCCGGACCCCTTGCGCGGTGCTGCCCCGACGCGCGATGCTGACTGCATGAGAAGAGACCGACCGAACGACCGCGAGCGCTCGAGGTTCTTCCCGCGCATTACGCTCTCGCTCGTGGCGGGCTTCCTGCTCTTTCTGCTCTCGTCGGGGCTCTACGTACTGCCGGTGCTGCTGGAGCCCGCGCCCCCGGGGGCGATCCTCGACTACCACCAGGAGCGCGTGCGAGCACGCATGCAGGGCAAGGTGATCTGGTTTCTGGTGGGGTCGTTCCTGTGCACGGCGCTGGTGAGCGCGCGGCCGCAGGGCGGGAGTGCGCGCAAGCCATGAGCCGGGTGCTCTACTTCGCCTACGGCTCGAACCTCGATCCCGAGCAGATGGCCTCCCGCTGTCCCTCGGCCCGAGTCGCCTTTCTGGCGCGGCTGGCGGACCATCGGCTCGACTTCACCTACTTCTCCACCCGCTGGTCGGGTGGGTCGGCCGATGTGGTGCGCCACTTCGGAGAGAGCGTCTGGGGCATCGTGTACCAGCTGGACGCCGCGGAGCTGCAGCGGCTGGACCGCTTCGAGGGCGGCTACCAGCGCGTCTTCCTGCCCGTCCGGGACGACCAGGAACGCAGCTGGCACGTGATCAGCTACGAGGTTCCGCTCAAGCGCAGCTTCCGGCCCACCCACGGCTACATCCAGAAGATGCTGCTGTGGGGCGAGCACTGGGGCCTGCCCCAGAGCTATCTGGAGCAGCTGCGACGAACTCCCGTCTCAGACTGAGACGGGAGGAGGGAGCTCCAGGCTCCAGCGCAGGGCACAGGCGGCCCAGGTCATGCCCGCACCAAAAGTCGCGCACAGGATCTGATCGCCCGGGCGAAACCGCGCTGCGCGCTGGCACTCGTCGAGCAGGATGGGGATGGACGCCGCCGCGGTATTGCCGGTGCGGGCCAGGTTGGTGGGAAGCTTCTCATCGGGAATCCCGAGCCGCTCGGCCACCGCCTTCAGGATGCGCCGGTTGGCCTGGTGCAACACGAAGTGATCGACCTCCTCGATCGGCCATCCCACGTCTTTCAGCGTATCGTGCGTCACCTGCTCCAGCGCCTGCACCGCGAGCTTGAACACCTGACGCCCGTCCATGCGCAGATACTGCTGGCGCTGCGTCAGCATGTAGGGCGAGGCCGGGAGCGCCGCGGCGCCCCCCGGGATCGAGATCAGGTCGCCAACGCTCGGATCAGCTTTGAGAGTAATGGCGAGAACGTCACCGTGTCCCTCGTCCGCCTCCAGCACCAGAGCGCCCGCGCCATCTCCGAACAGGATGGAGACCTGTCGGTCCTGGTAGTCCACGAAGCGCGTCATGGCCTCGGCCCCGACCAGCAGCGCCCGCTTGTAGCGTCCTGACACCAGCAGAGCGTTCGTGACCTCCAGACCATAGACGAAGCCCGAGCAAGCCGCGTTCAGATCGAAGCTGGCAATGGGCCGTTTGATGTTGAGCTTCCGCTGCACCAGGTTCGCGGTCGACGGTGTGTGCATATCGGGCGTGGTCGTCGCGACCACGATCACGTCGATCTCGTCCGGGTCGAGGGCCGCCATCTCGAGCGCTCCACGCCCCGCCCGGGCGGCCAGATCGCTGGTGGCCTCGCCGGCCTTCAGAATGCGTCGCTCGTGGATCCCCGTGCGCACAACGATCCACTCGTCGCTGGTGTCGACCATGCGTTCGAGATCGGCGTTTGTCAGCTTCGACTCGGGGAGACTCGAGCCCGTGCCCCGAATGACTGCACTCATTGGGCGGAGTCGACGCGGCTACCCATGTACTGGACGATGTCGTTGATGGTGCGCATGGTCTCGACATCCTCATCGGGCACCTCGACCCCAAACTCCTCCTCCAAGGCCATGACCAGCTCGACCACGTCCAGCGAGTCGGCTCCCAAGTCGTCCAGTAGGTTGGCCTCTGGGACGAGGTTGGCCTGCTCCACACCTAGCTGATCCTTAATGATTGCGTTCACACGCTGCGTGAGCGCTTCCATCCCTTCCTCCTATAACCAGCGACTGCCCATAGTGGGCCGCCGACAACAGGGTCACCCCCCAGTGGGTCCCTATGCGACCTCAGCCAGCGGTCTCCGCACGGGCCCAAGTGCCCAAAGTGACTGAGAGTCATCTTGCGAGCCGGGAATGTAGGGGTCCACCTGGAGACCGTCAACCAGGCGTCGGGATGGACGGCTTAGACGGCCGCAGACCGGCAATCAGCAGGTCGACGGCGCTCTCGAACACGGGCTCCAGATCCCGGGCGCGCAGTTTGCGCCGCTCCGGGTACTCCTCCGTCTGGATCAGCCCGTTCGCCACGATCCAGAAGATGTTGGCCATCTCCCAGGGGTCACAGTCGCGGAAGGACCCCTCGCGCACCCCCCGCGAGATCTGGTCGGACAGGATCTGCAGGCAGCGGGTCCAGACATCGGTGACCGCCCGCACCAGCTTCTCGGGCAGCTCCCCGATCAGGCGCTGGTTCTCGATGGCCCAGAAGATCCGGAAGTACTCACGGTTCTCACAATAGTGCTTGAAGTAGAAGAGCCCGATGCGACGGATCTGCTCGTCGGGCGAGAGCACCGGGTCGATCGTCTGCTGCATGCGCTCGACGAAGGAGTCTGCGTTGTGTACGAGCACCGCCACGTAGAGCTCAGCCTTGCTCTCGAAGTAGCGATAGATGGTGCCCTTGGCGACCCCCGCCAAGCTCGCCACCTCATCCAGGTTCGCGGACTCAAAGCCCTCTCGGAAGAAGACCTGGCGCGCCGAATCGAGGATGCGTCGTCGGCTCGCCTCGCGTCTCGCCAACTGCTCCACAGCCATCGATTATAACGCTCTGCGAGGCCAAGCACGCGCCGCTAGCCGTACCTGACGCCTCAATGAGTCGCCGGTTACTAGTGGGTTACCGGCGAGCAGAGCTCGCCTGCCCGCGCTTCGCTCGGCTACGCCTCGCTGCGCGGCCCTGCGGGCCTTGCGGGACGACGAGTTGTGCTGTGTCTAGACCTGATCGCTTCCTTCGAAGCGCAGCTCCTCGAAGAGGGCCGTCGAGAGGTAGCGCTCCCCGTAGCTCGGTAGGATGATCACGATCAGCTTGCCTGCGGCCTCCGGGCGCTTGCCAACCTCGATGCCGGCAACCACGGCGGCGCCGGAGGAGATGCCCGAGAGCAACCCCTCTTCCAGCGCCAGCCGACGCGCCATCTGGATGGCCTCCTGGCTCGAGACCTGAACCACCTCGTCGATCAGGCTGGTGTCGCAGACGTCGGGCACGAAGCCCGCACCGATCCCCTGGATCATGTGTTTGCTGGGCTTGCCGCCGGAGAGCACCGGGCTCTCGCTGGGCTCGACAGCGATGGCCTTAAAGCTTGGCTTGCGCGGCTTGATGAGCTGGGCCACGCCGGTGATCGTGCCACCTGTGCCCACGCCGGAGATCAGGTAGTCCACCTGGCCATCGGTGTCGTTCCAGATCTCCTCGGCGGTGGTGTCGCGGTGGACCTCGGGGTTGGCGGGGTTCTTGAACTGCTGGGGGATGAAGGAGTTCGGAATCCTGGCGGCCAACTCCTCCGCCGCCTTCAGGGCACCGGGCATGCCCTCGGCCGCGGGCGTGAGCACGAGCTTGGCGCCATAGGCGCGCAGCATCGTGCGCCGCTCCTGTGACATGGACTCGGGCATGGTCAGAACGAGCTGGTAACCCTTCACGGCAGCCACCAACGCCAACCCGATCCCGGTGTTGCCCGAGGTGGGCTCGACCAGAACCGTCTTGCCCGGCTCGATCTGCCCGGCCTTCTCCGCCGCCTGGATCATCGAGGCACCGATCCGATCCTTGACGCTCGCGGCGGGGTTCGCCCCCTCCAGCTTGCAGACCAGCTGGGCACCGACGCCCTCGCTGACCCGCTGCAAGCGCACCAGGGGCGTGTTGCCGATCAGCTCCGTCACATCATTCGCGATCTTCATGCCTGCCCTCCCTGATCGTCCCGACTGTCGAGCCCCCCAATGGTAACACGAGATTTGTGACCCCCAGCCGCGCCTCAAGCAGCAGGGAGTACCCCTCGCGCTCCACGAAGCTGCGGTCGGCGTGCAGCACGTCCCGGCCACGCCGCAGGAGTACGGGCCTGAAATCACGCGCGTAGGCACGCAGATCCACGGGCCCCTCGAGCACGACGTGGGGCATGCTAGTGTTCTGTTCCCCCGCTCACGGCGTACACGGGCGCGAAGGAGCGCCGGTGTATAGGCGTCGGCCCCAGGCGCTGGAGCGCCCGCAGGTGCTCCGCCGTGCCATAGCCCGCATTGCTGGCGAAGCCATAGCCCGGGTGAAGCTGATCAAGCTCACGCATGAAGGCATCCCGATGCACCTTCGCCAGCACGGACGCCGCGGCGATGCAGCCCACGCGGGCGTCGCCGCCCACGATCGCGCGCTGAGGCAGTGCCAGACCCGGAACTTCGCGCGCATCGACCAGCAGCATGTCCGGAGCGCGCGCCAGCCCCTCGACGGCGCGCCGCATCGCCAGCAGCGCCGCGTGGTAGATGTTCAGCTGGTCAATCTCCTCGGAGCTGGCCCAGCCGACCGACGTGGCACAGGCCAGCGCCTCGATCTCGGCCGCGATGCGCTCGCGCGCCGCGCGCGTGAGGCGCTTCGAGTCGTTCAGACCGGGCAGCCGGACGGCGGGCGGAAGCACCACCGACGCTGCCACCACCGGACCCGCCAGCGGTCCCACGCCCACCTCGTCGACCCCCGCCACGTGTTCGACGCCCTGCTGGTGCAGGTCGTGCTCGAGGGCAAAGAGCCGCCGCAGGCGTCGCTGCTCCGCTGCGACGCGACGCCGGCGTGTGTCGAGGTTACGCAACAGGTCCTGAGCGCCGACGCGTGGATCGTCCCTCAGGGCCACCCGCAGCACTCCGCTCACGCGCCCGCCCTCACGCACGTAACGGCGCCGGATCTCCGCCAGCGAAACGCCACGAAGCTCCATCCCCACCCCCGCTTTTTGCGCCTCGATCTTATTTTTCGCGCTCGATTCCCAGTCGGTCCTCGATACGTCGCACCCGGCGCAGTAGCTCGGGCAGACGCTTCCACGACGCAACCACTCGCGCGTAGAGGCCGCGCTCCATCTGCGGCATGCCCGCCACTTGCGACCCTGCGGGCAGATCGCCGACCACCCCGCTGAAGCCGGCGATCATGCTGCCGTCGCCGATCTTCACGTGCCCCTTGGCGGCGGATGCCCCCGCGAAGAGCACGTGCTTTCCCACGTAGGTACCGCCGGCCAGACCCACGAACGCACACAGTGTGCTGCCCTCGCCCACCTCCACGCCGTGCGCCACCTGCACCAGGTTGTCGATCTTCACCGCGCGGCCGATGCGCGTACGCGTCTCGCTCTGCCCGTGGCGAGGGTGAGCGGGATGGGAAGCGTCAATCGTGCTGTTGGACCCGATCTCGGCCTCGTCCCCCACCTCGACCGAACAGCGATGCGGGATGCGCACGCGCGTGCCGTCGGCGCGGTACGCGAATCCAAAGCCATCCGCGCCGATCACAGCCCCGTTCTGCACCACCACCCGATCCCCGAGACGAACGCCCTCCCGCAGGTGGGCCCCCGAGTGGAGCTCGCAGTCCGCTCCCACGCGTACGTTGGCGTAGAGGGTGCAGTGCGGATGGATCACCGTACGCTCCCCGATGCGCGCGCCGGCGCCAACCACCACGTAGGCGCCGAGCGCGACGTCTTCGCCCAGCTGTGCGTCGCTCGCCACCACGGCGGTCGGATGCACGCCGGGCTCAGGACGCAGCGGCGGGGGCAGGAAGAGCTCGACCGCGCGGCCAAAGTCCGCATACGGGGCCGGCGAGCGCAGACAGGGCCGCTTCTCGGCGTCAAAGTCCGGTGGCACCAGGAAGGCGCCCGCGCGCGAGCGCGTGAAGGCTTTGCGATAGCGGTCGCCGCTGACGAAGCTGAGCTCCTCGGGGCCGGCATCCTCGAGCCCCGCCAGGCCGCGAAGCTCGAGTCCGGGCTCCCCCTCGAGCGCCAGATTCAGGGCTTGCGCGAGCGCTCCGAGCCGCACTGCGGCCTAGTGTCCCGATCCGGAAGTTCGCTCGCATTCTCGACGATCGACGCATCCACGCTCGCGGCGTTGTGCTCGCTCGCCGAAGCTACGGATGCGCCGCGCTCGCGCGCCTTGCGAGCGCGGCGCCTCGATCGCGAGCATGGCGTCGAAACTCCCGGAACAGAACACTAGTTCCCTAGCAGCTTCCCAAAACGGGAGCGGTAGAGGAAATCTACGGCCTTGCGCAGGAAGCGCAGCTTCTTGGCGCTGTAGGGAAACCAGAGGTACTCGCGCTTGCTCGTGAAGCGACCCGTGATCACGGACTGAACGTGGCAGTTGCTCTTCAAGCCCATCTCCCCGTTCACGCGTCCGATGCCGCTCTGGTTGACCCCGCCGAACGGGCTCTCTGCAATCCCGTAGGCCACCAGGCAGTCGTCGACGACCACGGCACCGGAGTTGAGCTGGTTGGCGATCTGCTTGCCCTTGTGGCGATCCCGGGTCCAGACGTTGGCGTTGAGGCCAAACTGCGTGTCGTTGGCCAGCCGCAGCGCCTCGCTCTCGTCGCGCACGACCTGGATCGGGAGCACCGGTCCGAAGGTCTCCTCGCACATGATTTCCATCGTGTGGTCGACATCCACGAGCACCGTGGGTTCGTAGAAGTAGCCCGCATAGTTCGGGTTACGACGTCCTCCCGTAAGCACCCGCGCGCCCTTGTCGGTGGCGTCCTTCACGTGGCGCTCGATGATGTCGAGCTGAGGCGGGAACGTGATCGCCCCCACGTCCACGTCGCCCTCCACCTCGGGTCCCTGCCGCAGTTCCTGCGTGAGCTCCACCACCCGCGCGACGAATGGCTGCGCGAGCTTTTCGGTCACGTAGACACGTTCGGTCGAGATACAGATCTGGCCGGAGTTGCAGAACGCCCCGTACACCGCACCGCGCGCGGCCCGCTCGAGCTCCGCGTCGTCGCACACGATCATCGGGTCCTTGCCGCCGAGCTCCAGCGTGCAGGGAATGAGGCGCGCGCCACAGGTCTCGGCCACCTTGCGCCCGGTGCGGACCGAGCCCGTGAACGAGATCTTGTCGCAGCCCGCCTCGAGCAGGGCCGCGCCCGTGGTGCCGTCTCCGGTCACGACCTGGAAGACTCCGGTCGGGAGACCGGCCGCCTCGAACACTCGCTCCAACATAATACCCACGAAGGGGGTCACCTCGGAGGGCTTGAGCACGACCGTATTGCCGGCCATCAGGGCCTGTACCGTCGGGTTGAGGGAGAGCAGGAAGGGAAAGTTCCAGGGCGTGATGATTCCGATCACACCCATCGGACGATACGAGAGCACGAGCTTCTTGTGCTTCATCAGGTGCAGATTCTTCTTCTCGTCGCTCAGCAGGCGCTCGGCGTTCTTGGCGTAGTAGGTCAAGGCGTCGCAGGCGCCCAGGATCTCCAGCGTCACCGCTTCGAGCCGGGGCTTTCCGGTGTCGCGGCAGATCGTCTCCGCGATCTCGTCCGTACGTTCCACGATCACGTCGCGCACGGCGAGCATGTAACGTTCGCGCTCCCGGAACGAGAGCGAGCGCCAGCTCTCAAAGGCTTTGCGAGCGTGCTCGACGGCCACCTGCACGTCCTCCGTCGTGGCGACTTCGATTTCGCCCACACGTTCGAGCGTTGCCGGATCGAAAACCTCGAGCTTCCGACGTTCGTGAAGCGCCCGCGGGCCCTCCACAGGCTGGAGCAGCGCCATAGTACCGCCTCCTGGCTGACCGGATCCCCCAGGCTCTTCCTATAGGATCGCCCCTACCCTGTCAATCGGCGCTGGTTTTTGACGCATCCTCCGCACCTGTGAGATAAGCGCAGCGTGGACGAGCACGCGCCGCCCGCGGGTCCGGGCCGGGACACTCCAGAGCTCGCCTCCGAGCTACTCGACCTGCGAGACAAGCCGCTGGAGCCGCTCGCACCTTCGCCACAGGCGCTGGGCGTCTGGGAGCTGGCCTGGCCCACGATCGCGGCCAGCACCACGCAGACACTCGTGCGCTGGGCGGATCTCAAAATGGTGGGCGACCTCGGCGTGGAAGCCGTCGCAGGCGTGAGCGCCGGCGGGCTCGTGTACTGGCTGCTTCAGTCGACCGTGATGGCGGTCACGACGGGGCTCGTCGCGCTCATCGCGCGGGCCGTGGGCGCGCGCGATGAGCGCCTCGCCGATGCGACGCTCAAGCAGAGTATCGTGCTCGGCACGCTCTTCGGCCTGGGCACCCTGGTCGCGCTCCTGCCCTTTACGGATGCGTTGATCGCGATCTACGGTGTGGAGCCGCTGGTCGTGAGCTACGGCTCCGAGTACCTCGTGTTCCTGCTGCTCGGAAACGTGCCGTTCACGCTCACCTTCGTGTTCGGGACGGCGCTACGCGCCGCCGGCGACGCGCGCACACCGCTCTGGATCGGCGTGATCGCGAACGTGCTCAATGTCTTTCTGAACTGGGTTCTGATCTACGGCCATCTCGGCGCACCGGCGCTGGGCGTGGCGGGCGCGGGCCTGGCCTCCAGCCTCGCGATGCTGTTTCAGGTTCTGGTCTTCTGGCCGCTGTGGCAGACTCGGCGCACGATTCTGCGTCCCACGCAGGCCAGCTTCCGGCCCGACACGCGCCTGTGGCGTCGCATCATGCACATCGGCTATCCCGCCGCGCTCGAGGGGGTTCTCTTCCACCTGGGACTCTTCGCTTTCATGCGCATCATCACGATCTACGGAACGGCCGCGTTCACCGCCTACCAGGTGGGGGCACAGATCCTCGCGCTCTCCTTCCTGCCCGGCCTGGGCTTCAGCAGCGCGGCCGCCACGCTCGTCGGACAGCACCTGGGCAACGGGCAGGCCCAGCTCGCGGTGCGCGCGGGCTGGCGCTCGACACTGGGCGCGATCGCGACCATGAGCGGGCTCGGCGCCGCCATCATCGCCCTGGCGGAGCCGATCGCGCGCTGGTTCATCGACGATGCCGAGGTGGTCCCTCTGCTCGTGGACTTCATCTGGATCATGGGTGCGGTGCAACCGCTGATGGCGATCGAGTTCACCCTGGGCGGCGCGCTGCGCGGCGCGGGCGATACGCGCTTTCCCTTGCTCACGATCTTCATCGGCCTCTTCGTGTGCCGACTCGCTCCAGCCAGCGTCGCGGCGCTCATCTACGGCGCTTCGATTCAGGTCGTGTGGAGCTGCCTCATCCTCGACTACCTGATCAAGGCGATCCTGCTCGTCGCCAGGTTCCAACGCGGCCGCTGGAAGCAGATCGAGGTATGAGGTCGCTTCAGCTCTCGCTGGCGGACGCGGCGGGAACGCCGGCGAAGTATCGCAGCAGATCGGTTTCGGTCACGATGCCCGCAAGCTTGCTGTCCTCGATCACGGGCAGGCAGCCGATCTTGCGCGCGGCCATGATGCGGGCTGCCTCCTGGACCGGTGCCTCGGGCCCAATCGAGATGGGCGGGGACGACATCACCTGGGAGATGTTCACGCCCTCCAGGAAGAGCGTCTGCTCCTCGCTCGCCACGCCCATCACGTTCGAGAGCGAGGCATGCAGAAGATCTCGCTGCGAGACCACACCCACGAGCTGACCGCGGCGAACCACGGGCAGGTGTCGCACCCGCCCGAGCTGCATGATTTCATCCACGATCCGCAGGTTGTCGTCAGCGCTGATGCTTACGACTTTCCGGCTCATGATGTCCTGAACTTTCACACACCTGATCTACCACGCTCATGGGGGCCGTGACAATGGGGCTCGAGAGCCCGCCTCCTGCTAGAATGGAGACATGGGCAACGTCAAGCCACCGGGCCCGAAGTCGCGCAAGACCGACGCGAGAGCGGAGCATCCCGAGCACGCGCAAGGCCGTCCCCCGGGGCCGCTGGAATCGCTCTTCCAGGAGGCGATTCGCAGGGCCACGGCGCTGGGTCTGAGCGGGTTCTTCCTGACTGAGGAAGCCGTGCGAAGGGCCCTCACCGATACGGTCCCCCAGGAGTGGGTCGACTACGTCAGCCGACAGAGCGAAGACGTCCGGCGCGACCTGGTGGACCGGCTCGTGCAGGAGTTCGGGCTGTGGCTGCGCACACTCGACCTGTCGGAGCTGCTTCGAAATGTGCTCGAGGACTATGAGATCTCGGCACAGATCGACATCTCGGGGGATCGCAAGCGCAAGGACCCGGTTGTCTCCCTCAAGGTCGCACCGCATCGGAAGTAGCTTGCCCTGGTGGCGCACGCTCTACTTCGCGCTCTTTCTGGGGCTGGGGGTCGTCTACTACTACTTCTTCGGACCCGGGCCCACGGTCTCCGAGCTCTCGCAAGATCTTCCCTGGTGGCGCCCCGCAGGCTGGCTCCTGCGCTGGGACCCGGTGATCGGCCTGGCCAGCCTGGCCAAGTCCGGCGGGCCGGGGTTCTGGCTCCCGATCCTCGTTTTCTGTGTCCCGCCCTTTGCACTCTTCGCGGCCGGGCTCCGGCTCTTCCACGGCGCGCTGCCACGCGCCGGCTCGCTGGCGCTGGCTCTCTCGCTCTGCCTGTTCGTCGTCTATGGCTACCTGACCGAGGGAGCCGTGTGGCGCTTCTTCTCCTGGCGCTTCGCGGTCACGAGCTTGAGCGTCGGCGCAACAATCGCGCTGCTGGTCTTCGCGCCCTCGCTGCTACGCGGGCTACTCGCGCGACCACGCGCCGAGGTGGCGCTGGTCCTGCTGGGAACCTTCGCGGGCGTTTTTCTGCTCAGCACCGAGATCACGGGTACCGATCCCTCACTGCGGGCCAATCTCAGCCCCTGGCCCGCGCTGACACTGTTCGGTTTTCTGCTCGCGGGCTACTGCATCGCCGCCCTGCACATCGCCGCCGGCTGCGGCCTCCTGCTGCGCAGCTTCTGGCCGGGTGCGATCAGCACCACCCTGGGAGTCGTGGTACCGGCCCTGCTGGGTGGGGGTATGGCCTACCTGATCTTCGAGGGCCCCGGCCCAAGCGCGCTCGGATCGCTCGCGCTCGCCAGCACATTGTACGCGGGGATCGCGGGCGCGCGCCTCGGCCGGGATCCGACCGCCAGCGCGCACTCGGCGACGGCGCGGCTCGCAGCCGGACTGCTGATGGCCAGCTTCATCTTCGTCTCCAACCGTGCGGCCCTCTCCTTTCTCGACACCGCCCGCAACCAGCGTTCGGCGGAGGTGATCGCGGCGCTGGGCGCGTACCGCGAGACGCACAGCGGCTATCCCGACGAGCTGGAGCAGCTCGTACCGCGCTTCCTCGAGGGCGTGCCGCGGGCGCGTATGGGACTCATTCGGAACGCGGGCGAGGAGTTCGTTTACACGAACTTCGGAGACTCCTACGCGCTCGAGTTCGCCGCTGTGCAGTGGGTCCAGTGCGCGTACAGCCCACCTTATCTGGACGCTGAGGAGGACGCGCCCGGGGACGCTCCCTGGGCCGGGCCGGAGGATGTGGGGGCCGGCGGACCCCCACTCGGCAACGAGTTGGACGCGCCCACACTCGAGGGGAGCTGGAGCTGCGAGAGCATACCGCCCTCGCTGTGGTGAGCGTGGGCGTCCCGACCGACAACAGGCTGCGCTTCGGGCTCACCCCCTGGGAGGGCGCCGCTGATGGCGGCGGGCCCCCCGCGCACTTTATCGGGCAGGTCGAGCTCGCTGAGCGTCTCGGCTTTCATTCCTTCTGGCTGCCCGAGAGTCACTTCGTAGCCCAGTCCTACCCCGCTCCCCTGCTGCTGCTGGCGGCGGCGGCCGTGCGCACGCGCTGCCTGCGTCTGGGCACGACCTCCTATCTGCTACCCGTACGACACCCGCTGCACGTGGCGGAGGAGGTCGGTGTCCTTGACCAGCTCTCCGGCGGACGCGTGATCCTTGGCGTCGGCCGCGGCTTCAGGCGCACGCTGTTCGAGGCCTTCGACGTCCCGCCCTCCGAGAAGCGCGATCGCTTCGAGGCCGCACTCGAGGTGATTCTGCGCGCCTGGCGGGGCGAGCCCGTGATCGGCGACCCCGACGGCGAGTCAGCCAGCGGCCGGCCGCCCGTCCGCGTCACGCCCCCGCCGCAGCAGCAGCCGCATCCCCCAATCTGGGTGGCGGCCTTCGGTCCCAAGGCCCTGGCCCAGGCCGGACGCCTGAACCTTCCCTACCTGGCCTCGCCGCTCGAGCCGCTCGCACAGCTGGTCGAGAACTACGCCCTGCACCGCGAGGCCCTCCCCCGCGACGCGCGTGACGTGGCGCTGCCCGTACCCGTGATCCGCACGCTCTTCGTCAGTCACGACCAGAGCTGTCTCGAGCGTGTCCGCACGGCACTGGAGGAGCAGGCCCAGGCGCTCTCCCAGCAAGCGACCGGCGTGCTACGACGCGCGGGGGATGCCGCCCTGGATGAGTGGGCGCTGGTGGGGGAGCCCGAAGAGCTCGTCGACGGGATCGAGCGCTACCGCGAGGCGATCGGGCTGACGCACCTGATCGCGCGCGTACAGGTTCCAGGCGCTACCCCCGACGAGCTCACGCGCTCCGTCCACCTCCTAGCCGAGCTAGCCGGCCGACTCTAGAGACGCTCAACCCGCGCGCACCCAGGCGCGTGCGAAGCCACGCGCCGTCCCGGCAGGCGGGCTTGGGCCGCCGATAACCGGGTAGTAGAGCTGCGCTCGCCGATAGCGCGCTAGTCACGGCCTGGGGAGCGCCGCGCGCACCGCCTCCAGGCACTCGGGCGGGCAGCAGTCGGAAAAGCGTGCGGCAGCGGCGTAGATGGCGCTCACGCGGCGTTCCATCTCCCCGGGAAGCGGCCGACCCAGGGGACGCGTGCGCGTGGCACGCAGGATGCGGCGGTTCAGCGGGTCGAAGAAGCGTCCATCGAACTCCACCGTGTCGTGCATCACGGAGCTGCGGTCGTATACGTGAACCGCGCCGAAGAGGTGGGCCAGCTCGTGCACGAGCGTTACGACCGGCGGGTCCGCCCCGTCCACGCAGCCAACCACGGCGTGCTGGCCGAAGGGGTCGGCCAGACCGAAGGGCCCATCTGCGAAGGCCGCGGCGGGTGAGCGCCTTTGCGGAACCAGGGCGAGCACGACTCCCTCCGCGGCCGAAACATGCTCGCGCAGTTCTTTCAGCGCCTCCTCCGCAGCGGCGGGCGGGGCCGCCCCGCGCCAGACTCGGTGCGTAACGTCGAAACGCAATCCGACCTCGCGCTCGAAGACCTCATCCGCATCCCCCAGCAGCTGCATCACACGCTCGCGCCCCAACGCACAGGCGTCGAGCACCTGCAACGGAACGACCGTTAGAACGTCCTCGCTGGGCCTACCCAGATCGGCGTAGAGGCGGCGCACCAGCGTCTCGTTCGCCACCGCCATCGCATCCAGGGCCGCGCGCGTGATCGGCTGATCGATACTCACGTGATCCGCGCTGATCCTGTACTCGAAAAGCAGGCTCGAGCCCTCATAGAGCTGGTAGTAGATCCGGGCGAAGCCGACGGAAGCTTCGAATCGATTCCGCAGCCACCCGACACGCAGCAGGCTGAGCGTCGAGTTCTGCTGTTGGAATGCACCGAGCTGCTCAACGGTGGCGGTGAGGGTCAGCTCGGGATCGTCCGGGCGCGGCCGAGCCAGGGCTTCGGGATCGGCGACCGGCACCGGGCGAACCGCCGAGAACAGGCCCGAGCGCGCGAGCGTGGCAATCGCGTCGCGTCGCACGCCCGCAGCCAGCTCGCCCACGAACGAGGTATCGCCGGTGCGAACCTGGCCCCGACGGGCGAACCCGATCCCGTGCAGACGCAGCGGAGGGTGCACCTCCACGCGCGTGGAGGGCGGGCGCCGATCCTGGAAGATGCCCACGCCCAGCGCGGGGCGCCGTGCCGCGCCGCCGTCCTCGAGCGCGGTCAGGTGAGGCTCGATCGGTACCGGCACGATGCGCAGCGCGCACCCCACGACAAAGACCCAGACCCCCCCCAGGCAAAGGCGCGCGGCCCCGCCCGTGCAGCGCTCAGCCGTCCTCATGGGGGTGCGACCGTTTGAAGATCAAGAAGGCCATCGTGGGGCGTCGCGAGGCATCGCTCATCGCGAACTGGATGCCGTCGAAGCTCCAGCCGTCGCGGGCGCTCTCGTTCAGCACGCGCTCAAGCTCCACATCCGTCACGATCGAGATCTCCACCACTTTGTACTCGGTCTCAGCCACGGAACCCGTGCGCGAACTGCTTCGCGAAGTAGGTGATCACCCGGTCGGCACCCGCTCGCCGAATCGCGGTGAGGCTCTCATCGATCGCACGTTCCTCATCGATCCAGCCACGCTCTGCCGCGGCGCGGATCAAACTGTACTCACCGGAGACCTGATAGGCGAAGAGCGGAGCCCGAAACGCAGCGCGCGCGGCGTGGATCACGTCCAGATAGGGCAGCGCTGGCTTGACCATGACCATGTCCGCCCCCTCCTCGAGGTCGGCGGCGATCTCGTCCAGCGCCTCACGCGCGTTGGCGGGATCCAGCTGATAGCCCCTGCGATCGCCGGCGGCGAGGGTCGACTCGGCGGCGTCGCGGAAGGGGCCGTAGAAGGCCGAGGCATACTTGGCCGCGTACGAGAGGATGGCGGTGTCGCTCTGCCCCTCGGCGTCCAGGGCGCGGCGAATCGCCGCTACGCGTCCGTCCATCATGTCGCTCGGGGCGACGATGTCGGCTCCCGCCTGTGCCAACGCCACCGCCGTACGCGCGAGCAGGGGCAGGGTCGCATCGTTGTTGACGTGCACCCCGTCGTAAACGCCGCAGTGCCCGTGATCCGTGTACTCGCAGAGACAGACGTCCGCGATGACGACGAGATCGGGCGTGGCGTCCTTGATCGCGCGGATCGCGCGCTGCACGATCCCGTCGGGATCGTAGCCGTCGGTACCCAGCGCGTCCTTGTGATCGGGAATGCCGAACAGAATCACCGCGGCCAGGCCCAGCGCCTGGATGTCTTTGGCCTCCGCCGCGAGCTGGTCCACGGACAGGCGGTCTATGCCGGGCATGGAGACCACCGGCTCACGTACCCCGCGGCCGGTAACGCAGAAGAGCGGGTAGATCAGATCGCCGGGCTCGACCCGCGTCTCGCGCACCAGACGACGCAGCTCGGCGCTGCGTCGTAGACGCCGGGGTCTGTGCTCAGGAAACGCCATGCCCGTGTTCGGAGAACCAGTCCTCCAGTGCCTCCACCAGAGCCGCGTCCGACTGGCGCTCGCACACCACCTCCGGCTGGATCCCGTACTCGCACAGGTGGCCCGCCGTACTGGGCCCGATGCAGGCCAGCGTGAGGCCGTCCGCGAGCTCGCGCAGCTCGCGCTCGCCCAGCAGCGTACCCAGATGATCAACCATCGACGGGCTCGTGAGCAGCATCGCGTCGAGTCCCTCCTTGATGGCCACACGCAGCGCCTCACCCGCACCGGCAGGAACGAAACTACGATAGGCCTGCACGCACTCCACACGCACCCCCCGCCGTTCAAGCGCGCGCGGCAGGTCCTCCCGCGCCCGCTGCGCGTGGGGGAAGAGCGCGCGCGTCGCACGCAACGGCGCGCAGGCCGCCATCTCCCGCGCGAGCTCCTCGGGCAGCGAGCGCCCGTGCGGCACCGCGTGCACGGCTAGACCCGCGGCGCGCGCAGCGTCAGCGGTAGCCGGCCCGATGCACGCCACGCGCAGACCAGCGGGTGTGGGGCGCTTGAGGAGTGGCGCACAGAACCTCACCGCGTTGGCCGAGCTGAAGACCAGCCAGTCGAAACGGTCGAGCGTGGTCAGCGCGCGCGCCAGCTTCTCCCGATCTTCGGCCACCTCGAAGCCCAGTAGGGGCACCGGCACGGGCTCCGCGCCGCGGCGGGTCAGCAACTCACTCAGCTCGCTCTGCTGACCTTCGGCGCGCAGCACGAGCACGCGCCGCCCGAACAGCGGGCGCTTCTCGAACCAGGCCAGCGTCTCACGGAAGCGAGCGACCTCCCCAATCACGATCACCGTGGGCGCCCGCAGTCCGGCCTCGCGAATGCGCGCCGGCAGCTCTGCCAGCGGCGCGCTCACCACGCGTTGACGAGGCGTGGTACCGCTCGCGATGGCGGCCGCGGGGGTCTCCGGGTCGCGTCCAGCGCGGAGCACGCGCTCCACGATGTTCTCGATCCAGGCGGTGGCCATCAGGATGACCAGCGTATCCGCGCTGCGCGCCAGACCCTCCCAATCAATGCGCCGGTCCTCCTCGCTCTTGCCACGGTGACCCGTAATCACCGCCACCGAGGATGAAAAGCGGCGGTCCGTCACAGGAATGCCCGCGTAGGCGGGCGCCGCCAGGATGGAGCTGATGCCCGGGACCACCTCGAAGGGGATGCCCGCCTCGGCGAGCACGCTCGCCTCCTCCCCGCCGCGCCCGAACACGAACGGGTCTCCACCCTTGAGGCGCACCACGTAACGACCCTCACGCGCCTTGCTCAGCAGTAGCTCGGCGATCTGATCCTGGGGCACGCCCCTCGAGCCGTCGCCGCGCTTGCCGACGTCGATGCGCTCGCAGTCGGACGACGCCAGCTCCAGGATGGCCGTCGGGATCAACGCGTCATATAGCAGGACCTCGGCTGCGCGGATCTCGCGCGCAGCGCGTAGGGTAAGCAGATCGGGATCGCCAGGTCCCGCGCCCACCAGTACGACGCGTCCGCTCACCCCTGGGTCTCGAGGATGCGGCGCGCACCGCGTTGCAACAGCTCGCGGCCCAAGGCCACACCCAGGGTTTCCGGCGCGCGCAGCTCCCCCTCCGCCGAGCCCTCGATGCGCTGCTGGCCGTCGATGGAAAGCACCAGCGCCCGCACCCTGAGACGCACGCCGTGGATGGTTGCATGCACGGCTACCGGGGTATGACAGCCGGCGCCGAGCTCGAACAGAAAGGCACGCTCCGCCCGGACCTGCGCGGCCACATCGCTGTCCTCGATCTGCGACACGATCTGCTGCACGTCCTCATCGTCGATACGCACCTCGACCGCGAGCGCACCCTGCCCGCCGGCCGGCACATAGCGCTCGGGATCGAGCGGGTCCAGGATCTGCTCGTCCAGACCCAGCCGCACCAGACCCGCGGCTGCCAGGATGACGCCGTCCAGGCCCATGCTCTCGATCTTGGCCAGGCGCGTGGCCACATTGCCACGAATAGGCACGCTCTCGAGGTCCGGACGCAAGGACTTGAGCAGCGCGATCCGCCGCAGGCTGCCCGTCCCTACCTGGCTGCCAGGCGGCAGGGCCGCGAAGCGCCGGCCCGGCGCACCGATGAAGACGTCGCGCGGGTCTTCGCGCTCGGGGTAGGCGCCCACCGTGAGCCCGTCCGCGAGCTCCACAGGCATGTCCTTGGCGCTGTGCACGGCGAGGTCGATCGTGCCGTCGAGCAGCGCCCGCTCGATCTCGCGCAGCCACAGCTCCTTGCCACCCTCCTTCGAGATCGGACCCTTGAGCCGGTCCCCGCTGGTCTCGATCTTCACCAGCGCCACCTCGTGGCCCAGTCCTCGCAGCAGTGTGGCGACCCGATCCGCCTGCGCGATCGCCAGCTCGCTGCCACGTGTGCCGAGGCGAAGCGTCTTCATTCCTCGTCGTCCTCCAACTCGAGCCCGAAAAGCCGGCGCGCGGCGTCGGCGTAGTAAAGCCCACCTGCCAGCTCGCTCTCCGCCCGAAGTCGCCGGAGCGGCTGATGCAGCAGCTTGGCCACGATCCTCTCAGCCATGCGCTCGAGCACCTCCGGCGAGGCCTCGGATCCCGTCGCGCCCGACGCAGCGCGCCGGGCCTCGCTCCGGGCCAGCTCGTTGGCGTACTGCACAAGCTTACGAATCGTGGGCACCAGGGGAAGCTGAGCGCACCAGGCCTCGAAACGATCGCGCTCGGAGGCCAGGATCGCCAGCGCCGCCTCGAGCGCCGCGCCACGCTGAGCGCGCCCGCGCTCCGCCACCCGTTCGAGGTCGTCCAGGTCGTAGAGGTAGACATCCTTGAGGGTGTTGACGCTGGGCTCCACGTTGCGTGGGACGCCGAGGTCGACGATCAGCAGGGGTCGGCCCTGGCGCCTCCGCATGGGACCCTCGAGCTGCGCGCGCCCCAGCAGCGGTCGCTCGACCTGAAGCGAGCACAGCACCACGGCGGCGGCCGAGAGCTCCTCGTCCAGGGCATCGAGTCCGGCGGAGCGCCCGGCAAAACGCCGCGCCAGCCGCAGCGCCGACTCGGGCGTGCGGCTCAGGACCGCGACGCTCTCCGCCCCCGCCTCCTGCAGACCTCGCAGGGCGGACTCCGCCATCGCACCCGACCCCAGCAGCAGCACCTTCTTCCCCGCCAGCGACTCAAACAGCTCGCACGCGAGCTGGACGCCGATGCTGGCCAGCGAGACCGGGGACGCACCCAGGCCGGTCTCGCTGCGAACGCGCTTGGCCGCGCGAAAGGCGCTCTGGAAGAGCCGGTTGAGAATCGGACCCACGCTCCGCCCCTGCACCCCGGCGCGATACGCCGCCTTGACCTGACCCAGGATCTGGGCCTCGCCCAGCACCATCGAGTCGAGGCTCGCCGCCACGCGCAAGAGGTGCGCCACCGCGTCGGCGTCGCGCAGCTCGTAGACGTGGGCGACGCTCGCGCTTCCATCCCCCAGCTCGTACCGCAGGAAGTCCAGCAGGTGCTCGAGGGCGCGTTCGGGGGAGCGTGAGACCGCCAGCACCTCGGTCCGGTTGCAGGTGGAGATCAGAGCCGCCTCATCGATGTCGGAGCCGCGGACCAGCTTCTCATTCAGGCCGCTGAGCGCGGACTCGGTCACCACGTAGCGCTCGCGTATGGCCACAGGCGCGGTGTGATGGCTGAGACCGACGAGCACGACGTTCATGCCACCGCCCCCAATAGACGGATGCCCACGTACGAGAAGGCCAGCAGGGCGAAGCCCAGCACCACGCCGCGCGCCGGCAGGTGGCCGTGTTGGCGCCGCACCACCCGCAGGCCGACGGGGAGGAGATAGACCGCCCACGCGCCCAGCAGCCACAGGCTGTGGCCGGTCCAGGGACTGACGCCCCGGTCCGCGCCCCACACGAAGCCCGAGATCACGCCCAGCGTCAGCAGCGGAAAGCCCAGGCTCAGGCTCAGATGCTCGAAGCGGTCCAACCCCTCCAGGGAGGGGAGCCCGAGGCGAGGCCAGCGCTTATGCTTGAGCTGCCGCTCCTTGGCCAGGTAGGCGAGGCCGGCCAGGCTTGCGAGAGCCAGCAGGCTGAAGCCTCCCGCCGAGAGCAGCACGTGGGCATGGGACCAGGTGCCGCCGCTGTGGGGGCCCGCAGCTGCGGGGCTCAGCCAGCGCAGCGCCGCGTCCGCCGCCAGCGTGACGAGGCCCGCCGCAGCGCCCACCCAGACTCCCACCGAGCGGATCGGGAACATGCGCAGACACAGCAGGTAGGCCACGACGATCAGCCACGCGATCAGGGAGAGCGCGGCGGGGAAGCTCTCGAGCGACACGGGCGGCGTCTGACGGTGGAGGCCGATGAAGCCCACGGCGTGAAGCCCGGCACCGAGGGCGAGCAGACCCACCATCCCGCCCGCCGCGCGCGGGCGCGTGCGAGCCAGCGCGCCCAGCGTGCCCGCGGCCAGGTAGAGCAGCGCCGCCAGCTCGTAGGTCAGGTGGGTCATCGCAGTCTCATTGTCGCAGCTTCTCCATCTGAGCCAGGATGCGGCGGGCGTCGTCGACGTCCTCGAAGACGCGATAGGCGGGCTCTCCGAAGAGCACGAAGCGGATATCCTCGACGGAGGTCTCCCCATCGAGGTGCTGTCGGGCCTCCTCGAGCATGATCTCGGCGCAACGCTGAAGCGAGAGGCCTCCGACCCCCGTCCCAAGCGCCGGGAAGGCGATGGATCGGAGCTCGTGCTCGCGGGCGAGCTCCAGGCAGCGGCGCGTGCTGGCGCGCAGCGCCTCCTCGGTCGTCCGGCCCCCCAGCTCCATGCTGGCGGCGTGGAGGACGTGGCGGGCGGGAAGCCTGCCGGCTCCCGTCAGCACGGCCTCGCCCACGGCCACCGGAGCGAGCCCGTCGCACTCCTCCTGCACGGCCGGACCGGCCTGCTCCCGGATCGCACCGGCCACACCCGTTCCCAGCTTGAGCTCGGTGTTGGCGGCATTCACGATCGCGTCGACCTCCTCCCGACAGATGTCTCCCTCGAGCAAACGAATTCGGCCCATTCCATGTCCCTCGGGCGGCGGGCCGCGGCCTCGCCGCTGGGGCGCTGTGCGTTCCGCTGCCGCACAACCCCCGGCAGCGGATTGGGCTCCGACGCGCCCGCAACCCCATTTTCGCCGTCCTCCGCTGCGGAGGCAAGCGGTCCTCGCCGCCTGAGGGTCAGAATCCCACCACATGCGGCGGCATTCGTCTGGCACCCTGTGGGCCCTGCTGCTGCTCCGCCTCGGCTGCCCGCTGCCGCAGCGCTCCTTTGCCGTGGTCTCGCTCGAGCAGGCCCTGGCACTGGTGCGCGACGGGCAGCTCGAGCTCGTCAACGCCGCCCGCCCGGACGCCGAGCCGCCGGCTCCGAGCCCGGGCTTGACGGACGGACCGCCCCCAGGCGGCGGGCTCCTGATCGGCGCGACGGAGCAGGACGCTTTCCGTGCCGCGACCGCGCTCGTGCGCTCGGGAAACCATCCGACCTACCTGTGCATCTCAGCCAATGCAGACGAGCGGGGCAGCCTGTATGCTCTCGCACTGGAACTGGGGGAGATCGTCCGAGATGAAAGTTATTGACGTGACCGACGCGAACTTCGAGGACGAGGTGCTCAAGTCGCAGAAACCCGTGCTGATCGACTTCTGGGCGGAGTGGTGCGCACCCTGCCGTCGGCTGACACCCATGATCGAGGAGCTCGCGGGCGAGTACGGCGAGCGTTTGCTGGTGGCCAAGGTGGACGTGGAAGCGAATCCGTCGCTGGCCGCCAGGTTCCAGGTGCGCTCTATCCCGACCCTGCTCTTCATGCGCAATGGTGAGGTCTCCGAGTCCCTCGTCGGCCCTCCGGCCAACAAGGCAAAGCTCTCCCAGCACATCGAGCAGCTGATCGGCAGCTAATCTCCGCGCCGAGATCACGCACACCTCGGGCTAATGAACTGCCCCCGGGGGGAGTTCCTCAGATCACTGCGTAATGAGGGAAGCGCTTGTGAAACCCCACTTGTGGAGCTGAAGTGGAAGGGGCCGGGCGCCGACGAAAGGTAATCGCCCGGGCGGAAGGGCGGAGGTATCCCATGCTGAAGCTCAAAGGACGAACCTCTCCTCTCCTGTCTCTCGTTGCCGTCGCTTTGCTGGCGGCGGGAGCTTGCAGCTCGACGCTGAAGATCCGCCAGATCGCGGCTGCTCCCAGCCACTACAGCGGGCAGCACGTGGTCGTGAGAGGAAAGGTCGTGCAGACCTACGCAATCCCCGTGCTGGGCCAGAGTCTCGTGAAGATCGATGACGGCACGGGTCAGCTCTGGGTCAAGCCGCGCAACCGCGTGCCCTTCAAGGGGCAGGAGATCGAGATCCGCGGGATCCTCCGCATCGGCATCGTCGTGGCCAACAAGCACCTCGGGATCGTGGTCTACGAGGACGAAAGGAAAGAGAAGTCTCTTTAGAGGGGCTTCAGGTCGACCGGAATTCCGTTCGTAACGCTCGTGCCCGAGGGCAGGTCCATGAGCAGGTCGTCGCAGAGCTGGTTCGAGTTCGCGCCGGGCTGTTTCGTGTTTGCCACCGAGAGGCGGGTCTTCGCGTCAGTATGGCCGAAGCCGTGAGGAAGGCTCACCACACCGGGCATCATCTCGTCGCTGCACCTCACCCGAGCCGTGACGATTCCCGTGCGGGCGCGAATTTCCGCCTCCTCCCCATCCCGTAGGTTCAGGCGCTCGGCGTCCTTTGGGTGCACCAGCAGGGTGCAGCGCGGGCGGCCTTTGGCCAGCACGTAGACGTTGTGCAGCCACGAGTTCATGTTGCGCAGCTGACGGCGTCCGATGAGCAGCATGCGGTCATCGCTGGCTCGGTCGGCCAGCGCGTGCCGTAGCCGCTCCACGTCCTCGACCAGAATCTCGTGCACCCAATTCAGCCGTTGGCCCTCGGTCCGCAGCATTCCGGGAAGTCGTGGCTCCAGCGGACCGAGGTCGATGGCGTGAGGTACCTGCTGGACCTTCGCCAGGGAAAGGCCCTCGGCCGCAGCATCGAAGTGGTCGCCAT
>Ga0209980_10000226_pt1 | contig 29857 bp, 29 predicted proteins | sample CR02metaG_FD_183611 | JGI IMG/M metagenome (GOLD analysis project Ga0209980, IMG submission 183611) | Deep subsurface microbial communities from Mariana Trench to uncover new lineages of life (NeLLi) - CR02 metaG (SPAdes) (version 2) | ecosystem: Environmental > Aquatic > Marine > Ocean trench...
GCCGAGAGATTGCCTTTCGTGAGATTCAGCGTATTGAGCAGCTCGGCAAACTCCGTGGGCTCGGTCGTCGAGGCCAGGGTGGCCATGATGGTGAGCCGCACCTGATGCGCAAGCAACGCGTGCGTCGATGTGAGTAGCTCGACAGGATTCATGATCATCAAGCAGCCGGCGCGGTGCGCAAGGTTTCGCGTCTGGCACCGAGCAGATGAATCAGGGAAGCAGTACTGATCACCGAGAAGTGCAACAATGGCCAGACCAGTTGCGTAGAGTGTCCAAAGTACTGGACCGCGGCCGCGATGAGCGATGCGCCTCCAAGAACGAGCGATACGCGAGTAGAGAGAGTGAAGAATCGTCCCTGGAACAGATAGTCGGCGATATACAGCGACAGCAGGGGCGCGACCCATTCCGGGCGTCCGGCCAGAACAACGAACGAGAGCGGAACGAATTTAACCAGCAAGTCCGAGACGAACGAGAGGTTTCTCAGATACTGGAAATTTCGCACCAGGTAATCGTCGAAGCTCTGTCCGCTGTGACGGGCAGCACGCCAGGCCAGGAAATAAACACACATGAGCAGCGCTACGCCGACCAGGGCAACTTGTGCCAGACCGAGCCAGCCGAGTTCCTGGTCACGCGCCGAAAGCATCATGATTTCCGTCATTTCACGGCCCGAGATGAGTTCGAATGCCAGCAGGCCGACCGCAATTACCAGGCAGAGCCCTTGAATAATGAAACCGGCGTCCATGGCGGTACTGTGCGCCGGGATCGAAGGATCACCGCCTGCGGCCTTTTCGATAGCCCTGCGAATAACGGCCAGATCGTTGACGGCGCTTTGAATAGAGTCCTTTTCGTTCATGATAATTCTCATAGACTAGTTTGTGGGATAAACTAGTTTACATCGCCTTCATTGCATGTCAAGCCGACGGTTCAATAATTGCGTTATCCGACCCGCGAGACGGTTGCACACGGTGATTTGAGCGCCAACGAGTCAGCGAAACATCGGAACCGTTATTTGACATAGTTCCGATGCCGCTTATCGAGAGCGTTTATTTTGCTCAGCGGATCGGGTAACAAACGCGACCAAGCCGGCAAGAGGTTACCTGGAAAATCAAAACGGGGTCGCAAGGACCCCATCTTAAATTCTTTGGCGGAGAGGGTGGGATTAACGCTTCGCGTTCTCGCATGCGGCTACGCCGCTGCGCGAGTCGAACAGGGTTCTCATCCCAGACCCACTCGGCAAAAAAACGACAGGCCCCGTAAAGGGGCCTTCTGTTTTTTGGCGGAGAGGGTGGGATTCGAACCCACGGTACGGGAAAACCGTACTCTTGATTTCGAATCAAGCCCGTTCGACCACTCCGGCACCTCTCCATCAGCAGGGAACGAAATATTGAGTAGCGTGTCGGGTAATGTCAAGCGCGAAATACTGTCCGTGTAATGCGATAATCGGGCAAATGACCGCGAATAACGTACTGGGGCGACTGTCAAAATAATGACAGTCGGTTGTCGGAGACCTGCGTTTGCGCCTGATGCTTTACATTACATTGGCGGCACTACTCGGTACTTGTTCGTCGCCTCCGCCATTACTCGAGCAGGTACTGCACACCGGTGAACTGCGGGTCGTTACACGTCACAGCCCGGTGTCGTACGTGGAAGGCCCCGACGGCCCCTCGGGTCCCGAGTACGATCTGGTGCGTGCGTTCGCCGACGAGCTTGGAGTGAGGCTCGTCATCGAATCGGTAAACAGTGTTTCTGAAATAATGCCGCGGCTGTTGTCGGGCAGCGCCCACATGGCCGCAGCAGGACTGTCGATCACGGACTCGCGCCGTCAGTACCTCAATTTTGGCCATCCGTACCAGATGGTCGACATGCACCTCATCTACAAGCTCGGCACGGGCAAACCACGCTCGATCGACGACGTCGTCGGCCGCAGTATCGAGGTAATGGCAAGCAGCAGTCATGCGGACATGCTCGCATCGCTGCAACTGGTTTATCCCGCACTGGAGTGGGTCGAGAATGCCGACGCCGAAGTCACCGACCTGCTGACCAGGGTGGCGTTCGGCGACCTGGACTTCACCGTCTCGGACAGTACCGAGTTCAACATTCAACGGCATTTCTATCCCGATCTCCGCGTCGCACTCGATCTCGAGATCGACGATCCGATCGCGTGGGCGTTTCCGAAGGGCACGGGCGACGGTCTGTTGAGGCGCGCTGACGATTTTTTGATTGCTGCGGACCGCCGCGGCCTTTTGGCCCGAGTGCACGATCGTTACTACGGCCACACGAAGAAATTCGACTATGTCGGCACGCGAAATTTCATTCGCCACTTCGAAAGTCGCCTGCCGCGTTATCGACAGATGTTTGAGGAGGCCGGCGATATTTGGGGAATCGACTGGCGCCTGCTTGCGGCCATCGGCTACCAGGAATCGCATTGGCGCTCTCAGGCTGTGTCGCCGACGGGCGTGCGCGGCATCATGATGCTGACCCTGGATACGGCGGAATACCTGGGCCTCAGCGACCGCCTGGATCCGCAGAACAGTATTTTCGGCGGGGCGGAATATTATGCGCGCCAGACGGAGCGCGTCGCCGATACGGTCGACGAACCGGACCGGACCTGGATGGCGTTAGCCGCCTACAACGTCGGTTTCAATCACATCAAGGACGCGCGGAAAATCGTCGAATGGCAGGGCGGTAATCCCGACACATGGATTGAACTCAGCCAGTCGTTGCCGCTACTCGCGCGTCGCAAATGGTACTCACGGGTTCCCTTTGGCTACGCGCGCGGCTGGGAGCCTGTCCTCTACGTCAACAATATACGCAGCTACTACAACATCCTGAAATGGCTGACGGCCGACGAGGAACCGGAACAAACCGAACCCGATCCGCAGTTGATCGAGAAACCGGTGAAGGAGGCCGTGGAGAAACCCGTCGAGGTTGCCGACGCAGATGACGGTCCGCCAGGTGCATTTCCGTCCCGGTCGCTCTCGCACCTCCCTGTGCTCCGCGACATGAGGTCGTCCTGACCGAAAAGACCCTCCTACGGTCCCGGCCAGTCCCGATCAGTCCCGTCGGGCGCGGAAGAACTCCTTGAGCAGCGCACCACATTCATCGGCCAGCACACCACCATTGACCTCGAAGCGATGGTTCAGCGCCCCGCTCCCGATCAGGTCAACTGCGCTGCCGGCTGCGCCTGCTTTCGGGTCGTAGGCCCCGAATACGAGGCGCGTTATCCGCGCCTGTGCAATCGCACCGACGCACATGGCGCAGGGCTCGAGCGTCACGTAGATCGTAGCGCCGGTCAGCCGATGATTTGCACTGGTCCTGCATGCATCGCGCAGTGCAACGATTTCGGCGTGCCCGCTCGGGTCGGCGTCGACAATGCTGCGATTGTGGCCAGTCGCGATCGCCTGACCATCGATCGTCACGACGGCGCCAACAGGAACCTCGTCCTGGGCATCGGCCTCTTTGGCCTGGGCGAGTGCCGCCCGCATATGGGCAAGATCAGTCTCGGTCCACGCCATCGTCTTTTATTCCCATTCGATCGTGGCCGGCGGTTTGCCGGAGATGTCATAGGTCACGCGCGAGATGCCATCGACTTCATTGATGATGCGCAGCGATACGAGTTCTAGAAAATCATAGGGCAGCCTCGCCCAGCGCGCCGTCATGAAATCAATCGTTTCAACCGCGCGCAGCGCAATGACATAGTCGTAGCGGCGGCCGTCGCCCATGACCCCGACGGAGCGCACCGGAAGAAACACCGCAAAGGCCTGGCTAACCTCGTCGTACAGGTCGTGGCTTCTGAGTTCCGCGATGAAGATATCATCAGCAAGCTGCAGTTTCTCGACGTAATCGCGCCGGACCTCACCGAGCACGCGCACTCCCAGACCCGGGCCCGGGAACGGATGCCGGAACACGATCTGATGTGGCAGTCCGAGTTCAATGCCGATTTTTCGCACTTCGTCTTTGAACAATTCGCGCAATGGCTCCACGAGCGTCAATCGCATGTGCTCCGGCAGGCCACCGACGTTATGATGCGACTTGATGACATGCGCCTTGCCCGTTGACGCACCGGCAGACTCGATAACGTCCGGGTAAATGGTGCCTTGCGCGAGCCACTCGATGCCCTCCAGCTTGCCGGCTTCTTCTTCGAACACATCGATGAACAGACCACCGATGACCTTGCGTTTTCGCTCAGGATCGCTGACGCCTTCGAGCGCCTTGAAGAACCGATCGGCCGCGTTCACGCGAATGACGTTGACGCCAAGATGATCGGCGAAGGTTTGCATGACCTGATCGCCTTCGTGATAGCGCAGCAAGCCGTGGTCAACAAATACGCAGGTAAGCTGGTCCCCGATCGCCTCGTGCAGCAGCGCAGCCACCACTGATGAATCGACACCGCCCGACAGGCCGAGCAACACCTTGCCGTCACCAACTTGCTCGCGCACGGCGGCGATCGCGTCCGTGACGATATTGCCCGCCGTCCAGTCGCCCGGACACTCGCAGATATCGCGAACAAAACGCCGCATGATCGCCTGTCCCTGCAGCGTGTGTGTGACCTCGGGGTGAAATTGAACGCCGTAGAAATGCCGCGACCGATCCTCCATGGCAGCGAGCGGCGAATTCCGGCTGCTGGCCGTCACTGCGAATCCCGGCGGGAGTACTTCGACGCGATCACCATGACTCATCCACACTTTGAGGAGCGGGTTGTCGTCATCTGCATCAGTCAGCCCGCCGAACAGGCCCGAGTCGCCGGGCACGATCTCGGCATAACCGAACTCGCGCTGCGCCGATGGCTCGACTTCACCGCCGAGTTCGGCCGCCATCGTCTGCATGCCATAGCAGATACCCAGAACCGGCACGCCAAGTTCGAACACGCAATTCGAGACTCGCGGCGGCTCGTCCAGATTGACGGACTCGGGGCCTCCGGACAACACGACGCCGGATGGGCCGAACGCGCGAATCTGATCGTCGCTCATGTCCCACGGGTGAATCTCCGAATACACGCCGCACTCACGAACGCGCCTGGCGATCAGTTGCGTGTACTGGCTGCCGAAATCGAGAATCAGCAGCCTGTGCGCGTGAATATCGGCTTGTGCGGCGCCGGAGACCGTGGCGGCCTGGCTCATTTCGTCATGTCCGGCGTCATTTACTGCGATAGTTGGGCGTTTCTTTCGTGATCGTAACGTCATGAACATGACTCTCGGTCATGCCCGCGCTCGTGATACGCACAAACTGCGGTTTCGTTCGCATTTCTTCGATTGTGCTGCTGCCCGTGTAGCCCATTGCGGCCCGCACGCCGCCGACGAGCTGACGCACAATCGAGACGGCGCCGCCCTTGTACGCGACACGTCCTTCAATGCCCTCGGGCACGAGTGTCTCGAGTTCCTCGGTTGCATCCTGGAAGTAGCGGTCTGACGAGCCATGCGCTTGCCCCATCGCGCCGACCGAGCCCATGCCGCGGTAGGTTTTGTACGACCGACCCTGGTAGAGTTCCACCTCACCCGGTGATTCTTCGGTGCCCGCAAACAGCCCGCCGATCATGACCGAATAGGCGCCGGCGACGAGTGCCTTGGCTATGTCGCCCGAATATCGAATACCGCCGTCGGCGATTAATGGCACGCCCTTCTTCTCCAGTGCCCTGGCAATTTCGGACACGGCCGAAATCTGCGGCACGCCGACGCCTGCGACAACACGCGTCGTGCAAATCGAGCCCGGACCGATACCAACCTTGATGCCATCGGCGCCGGCTTTGACGAGGGCCAGCGCCGCATCGCCGGTAACGACGTTGCCGCCCAGAACCTGCATGTCGGAATACTTTTTCTTGACGCTTTTGACGCGCTCGATCACGCCTTTCGAAAAACCGTGCGAAGTATCGACGACGATGACATCGACGCCGGCCGCGACGAGTGCATCGACACGGTCGTCGGTGTCGACGCCCGTTCCCACGGCCGCGCCGACGCGTAACGCGCCGCTGTCGTCCTTGCATGCGCGTGGGTAATCCTTGGCTTTCTGGAAGTCCTTCGCAGTGATCATGCCTTTGAGCTCGAAGTTATCGTCAACGACAAGCACTTTCTCAATACGGTGCTGATGCAGCAGCGACAACACTTCATCTTCGTCCGCACTCTCACGCACCGTGACGAGCCGTTCCTTGGGCGTCATCACCGTCGACACCGGGGCGTCGAGCTGAGTTTCGAAGCGCAAGTCACGGTGCGTAACGATACCGACCGTTTCCTTGCCATCGACGACCGGCACGCCCGATATGCCCATGGCCCGGGTCAATTCGATGACTTCCGCAATCGTCATGTCGGGTGGCACCGTTATCGGGTTCCTGACGATGCCGCTTTCGAATTTCTTGACCGCCAGTACCTGTTGCGCCTGCTCGTCTATCGGCATGTTCTTGTGAATGACGCCCAGGCCACCCTCTTGCGCGATCGCGATCGCCAGGCGGGCCTCGGTGACCGTGTCCATCGCCGCCGACAGTATGGGTATGTTGAGCGTGATTGCCGCGGTCAGGCGCGTACTCAGGTCAACCTCGCGAGGAAGCACCTCGGAGTAACCCGGCTGCAGCAGGACATCGTCGAATGTGAGGGCTTCCTTGGCGATACGCATGAGTCTGTTCGAATCCTGTGTCTTGATTGAGCTTAAACGGTCAATTGTACGCGCAGCGTAATTTCGCGTAAACGGCAACACTGCACGGCAACGCCACCCGGGCACGCGATCACACTGCATTCAGGCGGCTTGGTTATACTCGGCAGGATGAACGATCTCCGCGATATCGACGCGCAGCATAGCGCCATCACGGTCAGCCAGCTCAATCGCCGCGCAAAAGCAATGCTCGAACAGGGCATCGCGCGTCTCTGGATCGAGGGCGAGATTTCGAACATCGCGCGGCCTGCCTCCGGCCACCTGTATTTCAGCCTGAAGGACGACACGGCGCAGATCGGCGCCGCATTCTTTCGGCAGCGGCAGCGCGGGCCGACGATCGGACTCAAGGACGGTGACCAGGTCCTGGTCTTCGGTCGCGTGAGCATCTACGAGGCGCGCGGCGCCTATCAACTGATCGTCGAGCAAGTCGAGCCTGCTGGCGAAGGCGAACTCAAGCGCCAATTCGAGCTGCTCAAGAAAAAACTCGCCGCTGAAGGGCTGTTCGATCAGGAGCGCAAGCAAGCCCTCCCGAAGCTGCCCGGGTGCATCGGCGTCATCACGTCGCCCAGCGGTGCCGCGATCCGAGACGTGCTATCCGTACTGAAGCGACGATTTCCTGCCATACCCGTCGTCATATATCCGGCCGCAGTCCAGGGTGACGCCGCGCCGGCGCAGCTCATCGCGGCGTTGCAGGCCGCCCTGCGCCGCAACGAGTCCGACGTGCTGATCCTCGCACGTGGGGGCGGCTCGCTGGAGGACCTGTGGGCATTCAATGACGAGCAGCTCGCGCGTGAAATTGCCGCTTCGCCGATTCCGATCGTCAGCGCCATCGGTCACGAGGTTGATTTTACGATTGCAGACTTCGTCGCTGACCTGCGGGCGCCGACACCCTCCGGCGCGGCCGAACTGGTGGTACCGGACCAGGCAGACTGGTTGCGCACGATCAGCAGGTTCGCCACGCGCATCGCGCGGCTCGGCCAACGATCGCTCGAAGATCATGCGCAGACGCTCGACTGGTTGACCCGGCGACTGCTCGCGGGCAGCCCGGCGGCCCGCGTCGCACGTCAGCAAGACAGGCTCAGGGAGATGCGCGGTCGCCTGGTGGCTGCAATACGCGAGCAGGTCCTGCTGAGGGACCGTGATTTGCAGGCCCTGCAGAGCGGACTGCTGCGGTCGTCGCCGGCACTGGCCGTGCAACGATCAGTGGCGCAGCTCGGTCAGTTCAGGCAGCGACTCGGCGCAGCGGGCCGTGCCGCCGTCGGCGGCCTGCATCAGCGGCTGGCGCTGGCGGCTCGCGCCTTGAACTCGGTCAGCCCGCTTGCAACGCTCGATCGCGGCTATGCAATTGTCACTGACGCGGCATCCGACGATGTCCTGATGCGTGCATCTGATGTCAGGCCGGGCGACGACATCCGTGCCCGGCTGTCGCGCGGCAAGCTGCTGGCCACTGTGAAACAGGTCATCGACGATGGCGATTAGGAAATGGCCGTTGCCGGTTTTCACGAATCTGGCCGTGCTGCTGATGTCGGCTATTGCGGTGGCCGCGGCGCCGGAGCATTCTCCCTGGCCCGGGGGCATTGCCATCATCGACGTTGGCTCCGCCGACCTGCCCGAACCGACCGTGCGGCTCGATGGTGAGCGTGTGCTTGTCTTGCGCGACGGCAACCACTGGACCGCGATCGTCGGTATAGCGCTTGACGCAGCAACAGGCCAGGCCTCTGTAGCAGTCAACGGCGAGCGCGACATCAACTTCGAGATTCAGGCGCATGCCTACCGCGAGCAACGCCTGTCGGTCGACAAGAGCTTCGTAACTCTGGGTGAGAAAGAGCTCGAACGCGTCGGCAGGGAGCACAATATCATCGATGCCGCGCTCGGCAACTGGCGCGATGCCGCGTTTGACGACATCAGTTTTGAATCGCCGGTCGATGGGCCGCGCAGTTCGAGCTTCGGCCTGCGCCGCTTTTTTAACGGCCAGCCTCGTTCACCGCACAAGGGTATGGATATCGCCGCCGCAAAAGGAACCGCTATCGCTGCTCCGCGCGACGGCGTCGTCACGGCGACCGGGAATTACTTCTTCAATGGCAACACCGTCATCATCGACCATGGACAGGGACTCGTGACGATGTATTGCCACCTGAGTGAAATCTCGATCAACGAGGGTCAGGCGGTGGCGTCAGGAGAGGCCATCGGCGCGGTCGGCGCGACGGGCCGCGTGACGGGGCCGCACCTGCATTTCGGCACCTATCTCAATGGCACCGCTGTCGACCCGGCCCTGCTGCTGCTCGACACGCCGTAGGGTAGCCTCTGCGAATCGATCGCGGCTGAAGCCGCTCCTACAGCCACGAACTGATTCGAAACATGTTCGTGCCGCGAAACCTAGCCGCAACTGTCGAAGAACTCGCACAGCAGCGGGCGAAACGCATCCGTATCGACCAGAAACGAGTCATGACCGCGAATGCATTCGAGTTCCACGAATTTCGTGTCGTCGCAGACCTGCCTGAAGCCGTCGGCCAGTTCGCGCTGCTGCACCAGCGGAAACAGGATGTCCGTCGTCACGCCAATCACCAGCACGCGACCGAGCTTCAGGTGGCGAAATCCGGCGCGCAGCGAACCGCCGTGTTCGGCAAGGTCGAAGAGATCCGAAGCCCGTGACAGGTACAGGTAGCAATTGGCGTCAAATGTGCCGCTGAATTTGTCCGCGTGGTTTTGCAGATACGACTCCACCGAGAATTCGATGCGAAACTGGTCAGCTGCCTCGCCAGCCGCCGCGACTCGCTCGCGCCCGAAACGCTGTGCCCATTCCTCGGCCGACCGATAGGTGATCATGCCGAGTTTGCGGGCCAGGCGCTGACCGGAGAGCGGCGGATCAGCGGCATCGTAGTCCCCTTGCATCCATTTCGGGTCCGAGCGAATAATCTCCCGCTGCAACGAGCGCACGGCGATCGCGAACGGCAGCCCGCGTGTCGCCGATGATATCGATACGAACGACTGCACCGCGTCAGGATGCCGCACGCAATACGCCAGGCCGCTCATGCCGCCCATCGAGCAGCCGACGACCGTGTGCAGTTGTTCGATGCCGAGATGCCGAACAACACCAAATGCGGACTCCGCCAGGTCCTCGAGAGTCAGTACCGGAAAGCTGAGCTTGTACACGTTTCCCGTCGCGGGATTGATCGACGCCGGCCCGGTGGAACCAAAACAGCTGCCGAGCGAGTTGACGCAGATGACGTAATACCGATCGGTATCGAGCGGTAGACCCGAGCCGATCATCTCCTCCCACCAGCCCGCCGACGGGTCATCTTCCGATGACGCCGCATGCGCCGACGGCGACAAACCACCGAAGATCAGGATGCCATTGTCGCGCGCCTTGTTGAGCTTGCCCCAGGTCTCATACGCCAGTGTCGGCGAATCCAGGTGGCCGCCGCGGTGCATCGCGAAGCGCCCTTCGAGCGTGACTGTTTTTCTCGCCTTGGTCATTGCCCGTTTCTCTGCCGTACCGTTCCGGACTGCAGTTATAACAGGCGCTCGAGCCGCCGAACAGGCGACGAGCCTGTCATGTCGCGTGCTCGCTATTTCCTGACGTGCTTCATGAGGCGCTTGCGGCGACGTTGTTGTCGCGGCGTCAGTATGTTCCGTCGACCCTTGTACGGATTGTCGCCGGTCTTGAACGACAGTCGTACGGGCGTGCCTTTGAGTTTGAAGACTTTTCGAAAACGGTTGATCAGGTAACGCCGATACGCCTCGGGCAGGCGCTCAGTCTGATTGCCGTGAATCACGATGATGGGTGGATTTCTGCCGCCCTGGTGCGCATAGCGTAATCGGATGCGCCGGCCGCGAATGATGGGCGGTGGATGTGCCGTTACGGCCCTCTCGAGTTCCCGTGTCAATTGCGTCGTCGACAGATCGCGCGTTGCAGCAATGAAGGCACGCTCTACGGCCGGCAGCAGGTCGCCGACAGCCGTGCCGTGCAGCGCCGAGATTGTGATGCGCTCCGCGAAATCTAGAAACGGCAAACGCCGATCGAGCTCGTCACGAACGTGCTTGCGCTCGGCTGCACTTAGTCCGTCCCACTTGTTCAGGACCACCACCAGCGCCCTGCCACGCTCCAGCACAAGCCCGAGCAGGCTGACATCCTGTACGGTAACGCCCTCATGTGCATCGAGTAACGCGATCACGACATTGGCACGCTCAATCGCCTGCAACGCCTTGACGATGCTGAACTTCTCAATGGCCGCATCGACCTTCGCGCGGCGCCGAATGCCGGCCGTATCGATGAGCTCGTACTTGCGATCATTACGAACAAACGGCACTGAGACGCTGTCCCGGGTTGTTCCGGGTTGGTCGAAGACGACGAGCCGGTCCTCTCCGATTATGCGATTCACCAGTGTCGACTTGCCAACGTTCGGACGGCCCACGACGGCGATGCGCAACTCACGATCGTCATCATCCACCGAATCCACGGCATCGATATCATCGATCTCGAATTCCGCAAGCACCGCATCCATCAGGGCGCTGATGCGGTCACCGTGCGCCGCGGAAACCGCATACGGCTCACCGAGGCCGAGAGCGTGAAACTCACTGCTTGCGATGTCCGCGTCGAGGCCTTCCGATTTGTTGACAGCCAGCCAGGTATTGGCTGCATGCCGGCGCGCCAGGTCGGCAACATGCTCATCCGCGGCCGTCAATCCGGCACGGCCGTCGACCATTACGATCGCGACGTCAGCCTCCGCCAGCGCGCGCACGGTTTGTTCGGCCATGAGTTCTTCAATGCCGTCTTCGCCACCGGCAACGCCACAGGTATCAATCACGAGGTAGGGAACAGGGCCGAGCCTGCCGAAGCCATACTGACGGTCTCTCGTCAGTCCCGGGTAATCCGCAACCAGCGCATCGCGCGAGCGCGTCAGGCGGTTAAACAGCGTCGACTTGCCGACATTCGGCCGACCAACCAGTGCGATAACAGGGAGCATCTAACCGAACCCGCGACAACAATCGTCAGGCGCCTTCGTCCGCGATGTCGGGTGCGCCGCGCTTCCGTGCCGGCTCCTGCACCACAAACACGGCCAGCGTGCCCGCGTCACTCTGTACATAAAGACGATTCGCGACAACGACGGGATTGCTCGTGATCGCGCTGCTGCCGACCCGGATCCTGGCCACCGGCTCGCCGTCCACGTTGCTGAAAAAGTGCACATAGCCCTCGAAGTCCCCAACCGCAACAGTGGTGGCAAACGACACCGGCAACGTCGGTTCCCGGCGCAGTAACGCGTCCTGCCGCCAGATTTCAGCGCCGGTGCGTCGCGACAGAGCGATGACTTCGCCACCGTCCTGCACCGTGTACACGTTGTTCCAGTCGACCGAGACACCCGTGTACGACGAAATTTCGCGCGCCCACAGGATCTGGCCGGACTCGACGGCGATCGATGCGATGCGTCCCTGGTATCCGGCCGCGTATACATCCTGACCGACGACGGCCATGGCACCATCGACGTCAGCCAGCCGGTCAAGGTCGGAGCGTCCTGTCGGTGGCGACAGCAGCGTCTCCCACTCGACACCGCCACTCTCGATATCGACAGCCACGACGCGTCCGTTATCGAATCCCGCAATCACGTTCGCGCCGGCTGAAACCGGCGCCGCCGTGCCGCGCATCGTTAACGGCGGCGTGGATTGCTCGATCGTCCAGCGCGCAGCACCGCCGAATACTGAAAATGCACGCAGACGGTTGTCGACTGTCTGCACAATCACGAGCTCGTTACGAATGAGCGGCGTTGCCAGCGATTCACCGGCGATGTACGAACGCCAGTTTTCCTCTCCGTTGCCGGCATCGAGTACCACGACGTAGCCGTCGCTCGTCACGATCGCGACGAAGTTATCACCGGCACCAGGACCGGCGGACAGGTCCGTGTCCAGCTCGGTCCGCCATATTTGCTTGCCGGTTTCCGGGTCGAATGCCGATACGTTGCCGTCGCGGCTGGCCGCATAAATACGATGGCCGTCACCGACGGGTTGCAGCGCAACGCGAAGAAATTCGGAGTCACCGCCGAGCTTGGCAGTCCAAAGTCGCTTTATCGATATCTTGGCACTGAACTTGAGCAATTCTGCCGGCTTCAGCTCCTCGTCGTCGCCGCCAAAAATACCGCATGAGGACAGCACAAGCGCGCCCGTCAGGAGCAGCAGATTACGGGCAGGAAATTTCACTCGGCATCCCCCGCCGGGGATTCAGTGGCTGACGCCGCAGCATCATCCGCGTCCGGCACGCTCGCGCCCGGCTCTTCGGCAACCGGTGCAATCCCGGCTGTCTCGATTTGAGCGGTGTCCGACGCAGCGGCCGCCGGCGCAATCTCGGCTGTTCCGGCCAGCTTCGGCACATCCAGCAGCTTCAGCTGTACGAAAGTCTGGTCAACTGTCGGGACTCTGGAGGCCTCGGCAAGCCCTCTGCGGTAGGCCTCCCGAGCTTCATCGTATCGATTTGATGCAACGTACGCGTCGCCAAGCGCTTCGGCGTAACGGGCGGCAAATGCCGCGTTGGACTGATCTTCGAGCAACGCGATAACCTCGTCGGCCCTGTCCTGGTACAACAGGATTTTTGCCAGCCGCACACGACCGACGTGTTTGAGCTCCTCATTGCCGCTGAGCGCGAGCAACTCATGCAACACGTCGGCAGCATCCTGGTCGCGATTTTTATCCATGTAGAGACGGGCCATCGCGAGTTTCGATTGCGCAGCATATGACGTGTCGGCATAGCTGGTCGCCAATTCGTCCGCAATACTTTCCGCCTGATCAAGTTTGCCGCCATCGACATGAATGGCAAGTTCGTCATACAACGACGACGCCGCAAGCTGAGAATTCAGGCGATCGGTCTTGTAATAGTCGATGCTGAACAGAATGAGGGCACCCAATACGATTCCGCCGATGACGTAGCTGCCGTTCTCCGACCACCACGTGCGCATCTTCTCTAGCTGTTCTTTTTCCGAAAGTAGCTCGTCCACAATTGTGCCTTTTTCAATGATTTGCAGCGGGCGACGCTGCCACCTTGCCAATTTTCTCCGCCACGACCGTCGCCAGCTCGGCCAGCGCTATACTGCTTTGATCCTCATCGCTGCGTAATGGTTTCAGTCCAATGCGCTGTTCCGCCAGCTCCTGCTCGCCGAGAATTAACGCGTACTCGGCATTACTCCTGTCCGCACGCTTCAGCTGCGTCTTGAAACTGCCGGCACCGAGATTCAGCTCGACCCGAATACCGTCAATCCTGTTGCGCAGCTCCTCCGCCACGGCAAATGCGCGCTCCAGCGTGTCGTCACCGACCGCGACCACGTAGACGTGAGCGTCGCGACGTGGCGCCTGACCACCACTGGCGTCATACAGTGCAACAAATCGCTCAATACCCATCGCCCAACCAACCGCCGGCGTCGGGCGTCCACCCAGCTTCTCCACAAGTCCGTCATAGCGGCCCCCGGAGCAAATGGCACCCTGCGCGCCAAGCGCATCGGTCGCCCATTCGAACACCGTACGATTGTAATAGTCGAGGCCGCGAACGAGCCGCGGATTGACCGTGTATTGAACTCCGGCGGCATCCAATATCGCCTTGAGCTGCGCAAAATGCTCGGCGGATCCGGTATCAAGAAAGTCCAGCATGACCGGCGCTGCCTCGATTACCGCTTGCATCTGTGCCTTCTTGCTGTCGAGAATGCGCAGCGGATTTTGCTCGAGGCGGCGAATACTATCCTGATCAAGCTGGTTTTTCACGCTGCGAAAATACTTGACCAGCGTCTCCCGGTATCGCGTTCGCGACTCCGGCGAGCCAAGCGAATTGATTTCCAGCGCCAGGCGCGAAATACCGAGTTTTTGCCAGATCCGGGCACTCATCAATATGAGTTCGGCGTCGACGTCCGGACCCGTGAATCCGAGCGCCTCGACATCGAATTGATGAAATTGCCGATAGCGGCCCTTCTGCGGCTTCTCGTAGCGAAACATCGGGCCCACGGTCCACAATTTCTGCCGTTGATTGTGCAGGAGCCCGTTCGTGATGCCCGCACGCACGATGCTGGCCGTCGCCTCGGGACGCAGTGTCAGACTTTCGCCATTGCGGTCTGGAAACGTATACATTTCCTTTTCGACAATGTCCGTTGCCTCGCCGATCGAGCGCTGGAACAATTCCGTGTACTCGAGTATCGGCACCCGAATCTCCGCATAGCCATAGGATTGCGCAATATCGCGGACTGCGGTTTCGAGGTAATGCCACGTGCCACTGACATCCGGCAGGATGTCATTCATCCCCCGTATTGCTCTCGGTTTCAAGTAGCTTTCGTCCGACATGGAAGGATCAGGGCAGCCGCCGCGCGTGTTCGTTGCGGAAGGTTTTTATGAGGCGTACAGCGTCAGTTGCGCTGTCCGACCGCGCCGATCGGCATCCTGGATCGAATAGTCGGCGCCATTGACTCGCAGCCTGACAGCGTCGGCATCGCCGAGCAACACCGACAGCGGCGCCGCGCCACTGATCTCGACGGTCTCGCCGCTTCGGCCCATCTCGAAATACAGGCGCCGGCCGCCCGCATCGCTGATCTCGGTCCAGCAGTCTGCGGAAAACATGACCATGAGGTGCACCTGATCTCCGGCAGTGATGCGACTCGACGGCTCGGCGACCATCGTCTGCGCGGCCGCGTCATCCCCGTTCGACGCCGTCGCCGGCAGCTGCCCGGCCGCGGGCAATGCGGTCTCGTCGACCACCATCGCCGGCAATAATTCGGCCGCCGGCGGCATTGTCTCGTCGACAAGTGTCGGTGGCAATGACTCCGCTGGTACCTCGCTGCTGGTGCTCGCATCGGACGAATCCGGACTGTCGGACAGCAGCCAGAAGACGGCCAATACGACCAGCACAATGATGATACCGGCGATCCACGGGACCGCCGAAAAGTTCCGTGGGCGCTTGCGGCGCTCCAGGACGACAGGCGGCATGCCTGCCGACCGATTCAGGCGGTAGTAATCGGCCAGGACATCGTCGAAATCCACTCCAACGAGTTGCGCGTACTTGCGCATATGGCCCTTGGCAAAGACCGGCGCACCGAGTACATCGAAATCATTCTCCTCCAACGCACGAACCTTGGGCTCGTCGAGGTGCAATTCCTTGGCAATTTCGAGAACCGTGATCTGCTGCCTGCGCCGTGCCTCCGCGAGCCGCTCACCCGCCTGCGGGCCTCGCCGTTCTTCTTCCGGCGCCTCGCGATCAGGCTTGTCGGTCTCTTCATTCACGCTAATCGGTTTCCAGGATGCGGCGCGCCTCGGCCGATTTCGGGAAGTCCCTAAGCAACTGGTTCGCGTAGCTCGCTCTGGCGCGGTCGTCACCGAGGTTTTCCTCGATCTGCACACCCAGGAACAGCACGCTCGGCGTGGCAGCGATGACGCTCACGTATCGCTGCAGGAACGCCCGGGCGATCAGGTCATTGCCCGTGTGGTGTTTCAGCAGCGACAATTGCAGCAGTGCTTCCGGATGGTTGGCCCGGCGCTCGAGAGCCTGGCGGAAAAACGCTTCCGCCTTGCCGTAATCGGGCTTCTGGACCATGCAGACACCGGCGTTCGTCAACGTAATTTCGGCGTTGTCATTGTCGTACGCGCGAATCGCCCGGTCAAAGTGCTTGCTGGCGTCATCGAAGCGATTCTGCCGACAGAGGTAGACGGCGTAGGAATTCCGGACATCGAAGTTCTTCGGCTCGACACTGATGGCCTGCTTGTACGACTGTTCGGCAAGCCGGGAAATGCCGAGCTGTTCGTAAGTCAGCGCCAGGGTCGACCACGCGATCGCTTTCTTCGGATCCAGTTCCAGCGACAGTTTCAGGCGGTCCCTGGCAAGCTCGTACTGGCCGTTTCCATAGTAGCGCGCCCCGAGCTGGTAATTGAGATCGGCGGCATTTGCCTTATTGACCTGCGGCATCGACCGTCCGGTGGTCGTAGTAATACAGGCAGTGAGGATCAGAAAAGACGCCGCCGCAACCAGGATATGTTCGCTCGTTTTCACGCTGATGCCACCCTAATGTTTTTTTCGCTCAATCTGAAGCGGACCCGATCCGTGACCTTGCCAGCCAATTGTCCGCACGCCGCGCTGATATCGTCGCCACGTGTTTTGCGCGTCGTCACGACGAGGCCACGTCGTCGCAACCGATTCTGAAAATGCATGATCGTCTCCGCGGGCGAGCGCGAGAATTCGGTGCCCGGAAACCGGTTGAACGGAATCAGGTTCACTTTGGCCGGCTTGTCCCGCAACACGGCCGCGAGTTCGTCAGCCTGCGAAAGCGCATCATTGACGCCGCGCATCATGACGTATTCGAACGTAACGAAGCGATTAGCGTGCTTCGCAGCATATCGCCAACATGCCTCCAGCAGTTCATCCATCGGGTGCACTTTGTTGATCGGTACCAGACGATTGCGCAGCGTATCATTCGACGCATGCAGCGACACCGCCAGCGACACATTGCATTCGTCGCCCAGCCGATCGATATGCGGCACGATTCCCGAGGTACTGACTGTAACCCGCCTCCGGGACAGGCCGTAGGCGCAATCGGACAGCAGCAATTCGACGCTCCGCACGACGTTGCGATAGTTGGCGAGCGGTTCGCCCATGCCCATGAACACCACATTCGTCACGGCGTATGCGCCATGCGCCCGGCGCGGCAAGACCTGGTTGGCATGCCAGACCTGGCCAATGATTTCGGCCGCCGTGAGGTTGCGATTGAAGCCCTGAGCACCCGTGGCGCAAAACGCGCAATCCAGCGCGCAGCCAACTTGCGACGATATGCACAAGGTTCCGCGGCCTGGTTCCGGGATAAATACGGTTTCGACGGCCTGACCCGAGCCGCTCGCGATCAGCCATTTAACGGTGCCGTCGATTGACTCGTGTTTCGATATCACGCGGGGAAACTCGATCGTCGCGCGCTGACCGAGCTCATCACGCAGCGACTTCGAAAAATCCGTCATGGCAGTGAAATCCGTCACACCCCGTTGATAGATCCATTTCTGCAATTGACGGGCACGGTACGGTTTTTCGCCGAGTACCGAAAAAAACTGCTCCAGGGCAGCCTGTGGCATTCCCGATAAATTCGTTTTTTCTGTCTCGGCAACCAAGATCCTGATCTGTCCTTATCGTGTTCTCGGGCACACGCCGTCATCGCCGAAAAAGAACATTATCTCGTCTGCAGCCGTATCGGCTCCGTCCGAGCCATGGACGATGTTTTCCTCGATGTTGTCGGCGAAATCCGCGCGAACCGTGCCAGCATCCGCGTCGGCGGGATTCGTTGCTCCCATGATATCGCGATTCGTCGCGATCGCGTTATCGCCCAGCAATACCTGTACAACGACCGGTCCGGACGTCATGTAGCTGATCAGATCGTTGAAGAATGGCCTTTCCTTATGAACCGCGTAGAACCCCTGCGCCTGATCCTTCGTCAGGCGCATCATTCTTGCCGCCACGATTTCGAGGCCAGCCTTTTCGAAACGGCCATAGATTTCGCCAATCAGGTTTTTCTGAACGCCATCGGGTTTGATGATTGAGAGCGTCTGCTCGACGGACATGCAATTTCCTTGTCAGAACGTAAGCGCTTAATTTTACTTGGCTACAGCAAATATTTCACGACCGGCCGGCAATGCCGTCCCCCGCGGCAAATGGTCATCGTCCCGGGAAGTCACGCCACCGCCCGAAGTCAGACGTTGAAGCTCTCCCCGCAGCCGCATTCGCCCGATACGTTTGGATTCTTGAAGCTGAACGCTTCGTTGAGACCGTTTTGCACAAAATCAACCTCGGTGCCGTCAATCAGCGGCAGCGCATCCGCGTCGACCACGACTGTTATGCCCTTGTCCTCGAAGACAATGTCGGTGTCGTCGATGCAATCGGCATAGTTGATGACATAGGAGTATCCCGAGCATCCGGTCTTCGTGATGCCGAGACGCAATCCGATACCATTGCCCCTCGCATCGAGGTAGCTGCGCACGCGGTTCGCCGCGGATTCTGTCAACGAAATTGCCATTTTTTACTGTCTTCCCTGGTCCGAGTCCGGGCCGCCACGAACGCTTTGCCCAAGCGATCGCACTGCGTCCTCAAGCACTAGTATACGGCCTGTCTTCTCCACGGGTACAGACAGAGTTTGCATAACTTCGGATGCGCTGAACCCGGCCAGGTCCGCCGCTGGCCGGCCTTCGTAATCCGCGCAAAAAACCTCCGCTGCCGCGATGAAGTGCGGGCAGCCCCAGGCGCGGAATCGCAGCGCCCCGATATTGCCCTGTGACAGCCGTGCCGACAGGGCGATGCGCATGCTGTGATCCGCAAGGAAGACGGTGGTTCCGCCATCCAGGTCGCCTGCGTGCGCCGGCGCCTCGAACAAGCCGCGAACCGTGTCATTGTAAGGCTCGCCGGTCATGCCGGTTGCTCCGGTGCAAGCGCGCGTAGCCGGTCAATCGCGCGACAATACCGGCGCGACGCGAAATCGACATCGGCGACCCTGGTCGGCCGGCCAAAACTGAAACGAATAGCGCTTTGCGCAAGTTCATCGCTGCGGCCCAGCGCGCGCAGGACACTGGAGGGTTCCTGATCGTGGGAATTGCAGGCAGAACCGGTCGCAACGCACAGCGGCTCCAGTGCCAGCAGCAGGCTCTCCCCCTCGATATCGTCGACGCTGACGTTGAGAATCGCCGGAAATGACGCATCGGCACCGCCGTTGCGGACGATGCCGGGCACTTCCCGAATTCCCTGCCACATTTGATCGCGCAAACCCGTCAGATGCTCGAGATCAGCTGCCATGCTGGCAGCCGCGATGACTGCTGCTTCTCCGAATGCTGCGATCAGATGCACGGGCAGCGTGCCGGGCCGCAGGCCGCGCTGCTGCCCGCCGCCGAACAGCAGAGGCTCGATATGGCAATCGGGCCGGTCGGCGATGTACAGGGCACCCACGCCCTTTGGGCCGTAAAGCTTGTGCGCGGTCATCGACATCAGGTCGACGGGCAATGTCGCAAGATCCAGCGGCAGTTTGCCGACACCTTGCGCCGCATCGACATGAAACAGCACATCGTGTCGCCGGCAAATGTCGCCAATGCCTGCAAGGTCCTGCGTGACACCGGTTTCGTTGTTGACGTGCATGATCGAAACCAGCTGTGTATCTGCGCGCAGCGCCGCTTCGAACGCGTCAATGTCGAGCAGGCCATGCTCGTCCGGTGCCAGCCAGGTGACTTCGTATCCGCCTTTCTCCAACGCACGAAAAACGTCCGTCACAGCATTGTGCTCGGTCGACATCGTAATCAGGTGCTTGCCGCGATTTGCACGGTAGGCCGCTGCCCCGGCGATGGCGAGATTGTCCGATTCGGTTGCTCCGGATGTCCAGATCAGATCCCGCGCCTTGCAATTCAGCAGCATCGCAAGCCGATCGGCTGCCTGCTCCACGTGCGCAGCGCTGCGGCGCCCGGCCACGTGAGTTGACGACGGATTCGCGAAGTCGCCGTCGATGTCGATCAGGCCGGCCATCACTGCGGCGACGCGCTCGTCAACCGGCGTCGTGGCAGCGTAGTCGAGATACAGGAATTCGGTATCGATCTTCATCATCCCCCGCGCAGGCCGCGATCGACGGCGGCAAGAATGCCACGCAGAATGTTGATCTCATTCTTGTCGAGCCCGGCGCGAATAAACAATCGACGCAACCGGCGCATCAGGTGTCGTGGATTGTCCGGATTGAGAAATTGCAAATCTCTGAGCACTTGCTCCAGGTGGTCGTAAAAATGTTCGAGTTCCTCGCCCGTGGCCGGTCGCACCTCCGCATCGTACCCGGCCGGCGCATCGCTTTGCGCCGCACACAGCTCATAGGTGAGAACCTGCACGGCCATTGCGAGGTTCAGTGAACTGAACTCCGGGCTTGTCGGTATCGTCAGGAGTGTATCGCAGCGATCGAGTTCTGCGTTGCTCAGACCCGAGCTTTCCGGCCCAAAGACCGCGGCCACCACACCCCGAGAACTTTCGAGGTGAAGTTTTGCCGCGCAGTCACGCGGATTGAGGCACGGCCAGTCTATCGTGCGCGAGCGTGCGGTTGCCCCGGCGACATACACGCAATCTCGCAGTGCGTCCTCGAGTTTCGCGACAACCGTTGCGTTTTCGAGGATATCCTCGGCCCCCGACGCACGTGCGACAGCCTCCTCGTGGGGAAAGTATCGCGGCCCGACGAGCGTCAGGTCGGCCACCCCCATGTTTTTCATCGCACGCGCGACCGCCCCGATGTTTCCCGGGTGCGTGGTTCCGACAAGTACTATTCGTATCGACATGTCTGGCGAGAATGGCCCAAAGTCCGGTATTCTACCCGCGCTTCAGGGCTCTTTTTAAAAGACGGAATCCTTTCATGCACGCATTGCTCAATGTGGCGGTAATGGCGGCGCGGCGCGCCGGTGGCACCCTGATCAGAAATCTCGTCAAAGTCGAGAAGCTCAAAATCGAGCAAAAGGGCCGTAACGATTACGTCACCGAGGCGGACTACGCTGCTGAACGCGCTGTCATCGAGATAATCCACAAGCATTATCCCGATCACGCGATTCTAGCCGAGGAATCCGGCGTTCAGGGTGAATCGGACACAGTCTGGATCATCGACCCGCTCGATGGCACGACGAATTTTCTGCATCGCTTTCCCGTCTTTGCCGTGTCGATTGCCGTGCAGCATAAGGGGCGCCTCGAACACGGCGTCGTCTACGACCCAATGCGGCAAGAGCTATTTACCGCCTCGCGCGGCGTCGGTGCGCAGCTCGACGGCCGGCGCATCCGGGTCAGCGGCCAAAGACAAATCGAACGGGCGCTGATTGGCACGGGCTTTCCGTTTCGCCAGGCCGACCGGGAAATCGCGCCGTATCTCGACATGCTGGCCAAGGTGGTCCGCCACACGTCGGGGGTGCGCCGGCCCGGCGCTGCCGCGCTTGACCTGTGTTACGTCGCGGCCGGGCGCCTCGACGGATTCTGGGAGACCGGGCTCGGCCCCTGGGACCTGGCTGCCGGGGCCCTGATCATCCGCGAGGCCGGCGGCATCGTCAGCGGGCTCGACGGCAGTGAAGATTACCTGGACACCGGCCACATCCTGACCGGCACTCCCAAAATATACAGTGCGCTCGCGAAGCTCTGCGCAACAGAGATCAAAGCAATCCTTCACCACTAAACATCCCCCACTCACCACCCCGAAAGAACGCTCGGGGCGATGCTTAAGACTTGCAGGCGGGGTGCCGGGGATGTCTTCGAGCGTCGTGCGTAGCGCAGTGACGCAGGACGCCAAAGCAAGCGAAGCCCGATTCGACCGAGGCATGGATGCCGAGGGAGATTGAGCGAGAAGATATCCCCGGCACCGTGCCCAGCAGCCTTTAGGGGTGGGGGCCGGCCGGAAACGAACTATGGCAGGTCGTCGATCAGCGAGGGATCTTTGACGGGTTCGATCAGGTCCTGCGCATTGACGCCGAGCAACAACGCGGTCGCACTCGCCGTATAGATCGACGAGTAGGTGCCGACGACGATGCCGACGATCAGTGCGATCGAAAACGGCGCAATCGACTCGCCGCCGAGGATCAGCAACGCAAGCAGCACGAGCAAGGTCGTCATGCCGGTTATCAATGTGCGCGCCAGCATCTCGTTGATCGAAACATTCATCGATTCCTCGGCTGACTTGCCGCGCAACTTGAAGAAATTTTCGCGAATGCGATCGAACGCGACGACCGTATCATTCAACGAATAGCCGATGACGGCAAGCACCGCCGCAACAACCGTCAGGTCGAACGGCAGGGCGAAAATCGAGAAGAAACCGACCGTGATGATGACATCATGCGCGAGGGCAGCGACGGCGCCAGCCGCAAACTTCCACTGGAACCGGATCATGACGTAAACAAAAATCAGCAACAATGCGAAGATCATCGCCAGGCCGCCCCGCTCGGCAAGCTCGCCGCCGACCTGCGGGCTGACGGACTCGACACGCCTCAGATCGACCGATTGGTCTCCCGACGCGAGCGTTTCCTGTAACCTGAGGCGAATTTGTTGCTGATCGTCATCGCCTTGCGGCGGCAGCCTGACCAGCACATCCGTTGCCGCGCCGAACAATTGCACCTGAGCGTCCTCGAAGCCTGCGGCGACGAGATTGCGGCGTATGCTCTTGAGATCTGCCGGCGTCGAGTAGCCGACTTCGAGCAATATGCCGCCCGTGAAGTCGATGCCGAACTCGAGACCGCGCACGCCGAGCGAAACGAAGGATATGAGAATGGCAAGTGCCGAGATCGTCAGTGCGATCTTGCGGCGGCGCCGGCCGAGAAAATCGATATGGGTCTTTTTCTTGAACAGTCGCATCGTCGATTTCCTATACCGGTACGGTCTCGATTCTGCGGCCGCCAAAGGCCAGGTTGACGATCGCTCTGGTGCCGACAATCGCCGTAAACATCGAGGTCATGATGCCGAGCGACAATGTGATCGCAAATCCCTTGATTGGCCCTGTGCCAAAAGTGAACAACACGATCGCAGCGATCAGCGTCGTGATATTGGCATCGGCAATTGACGACAACGCCTTTTCATAGCCGGCATGGATCGCGGCCTGCGGTGATGCACCCGCCGCAATCTCTTCCCGAATGCGTTCGAATATCAGCACGTTGGCGTCCACGGCCATGCCAACCGTCAGCACGATACCCGCGATACCGGGCAACGTGAGCGAAGCCTGCAGCAGCGATAGCAGCGCGACGATGATAATGAGATTCGTTGTCAGCGCCACATTGGCAATCAAGCCAAACCAGCGGTAGTACACAGCCATGAATACGATAACGGCGAGGAAGCCGATTTTTATTGCGTCGAATCCGCGGTCGATATTGTCCTGGCCGAGGCTCGGTCCGATCGTGCGCTCGTCAATGATGTACACCGGAGCGGCCAGTGCGCCCGCCCGCAGCAGTCTCGCCAGATTGGTTGCCTCGAGCATGCTGAGGCCGGTGATCTGAAACCTGTTCTTGAAGACACCCCGGATCGTTGCGCTGTTGATGATTTCCTGAGTTTTCACCTTGCGCTTTTCGCTCACGCCACCACGAGTCACGGTTTCCTCGCGCCACTCGATAAACACGGTGGACATCAGCTTGCCGACATTTTCCAGAGTCGTTGCAAGCATGCGTTCGCCGCCGGCGGCATCGAGCGTAATGTTCACCGCCGGCTGACCGTCCTGCGAATTCCCAGACGACGCATCGACGATCTGATCGCCCGATACGATGACGTCTCGTTTCAGAATTTGCGACGCTTCGCTGCCGCGACCAGGGTAGCGCCGTGAGCCAGGCGCATCGCCCGATTGATCGACCATTCGAAATTCGAGGGTCGCAGTGGCCTTCAGAATCCCTATGACTGCGGTGGGGTCCTGAACGCCGGGCAATTGCACGATGATACGATCGACGCCCTGCCGCTGCACGAGTGGCTCCGCCACACCGAGCTGATCGACACGATTCCGAAGCGTCGTGATGTTTTGCTCGATCGCGAAATCCTGCCGCGTCTTGATCTGTGCGTCCGTCATGCGCACCGTCAGCGATTTGCCGTCGGCACCGTCGGAGATCGCGATGTCGCCGTCGGCTTCGCGGATGATATCCCGCGCCTTTTGCATGTCTTCGACGCCGGTCACGCGCACGTTGATCTGCCGATCGTTCAGCTCGACACGATGGCGAATCTTCGCGGCACGTAAGCGCTCGTCAATGTCCTGTTCGTAGGACGCGAGGCGTGTCTGGATCGCCGAATCCATATCGACCTCGAGCAGCACGTACACGCCGCCACGCAGGTCCAGCCCGAGGCTCATCGGGTTCAGGCCAAGTCCGCGAACCCATTCCGGCAATTTCGGCGCGAGGGTCAGCGCGACGTTTACGTCGCGATCATACTGGTCACGCAGAAGCGCACTGGCGGTCTGCTGCTGCTCGACCGTATCGAAGCGCAGCACCGCACGGTCGTTCTTCAGAAACGCGGCTTCAGGCGTGATGTCCGCGGCCGCCAGCGTCTGAACGAACTCGCCCAGGTGTGCCTCGGTGATCGGATCACCGATACGATCCGCGATTTGCAGTGCGGGAACGCTGCCGTAAATGTTCGGCAACGCCAGCAACAGTCCCATCAGAAAGACGAACAGAACGAAGAAATTCAACGAGGTCGGGTATTTGTTCATTGCGGCGAGCGGACGGCCCAATCAAGCCTGGTCGTATGTGCCTTTTGGCACGACCTGCGAAATGCTGGACCTTTGCATCTTGATTTCAGTGTTGTCGCTGACCTGCACAATCACGTAGTGCTCGCTGACGCCCGTAATGCGGCCCAGGATGCCACCGGAGGTCATGATCTCATCACCGACTTCCAACGCCGCTATCAGCGCCGTGTGTGCTTTCTGTTTCTTTTGCTGCGGCCTGATCAGCAGAAAGTAGAACGCGCCGAAAATAATTGCCATCGGCAGCAGAAAACCGAAAGGGTCGGTTTGCAGCGTACCCTGTGCGTAGGCATTGCTAACCAAAAAATCCATGAGTAAGTGGCTTCTTGTATTTAAAGGGCTTCTTATCGCCGGTTACCGGGGCCGGCCCGGAAAATCAGCGCGGTATTATGGCATAGAGCCGGGATGAATATTCACCGATGTGGGGTCAGCAATTAGGATGGCAAGTGCATGACGCCAGAGATTATCCCTGCGCCGTTTCACGCGTAGGTATCGCGAATATCCGCGACATACCGGGTCAGCGTTCCGGCGCAAATCGATGCGCGCAGCTCAACCATAAGCTTTTGATAATAATGAAGATTATGCAAGGTCGCCAGACGCGAACCGAGAATTTCACCGCATTTCTCGAGGTGCCTCAGGTACGCGACACTGTAGTTTCGACACGTGTAGCAGCCGCAGTCCGGGTCGGGCGGGGTCGTGTCGTCGCGGTAGCACGCGTTCCGAATCCTGACGATCCCACGCGATGTGAACAAGTGGCCGTTGCGCGCATGCCGTGTCGGAATGACGCAATCAAACATGTCCATACCCCGTAAAACGCCTTCCGCAATATCGACGGGCGTGCCCACACCCATCAGGTATCGGGGACTGTCGGCCGGCAACGACCGGGCCAGGCATTCAAGCACAGCGATGCGCTCATCCTCGGGTTCGCCGACCGCGAGCCCACCGATTGCGTAGCCGTCGAATCCAATGTTGCACAATCCCGCCAGCGATTCTTCGCGCAACGCATCATGTATGCCGCCTTGCACGATGCCAAACAACGATTCACCGCGATCCGGCTCGTCGTTCTTGAGTTCATCGAAACGGCGCCGGCAGCGTTCCGCCCAGCGTAGTGACAACTGCATGGACGTACGTGCCTGATCCTCGCTCGCCGGATACGGCGTGCACTCGTCGAAAATCATCGTGACGTCGGCGTTGAGATCATGCTGCACTTCCACCGATAACTCAGGTGTCAGGAACACCTCGTCGCCGTTGACAGGCGACTGAAACCGTACGCCTTGCTCTGACAACTTGCGCATGTTCGCAAGCGAAAAAACCTGGAACCCGCCCGAGTCCGTCAATATCGGCCCGTGCCAGTTCATGAACTGGTGCAGCCCGCCGTGCTTGCGAATCACCTCGGCGCCCGGTCGCAACATCAGGTGAAACGTATTGCCGAGAATCATGTCGGCGCCATCGCCCGACACCTCTTCGGGCGTCACGCTCTTGACGGCCGCGTACGTTCCAACCGGCATGAACGCCGGCGTGCGGACCTCACCACGGCGAAATACCAGCGTCGCGCTGCGTGCAGCGCCGCACCGATCATGGACCTGGAATTTCACGCCTGGCTCTCAGGCGTCACAAACATTGCATCGCCGTAACTGAAGAATCGATATCGTTCCCGAACGGCGTGCGCATACGCCGCGAGGATTCGTTCTCTGCCGGCAAAGGCGGCGACAAGAATGAGCAGCGATGACCTCGGCAAGTGGAAATTGGTAATCATCGCGTCGACGCTGCTAAACCGGTAGCCAGGCAGGATAAAGAGATCGGTTTCGCCGTGAAAGGGCTCGATGGCTGCGTGCGTGGACGCACACTCAAGTGCCCGAACTGCCGTCGTACCGACCGCAATCACACGCCCGCCGGATGCTCGCGCCTGTTTGACCGCCTCGCAGCAGGCAACATCGACCTGCACGCGCTCGCTGTGCAGACGATTGTCGACAACCCGCTCGTGGCGCAATGCCTGAAATGTACCGGCGCCGACATGCAACGTAACAAAGGCGTGATGGACACCGGCCGCCAGCGTGTCATCAAGCATCTGCTGATCGAAATGCAGTCCGGCTGTCGGCGCCGCGACGGCGCCCGGTTCCCTCGCATAGACCGTCTGGTAACGCTCGATATCGCTCGGTTCCGCGGCTCTGTCCAGATACGGCGGCAGTGGAACTTCCCCGCAAGATTCGAGCAACGGCAAGACCGGTACGGAAAACGTCAACGAGAACAGCTCGGCGTCGCGCCCGTCCACCGTTGCATGGACACCATCCTCGAGCAGCAAACGGCTGCCTGCCCTGGGTGATTTGCTTGCCTTGACCTGCGCCAGCGCGTTGCAGTCGCCGCGCACACGCTCGATCAGTATTTCCGCTCTGCCGCCCGACTCCTTGCGAGCCGCAAGCCGGGCACGAATAACCCGGGTATCGTTGAAGACAAGGAGGTCGCCGGGATGCAGCAACTCAAGCAGTGCATCGAAACGTCGATCGACGACTTCATGACCAACATCGAGCAAGCGGCTGTCGCGCCGCTCTGCCGTCGGATAACGCGCGATCAGGCTGCTCGGCAGAGTGTACTCGAATTCGGAAATCTGCATGGGCGCGCATGGTAGCAAAGGCATGCGCGCCCGGGGGCGGCGCTACGGTGTACCGAGTACCCGACCGGGCGCCGCATTCATGTCATGTTCTTTCAATCACGATGACCTGTGCCCGCGGCGCTACAACTTGCACGGGCCGCACAGCGGCGGGCGGCTGCGGAAATACCATGCTGCTACGATCATCGGGAATCTCGATTTTGAGCGTGACATGCTTCTTGTCGCGCATGATCCTGATCTCGAGTTCTTCGCCCGGCTGGTAGGAACCGAGTATGCGAATCGCATGCCCGACGGACTTCGGTTCACGGCCGCCGATGCTCTGGATAACGTCTCCGTCTTGTATCCTGAGCGTGTCCGACTTCGGCGCACTGACGACGAGCAAACCCGAGTCAGTGCCGAAGTAACGGCCGAGGCCCTCGCTCAGTTCGACGAGTTCCATGTCGCCCCAGCCGTCGCTCGTCCAGATAAACCGATGGAGAAAGCGAAACTTCTCAACGGCTTGCGGAGCGTAGCGCACGTTCGGCATGTGTGGCATCTCGAACTGTCCGCCACCGGGAGCCCAGCCAAATGCCCGGCTCTCGATCACTTTTGGTACGACTTCGACTTTCCCGACATTGCCGTTTCTAAGGTATTCGATATCGAGTTTGTCACCCTCTTCGACGCCGCGCATGAAGTCGAGCAGCCTGGCGTTGGCCTTTTCGGCGCTTGTCGCGCTCAAGAGCTCGCCGTTGACGGCAGTAATGATGTCGCCCGCCTGTAGTCCCGCCTCGCCGGCAGCGCCTCCGGGTGTCACGCCGATGACGCTCACGCCCTCGACAGGGTCTTTGTCATTACCGCCGCCGATCGTTACGCCAAGTCTTGGTCGACCGTTAAACTCGAAGAACGCGCCTGCGACGTCGCCCATCCGTGACAGGCGTTGCGAACTCAACTCGGCAATCTGCCGCGCTGCCGCGGCCAGCCGTTCCTCGGCTTGACGCATGCGCTGTTCAACTTCGGCCTCGCTGTGCACGAATTCAACTCTGCGCTGCCCGTCCTCTGCATCGGTCTGCGCCGCTGCCTGTTCGGCAAGCAGCAGTGCTGCTGCAACCGCTAATACAATTTTCCAGGTTTTCATCGATCCATCTCCTGATCAAAATGCCGTCCGTTGCGTCTGCGCATAGCGCAACCGAAGCAGCGAATTCATCAACCTGACGCGCTCGCGCCAGAAAATTTCTTCGTCCCCCGGGGAAAGCCGGGGCCCGGAATCATTTAGCTGGTAGTCAATCGCGGCAATCCTGTCTTCGATTTCCGAAATCGTCGCCACAGTGCCTGCGCGCCGCACACGCGGCTGACCGGGCAATGCGCGCAGATCGCTCTCGAGTTGCCGTGACTCGACCATCAATGCCTGCAAGGCAGTGAGTTGGGTCGTATTCGTCGGCGGGTTCTCCGGCAGGGTCGGCAAATCGCGCTGCAAGTTGTCATTCAATCCGGGCACGATCAGTGCGGCGAACGCAATCGCGGCAGCCAAACCGATCCCGGCGTACCAGGTCGACGGCCGCCGTGTCATGGGACGCTTGAACAATCCCTCCGCTTCAGCCTGCTCGCGGATGCGCTGCCACACGGCGCGCGGTGGCATCGTATCCGGAAGTTCCCGAAGCTCGCGTTGTAACGCATCGTGTTCGTCCACCGTCAATCCGTAAATCATTTCCTCGTCCTTACTGTCACTGGTCATTATCAGTAACTCCTGAGCGCTGCGCTGTCGGCCGCGAGGCCTTCGCGCCCGATCGTCAGCATCGGCCGCAATCGTTGATATGCCCGTGACAGCTGTGACTTCGAAAAACTCTCGGTCTTACCCATCAACGCAGCGATCTCCTTGTGCGTATATCCTTCGACATCGTGCAACCACACGACCGCGCGGCTAACCGACGGTAAATTCTGCAGGGCCGCATCCAGGTCGAGAGCATCATCAGGATGCCTCGAAACACCGTGACTGACTGCGTCACCCGGCGTCTTGTCATCCCAGTCATCGGCGAGCGACTGGCCGCGGCTCGTCCACGCGGAGCGCAGAAACATCAGCGCCTTGGTCACCGCGATGCGGCGAATCCAGCTGCCGATCGCAGCTTCGCCACGAAATTGGCCGATCGAGCGCATGACCTCGATAAACGTTTCCTGAACGAGGTCCTCGGCGTGCGCCGGCACACGCGTGAATCGAAGACAAATTGAGTACACCGGGGTCGAAAATGCGCGGTATAGAATTCCGTGCGCGTGCGAATCCCCATTCGCTGCTCGCTTGATGATCGCCTGATCGATCTGAATATCAGCAAACTTGCTCATGTCTCAAATTGTAGATGCTTGTTGCGCGGAAAAGGTCGCAGCGTGGCAATTGTTGCGGCACAGCGCTTGCGGCCACCTATGGCGATGGCCCACGCTCGCGCATATACTGTGC
>Ga0209980_10000229_pt1 | contig 29582 bp, 28 predicted proteins | sample CR02metaG_FD_183611 | JGI IMG/M metagenome (GOLD analysis project Ga0209980, IMG submission 183611) | Deep subsurface microbial communities from Mariana Trench to uncover new lineages of life (NeLLi) - CR02 metaG (SPAdes) (version 2) | ecosystem: Environmental > Aquatic > Marine > Ocean trench...
AGACCGGCAAGATCGAGTTCAGCCACAATCCCTTCTCCATGCCCCAGGGCGGGTTGGAAGCGCTGGCGAGCCAGGACCCGCTCGACGTCATGGCCTATCAGTACGACATCGTGTGCAATGGCGTGGAGTTGTCCTCCGGCGCGATCCGAAACCATCTGCCCGAGGTCATGTACAAGGCGTTCTCGATCGCCGGCTACAGCCAGCAGGATGTCGAGGAACGCTTCAGCGGTCTGATCTCGGCGCTGAAGTTCGGCGCGCCGCCCCACGGCGGCTCGGCGCCCGGCATCGACCGCATCGTCATGCTGCTGGCGGACGAGCCGAACATCCGCGAAATCGTGGCCTTTCCGATGAATCAAAAGGCCGAAGACCTGATGATGCACGCGCCCGCGGAAGTTCCGCAGCAACGCCTGGATGAACTCTGCTTGAAATTGGATCTGCCATCCGAGTAAAGCTTCGTTAACCCTGTTTGTTTACCAAGTGGTTGCCAAGGCAGGGAATCGAAGACATGGTCGGGCTCGTTGGTGCCGGGGGGCACGTCGCGAAGCAGGGGAATTACTTCATGCGTTGGCTTTCTCTCGTCGCTCTCACCACCGTACTTTCGGGCGTGCTTTCGGGATGCGCCGTGCCACCGGCGATCACCATCGCGTCCTTGGTGGCCGATGTCGCCACCTACGCCTCGACCGGCAAGACGGTCACCGATCACGGCATCTCCCTGGTGCTCGGGCGGGATTGCGCGCTGTTGCGCGGCCTCGAGGGCAAGATCTGCCTCGAGCCCGATCCGGCGCGCACCGCCAGGGAGCGCGAGGCCCGGAACCTGCAATTCGATGACCCCGAGGAAATCGGCGTCCACGTGATCGCGCGGGTGCCGGCCGATCCGGCCGATCGATTCGCCGCCGCCCTTGCTTACACCGCCGACCCGGAGGTGACCCCACGCCCGGCCGGCCGGGTGTCGGACAGGGGGCTCGACGCGTTGAGCTACCTCGGTGATTCCCTGGATCGGGCGGGCTGAACCCAGCCCCGAAGGCGCGCTCCGCGCCCGGTCGTTTCGAGAGGACTCCGCCGCTGCCACCGGTGTTCGATCAGCTCGTGACCTTCCTCTACACCCGCGATCTGGAGCGGAGCGCGGCCTTCTACGGCGCGACGCTGGGTCTGCCCCTGGTGCTCGACCAGGGCGGTTGCCGTATCTTCCGGGTCGCCCGGGACGCCTTTCTCGGCGTCTGCCGCTGCAGCGAGGCGCGGCCCTGCAGCCCGGACGGCGTAATCGTGACCCTGGTCAGTGGCGACGTCGACGGCTGGTACGAGCGCCTCAAGGCCAAGGGCGTGGCCTTCGAGACGCCGCCGCGCGCCAATCCCGAGTACCACATCTACCACTGTTTCCTGCGCGATCCCGACGGCTATCAGGTCGAGATCCAGCGCTTCGACGATCCGGCCTGGCCGGCGCCCGGTTGAAATCCGGGGCGCCGCACCGGGGTTGGCAGACTGGGCGGTCCGGCCGTAACTTGGCGGCCTTCGTGGGGGTCGTGACTTGGCGTTCGTGGGGGCCGTGACTTTACTTTATATATAAAGTAAAGTCACGGCCCCTATTCCGAAGGCCTATTCCGAAGGCCTATTCCGAAGGCCCGTTCTGAAGACCGCGAGAAACCGTCTCTAGGGGTGATGAACGAGGACCTTTGGTCGCGGGGCCGGGAGGCCGCGTGGGGATTTGCAAATCGGGCGGTCCGCGGCCTAGACTTCCGAGGGATGCTCTACACGCGTCGCGTGTCCGCAACGGAGGACAGATCATGGCAACGCCCGCCGACCGGGGCCTGTACATGCCGGCCGAGTGGCAGCCTCACGACCGCTGCTGGATGGCGTGGCCGTGCCGCGTCGAGCTCTGGGGCGAACACCTGGAGGCGGCACGCGAGGCCTACGCCGAGGTCGCGCGCGCCATTCTCGGCTTCGAGCCGGTCACCATGATCGCCAATCCCGACAGCATCGCCGAGGCGTCGCTGCACTGCGGCCCGGGCATCGCCTGCCTGCCCATGGCGCTCGACGATTCCTGGATCCGCGACATCGGCCCGAGCTTCGTGATCGACGGCCAGGGCGGGATCGAGGGGGTCGATTGGCGCTTCAACGGCTGGGGCGGCAAATATCAGCCCCACGACCAGGACGCGGCGGTGGCCGGCGCCGTGCTGGAGCACCTGGGCGTGGCGGGTCACGCCGCCCCCTTGGTGCTCGAAGGTGGCGCGATCAACGTCGATGGCGAGGGCACCTTGCTGACCACCGAGTCGTGCCTGCTCAACCCGAACCGCAACCCGGACCTCGGCCGCCAGGAGATCGAGGCGCTGCTCGCCGCCCATCTCGGCCTGCACCGGGTGATCTGGCTCGGGGCCGGCCTGGAGGACGACGAGACCGACGGCCACGTCGATAACCTGGCCTGTTTCATCCGGCCGGGCGCGGTCCTGGCCCTGACCAGTGACGATCCCGAGGACGGCAACTACGCGGCGCTCCAGGACAACCTGGCGCGCCTGCGTGCGGCCCGGGACGCCAAGGGGCGCGTGCTGGAGGTGATCGAGGTGGCGCAGCCGCGGCGCGCGGAGGGCGAGGACGGGCGGCGCCTGGCCACGTCCTACGTCAACCTCTATATCGCCAACGGTGGGGTGGTCATGCCGGCGTTCGAGGACGGCAAGGACGGCGCGGCGCGCGACACCGTCGCCGCCTGCTTCCCGGGGCGTGAGGTCCGCCAGGTGCCGGCGCTCGATATCGTGCGCGGCGGCGGCGGCATCCACTGCATCACCCAACAGCAGCCAACGGCGGCGCCGGCAGAAGAAGAAGCGGAGGCGCAAAGTCGAGGCGTCTTAGGCTCGGCCGGCCCGCAGCCCCGTCCCCGGCCGGTCACGGCGTCGTCGTGGTGACCTTGCGCAGGGTGTGGCGGCGGTTACTGGTGTAGGGGCGGACCTGTTCGGGCCAGCGCCCGGCCTCCACCGCCGCGCCCCATTCCCGGCTGACCAGCACTTCCGGGCCCTCGATCTCGTAGATCGCGGAATGCTTGGGCTCGCCTTCGACCACGATCGGGCGTGGCTCGCCGCCGATGCTGAGCGTCAGCGGCTCCAGGGTCAGGCGGGTGACCGAGAGCACGCCGGGCACCTTGAGCAGGTTGGGCACGTGTTCCTGGTCGTAGACCTCGTTGAACAGCGCCTCCTTGTCCGGGTCCACGTCCATGCTGGCGGTGAACAGGTAGCGGGTCGAAATCGGCATCGGCAGGCCTCCCTAAAAACCTAGCTTGGCACGTGCGCCAACCGCGGATCAATGCTTGACGTGCAGGATCGGTTCGATCTCCGAGAACACCGGCTCGAGCTCGACGCCGAGCGCGTCGCCGAACTTGCTGATCGCGATGTAGATCGTGATCACGAACACCGCCTCGACGATCTGCGGCTCGGTGAAGTGCGCGTGCAGCCGGTCCCAGAGATCCTTGGACAGCCGGTTGGCATCGACCCCGATCTGCACCGTGAGGTCCATCAGGGTCTTCTCGGCGTCGGTGAAGTGGGGGCTCGCCTGGTAGCGGTCGTCGCCGATATCGGCGATCTTCTGTTCGGAAATGCCGAGCCGCTTGGACAGCGTCTCGTGCTGGACCACGCAGTATTGGCAGTCGTTCCTGTGGGTCGCCTTGAGAATCAGCAGCTCCTTGGTGAGCCAATCGAGCTCGCCGTCCTTGAGGATCGCCATCACCAGATCGGTGAACACGGTGCCCAATTCGGGCGTATGTCCGAACACCTTGAAGATGTTCAGCAGCATTTCGAAGCGGCCCTCCGCCTTGTCGTAAAAGGCGATGGTTTCCGGGTTTCCCTGTTCCCGTTCGACGTAGGAGACCGACATGAGCTCATCCTCCCTGTTTTGAACGATCGTTCTAAACGCACCAAAAAAAACTTTCACGGTGTGAGAAGCGCCTCGGCCTGGCGCGCGATGGAACGCAACAGGGCCTTCTCGGGCCGGCTGCGCGACAGCACGCGCAGGCCGACGAACAGGCCGAGCAGGGCGCGCGCCGTCTCGACCGCATCGAGGCCGGCCGGAATTTCGCCCGCCGCCTGGCCTTTCTTCACCATGCGCCGGAAGAAGCCCTCCATCTCGGCCAGGCCCGCACGCACGATCTTCGCAATCTCCGGGTCGTGGGGCGAAAGCTCGAGGGCGGTGTTGACCAACAGGCAACCGTCGCGCGCGCCGTCCTTCAGGACGCTCGCGATCACCGCCTCGAAGGCGTCCAGGATCGCCCGTTTCGCCGAGGGCGCCTGCCCGAGCGCCGCGACCCAGGCCTGGCGGTGGACCGCGTCGTAGCGGCGCAGCGCCTGGATGAAGAGCGTGCGCTTGTCGCCGAAGGTGGCGTAGAGGCTGCCGCGGTTGATGCCCATGCAGGCGACCAGGTCGTGCAGGGAGGTCGCCTCGTAGCCGCGCGCCCAGAAGGCCTCCATGGCCTGGGTCAGGGCCGCGTCGACGTCGAACTGCTTTTCCCAGGGCATGGTCGGGCCTCGGCCGGCGTTCCGCGAGCGATTTCCGGTTGCTGGAACCTTGGCGGGTTTGGAACGATCGGTCAAGACCCTTCGCGTCCGGGAGTGTGTCTCGGTCCGAACTTCCGCCGAAACAACGCCCGCAGCGTCGGCTCTTCAGCGGATCATGTCTGTTTCAGGCCCGAAAGCGGACCTTCCTGACGGTGCCGCGGCAGGACCGCTGCTTGACCCGAAGCGGTCCTCTTTGGCCGCGACTTGCAGGAACATAATGCGGGACACGCCCCGTTAGAGCAGGCTGTTGGCTACTATCGTTTCCATAAGGACCAATCCAGACCTGAGCGTTATGCCTTCCGGGTCGACATCGGGATCATATGAGCCGACATAGACTGCCAGAACCGGGATGCGACCAACGATGAATTCGATCACGTCTCGAAGTCGCTCGGGCGTCACTCCTCCTGGTGGTCGAAAATGGTTGGCCGGGGCAACGCGGGCATCGTACACGTCGAGATCCACGTGGAGGTAGATACCATCAACTCTGGTCGCGAGGAGATCCAGAGCATCACCGAGTTGCCGTTCTATGCCGATATTATTGATGTCCCGGTCTGACAGATATGTGATTTTTGAATTTGAGAGGCGATCCCATTCGAGCGAATCAAAATCACGAGCGCCAGCCAATATCACATTGTCCTCCGGAACCGGCGCATATCCCGAGATGCCTGCCGCTAAGAGTCGCCAGCAATGGCCCGTAAGGATCGCAAGTCCCATGCCGTCCACGAAGCCTGTGCTTGAGGATTCCGGCGTATTGAAGTCCGCATGGGCGTCAAACCACACAACACCAATTCTACGTGGGGCAAGACCGCTGACGGTTCCAACTGAAGTGTTGCAATTTCCTGCGAGTATGAAAGGAAATGCATTGCTCGCTAATGCATTCCTTACCTCGTCGGCAACGCCGCGCATCACCGCGAAGCTTGTTGCCACCTCGGCGGGGAACTGCGGTCTCGGGTCCACGGTCGCTATAGTGACTTCATGCCCCAGTGCCTCTAGGCGATCGACGGCGCCGTTGTTCAAGAAGTGCCTCGGCCCCTGTCCCATCCGAGTCTCGTAAAGGGCGGTATCATAAGGGGCTTGGATGAGTCGGATTCTCATGAGTTGATTGCTACCACGACAGCCTACTTAGTACCCAGCGATAGTCCACTCCTGGCTGCTTTTCCCCGCGCCGGTGATGTCCACGGCCCGTCCGGGGTACTCCCAAATGGCGACATAGCTGTCTGCATCGCGCCTTCCTCGCGCCCATATTTCAACCGGGTCACGACCCGTGGCCGCGACGTCTTGCGGCATGGGTTTCAGTCCGGCCCTTCGACCAGGAAGAACTGGGCCTCGGCCGCGTCCTCGCGGTAGGTCTTGGCTTCCTGGTAGTCATCCGAGTCGTAGTAGGCCTGGGCGGCTGCCATGTTCTCGAATGGCAGGATGACCACGCGGCCCGGCGGCGGCGCGCCTTCGAGGCTCACCGTGCGCCCGCCGCGCGCCAGGAACTTGATCCCGCGCTTCTCGGCCGCCGCGCCGGCGCGCGTGGCGTATTCCCGATAGGCGTCCGGGTCGGTGACATCGATGAGCGCGACGAGATAGGCGGCCATGGGGTCTCTCCTCGGGTTGTGGTGGGCGTAGCCCCTACTATAGGCCCCTACTATAGGCAGGGCCGGGAGCCGCGCAAAAGCGCGCCGGCTGCGGCTCAGGCTTCGCCGGTTCCGCCGTCCCCGTCGTCCTCCTCGTCGTCGTCGGGGACGATCTCCCAGACCTTGGCGTGGTCCTGGGTGCGGGCCGGGGTGATCACGCGGAAGCGTTCGACCACGCCTTCCTCGGTCATCTCGCGCTCCAGCGCCAGCAGGCTATGGACCTTGTGTTGGCACAGCGCGGCCGCCTCCTCGGCCTCGGCGCGGGCCACGGGCCGCGCGGCCTCCAGGCCGGGCGCGCCGTAGCTGTCGACGAAATGGCGGGCCAGGCGCTCGACCACCTGCTCGAAGCCGGCCGGATCGATCTCCGCGACCGTGGCCAGGGTGCTGTGGCCGAAGCTCTCGGTGCCCAGCCAGGCGCTGTGGAAGGCGAGGCGCGCCTTGCGCTCGAACCCCTCGGGATCGCAATCGGCATAGGCGAAGCCGCCGGGCACGACCCATTCGCCGGGCTCGGCGGCGCGCGCGTAGATGTTGAGGTCGGAGGCATCCAGGCGGATGCAGCGCGGAAACTTCATGGCCCTAAAGAATCCCTTCGGGCCGCTATTACGGCCGCCCGCGCGCCGCCTGTCCAGGGACCGTCGGGCGGTGGCCCGCCGGGGCCGCCTAGGCCAGCGCCGGCGCGGCGTCGACCAGGCGCGGTCCCTTGCGCCGGTAGAGCGCCCGGTCGGCCAGGAACAGCAGGGTATCGGGCTGGCTGCCGTGGTGGTAGCCCTCGTAACCGAAGCTGGCGGAGACCGGGATCTCGTGGCCGTCCCACTCGATCACCAGGTTGTTGATCAGCTCGGCCAGGGTCTCGACCCGGGCCTCGGCCTGGGCGCGGGGGCTGTGGGTCATGAGCACCGCGAACTCGTCGCCGCCCAGGCGCGCCACGTAGTCGTTGCGCCGGGTCTTGGTCTGGAGCAGGTCGGCTACGGCGCAGAGCACCGCGTCGCCAGCCATGTGGCCATAGGTGTCGTTGATCGCCTTGAAGTGGTCCAGGTCGCAGAGCAGCAGCAGCCCGGTTTCCTGGGTCCGCTGGGCGCGGGCGAACGCCCGGCTGAGCTCGTTCTGGAAGCCGCGCCGGTTGAGCAGGGAGGTCAGCTCGTCGGTGATCGACAGGCCCTCCAGATAGCGGATCCGGGCGCGCTGGATGGCCAGGCTCTGCTCGGCCATGACCGCGGCGGCGAGGACCTGCTCGATCAGCTCCTTGTGGGCCAGGGAGGAGGTCGGGACGCCGGTGCCGGCCAGGCGGCGCAGGCGGTCGGTGGCCGCGCAAAGCTGCGGCAGCGGGTCGGGCTCGAAGCTGTCGAGGCCGATTTCGAGGCGGTTCAGGTTCACGGCTCTGTTCCGGTCCAGCTGTTGAAAGCAATGATGCTCGACCCGAAAAACGCAATCCCCGTGCCAGATGGAAAGTAATTGAAATATATAGATAAATTTCCGATATCCGGCGGCAGGAATTGCCGCACGGCAGCTTCTGCCAGGCAGACGGGGGCGTGCGTGGCCGCGGCCGTGCTGGCGGACTAGGCGTCCCGGACGCTCTCGCCATCACCGCCGACCGGGATAAAATCGTGCTCCCCGACGCCCTGGACGATGGTGAAACGGCAGCCCGCGCCGTCCTTGGCCGTGACCTCGTGGGCGGTTTTGGGCGGCACCACGCAGTGCCCGCCGGGGGCGAGCTCGTGGCGCGCGCGCGGCGCCCGGGTCTCGATCACCGTGGTGCCTTCCAGGCCGATGAAGGTGTCGGTGACCACGCTGTGGCAGTGCCAGGGCACGCGCTCGCCGGGCCCGAGCGTCAGGATTTGCACGCGCAGGCCCTCGGCCTCGGAGACCAACTCGCGGCCGGCGATCTGGTAGGGCAGGTGTTCCGGGTCGGTCATTGCGTCGGATCCTCCAGGCGATTGCTCACGCCACCCTATCGGGCGGCTCTTGGCCGGCGAAGAAGGCGTCCAGGTTGTCCAGGCATTTGAAGCCCATGGCGTTGCGGGTCTCCAGCGTCGCGCTGCCCATGTGCGGCAGCAGGAAGGTGTTGGGCAGGCCGCGGTAGCCGGGGTGGATGTTCGGCTCGCCCTCGAAGACGTCGAGCCCGGCGGCGGCGACCCGGCCGGATTCGAGCGCCGCGATCAGCGCCGCGTCGTCGATGAGCGGGCCGCGCGCGGTGTTGGTGACGATGGCGCGCTCGGGCAGCAGTTCGATCCGGCGCGCGTCGAGGAAGTGATGCATCTCCGGCGAGGCCGGGCAGTTGATCGAAAGGAACTCGCTCTCGCCCAGCAGGTCCTCGGGGTCGGCGTGATAGGTCGCGCCCTGCTCCAACTCGGGGTCGAGGCGGCTGCGGTTGTGGTAGTGGATCGCCATGTCGAAGCCGCGGGCGCGCCGCGCCACCGCGCGGCCGATCCGGCCCATGCCCAGGATACCCAGCTTCTTGCCGCTCACGTGCACGCCCAGGAGCTGGTTCGGGTTCCAGCCGACCCATTTGTTCTCGCGCACCATCTGCTGGCCCTCGGAGGCCCGCCGCGCCGCGCCCAGAAGCACCAGAAAGGTGATGTCGGCGGTCGAATCGGTCAGCACGTCGGGGGTGTTGGTCATCACCAGGCCGCGCTTCTTGGCCGCCTCGAGGTCGAAGTGTTCGATCCCGACCGAAAAGGTCGCCACCGCGCGCACGCTGGCCGGCAGCCCCTCGACCACCTCGGCGCTGTAGGTCTCGGACGAGCAGGTCAGGATCGCAGCGCAGCCCTCGGCGCGCGCGATCAGCTGGTCCGGACCGTAGACCTCGTCGGCTTGGTTGATCCGGGCGTCATAATCGCGCGCCGCGCGTTCGAGCACGGCGTCGGGCAGCTTGCGGGTGACCAGCAGGATCGGCTTGGCGGTCATCGCTGTCTCCTGATCGGGGGCGGGGGCTTTCTTGCTTGGCGGCGGCGCGCCATGTTTGCGCCATGTTATACGGTGATTGTACGGTGTAGGACAGCTGGGAGATAGCGGTCTCCGGGGCAATCGAAAGGGGGTTTTGCCGATGCGGTTCGGGCTTTTTGTGGCCGCGCGCGCCTGCCTGGTTGTGGCGCTGGCCGCGATTGCGGCCGGCCCGGGCGGGCGCGCGGCCGAAGCGGCCGGGTTCGTGCCGCACCGGGCGGTCTACAATCTGAGCCTGGCCAAGACCCGCTCCGGCGGCGCCATGGCGCAGGCGGCGGGCAAGCTGGAGTTCGAATGGGCGAATGTCTGCACCGGCTGGACCGTGAGCCAGCGCACCCGGGTGCGGATGGCGACCAGCGAGGGCCGGGCCTTCGATTTCGGCTGGTCGCTGAACGCCTTGGAAAGCCGGGACGGGCGGCGCTACCGTTTCTTCATCCGCCGCATCAATCCCGACGGCTCGGACCAGGAGGTGCGCGGGGAGGCGCGCTTCGACGAGGTCGGAAAACCGGGTGTCGCGGTGTTCAACGCACCCGAATCGCGCAAGCTGAGACTCGCCAAGGGCACCCTATTCCCAACCGCCCACTCCCTGGTGTTGATGGAGGCCGCGGCCAAGGGCGAGCTGCCCCTGTGGCGGACCGTGTTCGACGGCTCGGGCGACGACGGCCGCTTCGGGGTCAATGCGGCGCTCACCGAGACTTTGGCGGCCGATGCCCCCAAGGGTTTCGAGTCACCGCTGCTGCGGGACCAGAGATCCTGGCGTCTGCGCCTGGCCTACTTCGGCATGGACGAGACGGTTTCCGAGCCCGAGCACGAACAGGGCTTGCGGCTCTACGCCAACGGCATCGTCGACGAGATGCTGCTCGACTACGGCGATTTCGTGTTGCGCGCCGAACTCGGCGTGCTCGAGGCGCTGCCGCCGCTGGATTGCAAGGTGGAGTGAGTCCCCGATCGCGGCCCGGAAGATCCTGCGGCGTTGGGTATCAGGACTTGCGCGGGGCTCCGCGCGCCGTCCTGGCCGCGGTTTCCAACCCGCGGCCCTTGGCGATTGCGGTCTCGCCCAGCTTGGCGCGGACCGCGTCGATCGCGGTCTCGACCCGGGCCTGGTGCGCGCGCTCGGGGTCGAACAAATCGGGCGGATCCGCCAGCTCGCCGTCGCTGAGATCGCTGGCCCCGACGCCGATCAGGCGGAAGTGCCGGCCGTCGGCCTCGCGTTCGAGCAACGGCGTGGCGGCGCGGTAGAGCACCTCCGCCATTTGGGTCGGCGTGGCCAGGCGGCGGCTGCGGGTGAGTTGCCGGAATCCCGCGGTCTTGAGCTTGAGCGTCACGCTGATTCCGGCCAGCTCGGCCTTCTTGAGCCGGGCCGCGACCTTCTCGCACAGCGGCCAGAGCTGGGCCAGCAGCGCCTCGGGCGCGGCGATGTCCGCCTCGAAGGTGGTCTCGGCGGAGAGGCTCTTGGTCGGCGCGTTGGGCTCGACCCGGCGCTCGTCGATGCCGCGCGCGAAACGGCTCAGGCGCCGGCCGATGGCGCCGTAGCGTGCGACCAGGTCGATCTCCTCGCGCGCCCGCAAATCGCCCACGGTCCGCAAGCCGTCGCGCGCGAGCGCGGCTCCCAGCGCCTGGCCGACGCCCCAGACGATGCGCACCGGCTGGTCGGCGAGGAAGTCGGCCGCCTCGGCCCGGCCGATCACCGCAAAGCCACGCGGCTTGTCCAGATCGGAGGCGATCTTGGCCAGGAACTTGTTGTAGCTCAGGCCGATCGAGGCGGTCAGGCCGAGCTCCTCCTCGATCCGCTTGACCAGCCGCGCCAGGCTCCGCGCCGGGCTGCCGCCGTGCAGCGCCTCGGTGCCGGTCAAATCGAGGAAGGCCTCGTCGATGGACAGCGGCTCGACCAGCGGGGTCAGCGCGCGCATCATGTCGCGGATCTGGTGGCCGGCGCGCTGGTACTTGGCCATGTCCGGCCGGATCACCACCGCATCGGGACAGGCTTTGAGCGCCCGGAACATGGGCATGGCCGAGCGGATGCCGTAGAGCCGCGCCACGTAGCAGGCGGCCGCGACCACGCCGCGCCGGCCGCCGCCGACGATCACCGGCCGGTCGCGCAGTTCGGGCCGGTCGCGCTTCTCGACGCTGGCGTAGAAGGCGTCGCAGTCGATATGGGCGATGTTGAGGGCGTCCAGCTCCGGATGTACGACCAGCCGCGCGCCGCCGCAAGCCGGACAGCGCGCGCCGCGCGTCCGGTTCCGGGGCGGCGCCTCGTGGCTGGCCAGGCAGTCGCGGCACAGGGCGCTCATCCTTCGGTTGCCCCAGGGGGTGTCTCGGGGGATGCCGCGGGGGCCGCCCCGGGGACGGCCCCCGCCGCTTCATCCTTCCCCCACAGCCAGGCGGCGCCGCGGACGCCACTCGAATCGCCGTGGCGCGGCGGGCGCAGCTCGGTATCGACCCGGTCCGAGAACACGTAGGCCGGCAGGCGCGCGGGCAGGGACTGGTAAAGCCGCGGCAGGTTGGACAGCCCGCCGCCGAGCACGATCACGTCCGGGTCGAGCAGATCGATGACCTGGGCCAGGCCGCGCGCCAGCCGGTCCTGGTAACGGTCCAGCGCGGCCAGCGCCGCCGCCTCGCCGGCCTCGGCCCGGGTCTCGATTTCTTCGGGGGATGCCGGGGGGGATGCCGGTGAACCCTCGCCAGCGGCATAGTCGCGCGCCAGGCCCGGACCCGAGAGGAAAGTCTCGATACAGCCCTGTTTGCCGCAATAGCAGGTCGGACCGGGCCGCTCCTCGTCGCGCGGCCAGGGCAGGGGATTGTGGCCCCACTCGCCGGCGATGGCGTTCCGACCGGCCAGCACCTTGCCGTCGATGACGACGCCGCCGCCAACCCCGGTGCCCAGGATCACCCCGAACACCACGCCGGCGCCCGCCGCCGCGCCGTCGACCGCCTCGGAGAGCGCGAAGCAGTTGGCGTCGTTGGCCAGGCGCACCGGCCGGTCCAGCGCCGCCGCCAGGTCGCGGTTGAAGGCGGCGCCGATCAGCCAGGTCGAGTTCGCGTTCTTGATGCGGCCGGTCTGGGGCGAGACCGCCCCGGGAATGCCGACGCCGACGCTGCCGCGCGCGGCCGCTTCGTGCTCCAGCGCGGCGACCAGCCCGGCCACCGCCGCGACCGTGGCGGGGTAGTCCTCGCGCGGCGTGGCGACCCGGCGCCGCGCCAGCGTCCGTCCTCGGGCGTCGAGGACGATGCCTTCGATCTTGGTGCCGCCCAGGTCGATGCCGAGGCGAATCGGTTCTCGGTCGGTCATGGCGTGGACCGGACCCTTTTAGGCGAACGCGGCTCAGGCGAACGCGGTTCGCGCCAGATAATAGCCCATCGCGGCGCCCGCGAGCGAGAGCGCGACCGAGAGCGTCACGTAGGCGCCGGCCAGCGGGCGCCGGTGCTGGCCGGCGAGGTAAGCCGTATCCAAGGCGAAGGTCGAGACCGTGGTGAAGGCGCCGAGCACGCCGATCGCGACGAAGGCCTGGACTTCGGGCGCGATCCGCCATTGGCTGGCGCCGAGCGCGACGAAGGCGCCAAGCAGCAACGAACCACCCGCGTTCACCGCCAAGGTGCCGTAGGGAAAGCCGGTGCCGAGCCGGTGGCCGAACCAGGAAATCGCCAGGTAGCGGCCCAGCGCCCCCAGGCCGCCGCCCGCGGCCACCGCGGCCGCCACGGTGTAAGAGGTCTCGGTCACGCCGCCTCGCCCATATGTCGTTGCGCCGCTGCGCCCCCCGTCAGCGAATGCTGTACTAACAGGGTGGTCCGGCCCTGGCAAACTATGGAATTGGATGCCGGAATGGCGATTCGCACCGTGGTCGTCCGTCAAAAAAGGAAAGTCCACCTATACCCCGATTGTGCAGGCTGGCCATCTAGGTTTATTAAGGGGCCAAGCCGGTCCAGGGCGTCGGTCCTTGATTGCGTTGCGGGGGCATCGGGATCGTGGCTTGGTTGAATTCCTTTACGACTCGTTAATTTTATTCTTTTAGAGTTTCGCCGAGGTTCCGGCTTGGAACCTATGGGGCGCCCCTGGCCGCAAGGCTGCGGGCAGACGGGCCGTTTCCAGCGGGAGGCGGCGAAAAGGCCTCCCACGGTACGCGGTCCGGCGGGAGTTGACTCAAGATGGGAGCGCGGGTGTGACAAACGATTCGAATGACAATTCGACGAATGGATCCGCCAAGACTGTTCTGGTGGTCGAGGATAACGAGCTCAACATGAAGCTGTTTCACGACCTGCTGGAAGCGCACGGCTACAATATTCTGCAGACCAAGGACGGTATGGACGCGCTGCGCATCGCGCGCGAGCACAAGCCCGATCTGATACTGATGGATATTCAGTTGCCGGAAGTCTCGGGACTGGAAGTGACCAAGTGGCTCAAGGAGGACGAGGATCTCAAGTCGATCCCGGTCATCGCGGTGACCGCCTTCGCCATGAAGGGCGACGAGGAGAAGATTCGCGACGGCGGTTGCGAAGCCTATATCGCCAAGCCCATTTCGGTGACCAATTTCCTGGAAACCGTCCGAAAATTCCTGACCTGATCGTTCCGCCGGAGTCAGAAGATGACCGCCCGGATTCTGGTTGTTGACGACATCCCGGCCAACGTCCGCTTACTCGAGGCCAAGTTGATGGCCGAGTACTTCGAGGTGCTCACCGCGTGCGACGGGCCCTCCGCCCTCGAAGTGGCCAACGCCCAGGCGCCGGATCTCATTCTGCTCGACGTCATGATGCCGGGCATGGACGGTTTCCAAGTCGCCGAGCGGCTCAGGGCGGACCCGAAGACGCGGCACATCCCCATCGTCATGATCACGGCCTTGACCGATACCGCCGATCGGGTGCGCGGCCTCGAGGCGGGCGCCGACGACTTCCTGTCCAAGCCGGTCAACGACATCGCCTTGTTCGCGCGGGTGCGTTCGCTCGCGCGGCTCAAGGTCATGATGGACGAGCTGCGCGTGCGCCACGCGACCACCGGCGAAATAGACATCGCCGGCGAGATGCCTCGGGACGCCGAGGAAGACGCCGCCAACGGCCAGATCCTGATGGTCGAGAGCGAGGACATGCTCGCCGGTAAGTTGACCGAATTCCTGACCCACGCCGGTCACCGGATTCGGCGCACCACCGACGCCGCCGAGGCGCTCGAGCTTGGCCGGGAGCCCGGGCTGGACCTGATTATGGTCAGCCTGAGCCTGGCCGGCGAGGACGGTCTGCGCCTGTGCTCCCAGTTCCGGACCCAGGACGAGACACGGCACGTTCCGATCCTGTTGATCCTGGACGAGGCCGACTTGACGCAACTGGCCAAGGGTCTGGATCTGGGCGTCACCGACTACCTGATCCGGCCGATCGACCAGAACGAATTGCTGGCGCGCACCCGCACTCAAATTCGGCGCCGGCGCTATCACGACAAGCTCCATCAGATGCTCGACAACAGCGTATCCCTGGCCTACACCGACGCGCTCACCGGAGTCTACAACCGGCGCTACATGGACGCCCATCTGGATCGCAAGATCAAGGAGATCGCCAATACCCAGAAGCCGGTCTCGGTGATGATGTTCGACATCGACCACTTCAAGCGGGTCAACGACACTTACGGCCACGGCAGCGGCGACGAGGTGCTCAAGGCCGTGGCCCAGCGGGTGAGCGACGGCATCCGCGACTTCGATCTGCTGGCACGCTATGGCGGCGAGGAATTCGTGGTGATCATGCCGAGCACGCCGGCCGACCTCTCCCTGATGGTAGCCGAGCGCCTGTGCCGCAAGATCGCGGCGGAGCCCTTCGAGGCTTCCGGCAACGCGGCGCCGCTCGCGATCACCGCCTCGATCGGCGTCGCCACGACCAGCGACCCCACGGAGACGGTGGAGGCCCTGTTGGGGCGCGCCGATGCTGCACTCTACCAGGCCAAGAACGGGGGCCGCAATCAGGTCCGCTCGGCCGAGGTGCCCGAAGCGGCGGAGACCCCCGTGCCGGCTGCGGCCGCGGCCGGTGGCGCCTGATAGCTGGGAGATTTGGTGCAGAGAGAGAGCGGTCCCGTCAGGGCCTCTCCAAACGCACAGCGGCCGCCCCAGGGGCGGCCGTCTTGATTCTTGGGCGCGCGCGCCTGGTCGCGGCTCACTTCATCTTGGATTCCTTGAACAGGACGTGCTTGCGCGCGCGCGGGTCGTATTTGCGCATCGTCAGCTTCTCGGTCAGGGTGCGTGCGTTTTTCCTGGCCACGTAGAAATAGCCGGTGTCGGCGGTGCTGACCATCTTGATCAGCTGGGTCGTCGGTTTGGCCATGGCCCTGTCCTTTCGGCGCGAACTCGGTTCCTAGAGCAGATTCACGCGATCGATCCTGATCCGGTCTGGCGTGCGAGCCCCGGAACATAGCGGGCGGGCCGGGCAAGTCAAGCCCGCGGTGTCGGGTTGCCCCACAAGTCCCAGGGGTGCTGCCTGGACCCGATCCAGCGAAACAGCGGCGCCGGGCGGTCGGGCCCTCCGGTCCCGGCGCGATGGGCCAGGGCCTCTTCGAGCACCAGCCGGGTGATGTCGGCCATGGGCAGCTCGGGCAGGCTTTCGAGCGGCGCCCAGTGGATGTTCTCCAGCTCGCCGTCGCCGCCGATCTCGCCCGCGGCCGCCGCGCCCTCGGCCAGGAAGAAGCGGGTATGGAAGCGGACCGGCGAGCCGGTCGGGGTGATCGCGCGCGCCACCAGGCGCATGCCGGCGAATCCAGGGTGCAACCCGGCCGCGGTGAAAGCGTTCCAGACCTCTGCGCCGTCGCCGTCTAGAGCAGATCTGGGTTGATTCGGATCGTCGACGGCGAACCGATCGATCCCGATCCGGTCTCGCGGCGGCGGCGCGGACGTCGCTTCGGTGGCGCCGAGCAGCAGGCCGGTCTCCTCAAAGGTCTCCCGCAGCGCCGCGCGCGCGAACGCGGCGAGCCGCCGCCGGGTCGCCTGGCCGAGGCCGGGTGGCTGCTCCGGCAGCGGCTCTGCGAAGCCCGAGGGCCGGCGGTCCTCGGGGCCGACGCGGCCGCCCGGGAAGACATAGATGCCGGGCATGAAGCGCGAACGGCCGCTGCGCCGTCCGAGCAGCACCTCGGCACCGGAGCCAGCGGCAGCCGCCCGGCGAATCAGCACCAGGCCGGCGGCTTCCGCGGGTCTAACAACGGATTTCAATCACGATCACTGGGTGTTGGAGGCGTCGGCCGAATGGCCCTCGTGCAGGAACGCGGTATCGGGCGCCTGTCCGCCCAAGGCCCGCGCGAATAGATCGGGTCTTTCGAGCAGGCGCAGGGCAACCTCGAGATCGATCCCGGCATCGGTCTGCCGCGCCGGGCAATAGGCGCGCAGGGCGGCAAGGCCGGCCTCGTCGTCCGGGTCGACGTCCCTGTGCTGGGTGTCGCGATCGATCGGCAGGCTGCCGTCGATCAGGCGGTCGAGAACTTCATCGGCTGTCGGATCGGACATGCCGGTGGTGCAGATGTCGGGGATCACGCCGCGGTGGTTCAGCGCGTAGCCGGAAGGCGCATGGAAGCGCGCCCAGGTCAGGGTCAGTTCGCCTTCGTTGGGCAGCCGCAGCACGGTCTGCACCGTACCCTTGCCGAAGGAGCCGCTGCCGATCACCACGGCACGCCTCGAATCCTGCATGGCCGCGGCGACGATTTCCGAGGCCGAGGCCGAGTTGCCGTTGACCAGCACCACGACCGGCCGGTGCCGGGCCAAGTCGTCGGGGTCGGCGTCGAAGTACTGGTGGCTGTCCGGGTGCCGCCCATGGGTCGAGACGATGCGGCCCTGGCCGATGAACAGGTCCGAGACCGCGACCGCCTGGTCGAGCAGGCCGCCCGGATTGCCGCGTAGATCGAGCACGAAGCCGGAGAGATCGGATCCGATCTCCTTGGTCGCCTGGTTGAGCTTCTCGCGCAGCGTCCGCGTGGTGCTTTGGTTGAAGCCGGTCAACTGGATGACGGCGGCGTCGGCATGGCGCCGATAGGTCACCGTCTGAGGAACGATGTGGGCCCTTACCACCTCGATGCCGAGGCTCGCGGGCGCTTCCTCGCGCCCGATGGTCAACGCGACCCGGCTGCGCAGCGGCCCGCGCAGGCGCCGTACCACCTCGCGCTGGCTGAGGTCCACCGTGGTTTCGCCGTCGATCTCCAAAATGATGTCGTCGCTCTTGAGCCCGGCGCGCTCAGCCGGGGTGTTTTCCATTACCGAGAGGATCCGCACGCCCTCATCGATCAGGCGGATGCGCACGCCGATGCCGCCGAAGCCGTCCCGGCTGGCCCGGTTCTCACGCGCCTCGTCGCGGCCGGCGTAGCGGGAGAACTTGTCCAACTCGGTCAGGATGCCGTCGAAGACGACCTCGTAGATTTCCTCCGGGTCGGCGGCGTCGATAAGCGCCGAGCGGCTGCGACCGAGGCGCAGCGCCGAAGCGGTGAGGTCGCCCCAGGCTTCCGTGTCATCGTTCCGCGGCGCGGCAAAGCTCCCGACCGGCCGGCCATCCATCGTCATGGTAATCCTGCCGTCTTGCGCCAATACCGAGATGTCGGGGTCGAGGTCGGTCAGATTGTCCAGGCCCGCCAAGGCCAGGTCCGAGGCCTGAACGTCGTCGATGTAGATGTCGATGATGTCCTGGTAGCCGTCCCGGAACAGGCGGTTGGCGAGGGACAACTCGCCGTCCGCCGTGACCCGCGTGTCCTGGGCCGTGCAGGCGACCAGGAAGAACGCCACCGACAGCGCGCCGAGGCGCTGCCAGGCGTCCGGTCCACACCGAGACCGCCGTCGTTCCACTGAACCTCCCATAACCCCTATGATGACCCCACGTCAGGATTCGTCGGTAATCTTATGGTTTCCATTTGGTAAAACATAGTAACCGACCGGGGCCGTTTAAAGCCAGTCGTATTTCCAATAAAATCGTTAAGAAACGGCCAGTTACGGAATATTCGAAGGACCAAGCAAGTCAAGAGTCCCAAACACTTAAGTTGCGTTAACCATAATTACGCCCGGTTTATGTGGATTTTCGCGGTTTCAGCCGCGTGGCTTCCGAGTTTGCCGCCGGCGTCTGTCCGGGCTCTTGCGCGGCGTCGATTTGCGCCGCTCCACCGGCTTGGCCGCCGGCCCTTCGGCACCGCGCCCGGGCGCCCGGGCGTCGAGCGGGTGCCAGCCTGGGGGGGCCATTTGGGGCGCCCCGGCCCCGGGCGCCCCGGTCTCGGGCGCCCCGGTCTCGGAGGCCCCGGTCCCGGGCGCCCCGGCGGCTGCTTCGACCAGTTCCAGGATCAGCCCGCCGGTGACCGGCACGGCCTCCATCAGGCGCACGGTGACCGCCGCGCCCAGGTGGTAGCTGCGGCCCCAGCGGCGCCCGACCAGGCGGTGCCCGGGCTCGTCGTGGTCGTAGTAGTCGTCGGGCAGCAGGTTCATGGGCACCAGCCCGTCGGCCCCGGTCTCGTCCAGGGTGACGAACAGGCCGAAGCGGGTGACCCCGTTGATCGCGCCGCCGAACAGCCCGCCGATCCGGTCCTGCAGATAGGCTGCGGTGAAGCGGTCGACGGCGTCGCGCTCGGCGGCCGCGGCGCGGCGCTCGGTCGTACTTATGTGCTCGCCGATCTCGGCGAAACGCGTGCCGGCCTCGGCGGGCAGGGAACCGTCATCCGGTTCCAGCCCTGCGACCAGCGCCCGGTGCACCAAGAGATCGGCGTAGCGCCGGATCGGCGAGGTGAAGTGGGCGTAGTGGGTCAGTGCCAGGCCGAAGTGGCCGATGTTGTCCGGGCTGTAGACCGCCTGGGCCTGGGCGCGCAGCACCAGCATGTTGACCATGGCCGTGGCCGGGTGCGCCTTGGCCCGCGTTATTACCTGATTGAGCAGCTTGGCGCGCATGACCTGGCCGCGCGCGAGCCGCAGGTCCAGGCTGTCGAGCACCTGGCGCAGGGCCTCGATCTTGACCGGATCGGGCTGGTCGTGGACCCGGTACATGCAGGGCCGGCGCCGCGCCTCGAGTTCCATGGCGGCGGCGATGTTGGCGGCGATCATGAACTCCTCGATCAGCCGGTGGCTGTCCAGGCGCACGCGCGGCTCGATGGCGGCGACCTCGCCGGCCGCATCGAGCACGACGCGCCGCTCCGGTAGGTCGAGCTCCAGGGTGCCGCGTCCGCGGCGGGCTTCGAGCAGCGCCTCGTAGGCGCCGTAGAGTGGCGCGATCACCGGCTCCAGCAGCGCCTCCGGGACGCGCTCGGGGGCCACGGCGCCAGGATCGCCGTCGTGCGCGGCCTGGACCTGCTGGTAGGTGAGCCGCGCCGCCGAGCGCATGAGCCCGCGCAGGAAGCGGTGCTTGCGGATCTTGCCTTTGGCGTCGATCCACAGCTCGGCCGCCAGGCAGGGCCGTGCCTCGTCCGGGTTGAGCGAGCACCAGCCGGTGGACAGTGCCTCGGGCAGCATGGGCACCACCCGGTCGGGGAAGTAGGCCGAGTTGCCGCGCTCGAAGGCGGCCCGGTCGAGCGCGCTGTCCGGGCGCACGTACCAGGCGACATCGGCGATCGCGACCAGCAGGTGCCAGCCGCCGGGATTGCCCGGGTCCGGATCGGGCTCGGCCCAGACCGCGTCGTCGAAGTCGCGCGCATCGGCGCCGTCGATGGTGACCAGCGGCAGCGCGCGCAGATCGACCCGCTTGCCCAGCTCGGCCGGTCCCGTCGCCGCGGCTTCCGCCAGTGCCTCGGGCGAGAATTCCACCGGCAGTTCGTGCTCGTGGATCGCGATCAGGCTGAGGGTGTGGGTATCGCCGAGCGCGCCCAGGCGCTCGGTCACCCGGACCTCGCGCAGGCCGAGACGCGGCCGTCCTTGGCGCACCTCGGCCAGCACCAGCTCGCCGGGCTCGGCGCCCATGGCGTCGCGCGCGTGCAGGATATAGTCGCGTTTGGCGCGCTTGTCGGTCGGCCGCAGCCGGCCGCCCTGGTCGCCGATCTCGTAGACGCCCAGCACCCGGCTCGGCAGCTTGGCGATCTTGCGGATCGGTTGGGCCTCGTAGACCTGGTCGTCGATCCGGCGCAGCTTGGCGAGCACCCGGTCGCCGAGCGCGAGCGCCGCGCGGCTGCGCGTCCCCGGCGCCAGGTAGATGGTTGGCGGCGCCATGTCCTCGTCCCAGACCGCCGGCCGCGCCAGGAGCTCGCCGTCCTCGTCGATGCCGCTGACCTCGAGCACCGCGACCGAGGGCAGATAGCCGCGCGGGCGGACCTTGCGCCGCTGGCCGCGCTCGAGCACGCCCTCCTGCTTCAACTCGCGCAGCAGGGCCTTGAGCTGGATGCGGTCGCCGCCCTTGATCTGGAACGCGCGCGCGATCTCGCGCTTGCCGACCGGGGTCGGGCTGTCCTGGACGAAGGCGATCACTTCCGCCTTGCTCGGGAACGGCCGGGGTGCGGGTTTGCTATTGCGGGCCATGGGGCCGGCCTCGGGGATCGGAGGTTCGCCGCCGACCGCTAGCCAGCGGCCTTCTTGGTCTTGGCCTTCTTCGCCTTTTTGGCCTTCTTCGGCGCCTTGGCTTTCTTCGGTGCCTTGGCTTTCTTCGGCGCCGGGGCCTTGCGGCCGCCCTTGGCCTTGTCCTTCGCCGCCTTGGCGGCCAGCAGCTGGAGCGCGCGCTCGAAGCTCAGCTCCTGGTCGGACTCGCCCTTGGGCAGGGAGGCGATGGTGCGGCCGTGCTTGACGTAGGGACCGTAGCGGCCGGCATGAAGCGTGACCGGTTTGCCGTCGTCGGGATGGCTGCCGATCTCCTTGCCGGCGCCGGCGCCGGAGCCCCGGCGGCGCCGTCCCGGCGCCTCGGCGATCAGGGCGATGGCGCGGTTGAGGCCGATGGTCAGCACGTCGTCGCCGTCCGGGATGTTGCAGTAGGTCGACTGGTGCTTGACGTAGGGACCGTAGCGTCCGATGCCGGCCAGGATCGGCTCGCCGGTCTCCGGATACCTGCCTACCGAGCGCGGCAGTGCGAGCAGCGCGAGCGCCGTCTCCAGCGTGACCCCGGCCGGCGCCAGGCCCTTGGGCAGGGAGCAACGCGGCGGCTTCTCCTTGCCCTTCGGGCCCTTGGGTTCGCCCAGTTGCACGTAAATGCCATAGGGTCCCTTGCGCAGGGTCACTCGATCGCCGGTCTCCGGGTCGGCGCCCAAATCGACCGGGCCGGCCAGGGCCGCGCCCGCATCCTCCTGGTCGTCGCCGGGCACGGCGAGCGCGCGGGTAAAGCGGCAGTCCGGATAGTTGGAGCAGCCGACGAAGCCGCCGGTGCGGCCCAGTTTCAGGCCGAGCCGGCCATCGCCGCAGGCCGGGCAGGCGCGCGGGTTCTTGTCCGGGTGGTTCGGGTCGGCCGGGAAGAAGTGGGGTCCGAGGTCCGCGTCCAAGGCATCGATGACGTTGCTGATCGAGAGCTCCTTGATGTCCTCGACCTTCTGTTGGAAGGCCTCCCAGAACTGCGACAGCACGGCCTTCCAGTTCTTGCGGCCATCGGAGATGTCGTCGAGCTGGCTCTCCAGATCGGCGGTGAAGTTGTACTGGACGTAACGCTCGAAGAAGCTGCTCAAGAAGGCGGTCACCAGGCGCCCGCGGTCCTCCGGCTGGAAGCGCCGCTGTTCCAGGCGCACGTAGTCGCGGTCCTGGAGCACCTGCATGATCGAGGCATAGGTCGAGGGCCGGCCGATGCCCAGCTCCTCGAGCTTCTTGACCAGGCTCGCCTCGCCGTAGCGCGGTGGCGGTTGCGTGAAGTGCTGTTCGGGCAGCACCGCGTGCCGGTTCAGGCGATCGCCTTCGAGCAGCTCCGGCAGGCGCCGCTCGGAAGCGCCGCCATCGGATTCTCCGGCGGCGGCGCCCTTGGTTTCGTTGTCGCGGCCCTCCTGATAGAGCTTGAGGAAGCCGTCGAACAGCACCACCGTGCCGGTCGCCCGCAGTTGCACCGCCTGGCTCTGGGCGGCGATGTCGATCGCGACCTGGTCGAGGCGTGCCGTCTCCATCTGGCTGGCCACCATGCGGGTCCAGATCAGGCGGTACAGCTTGAGTTCGTCCGTGCCCAGGTGGGCGGCGAGTTGGGCCGGCTCGCGGTGCGGATCGGTCGGGCGGATCGCCTCGTGCGCCTCTTGGGCGTTCTTGGCGCGGGCCTTGTAGACCGGCGGCACCACCGGGACGTAAGCGTCGCCGAAGCGGCTGCCGATCATCTGGCGCGCCGCCTCGATCGCCTCGATCGCAACGCCGACCCCGTCGGTGCGCATGTAGGTGATCAAGCCGACGGTCTCGCCGTTGAGGTCGATGCCCTCGTAGAGCCGCTGGGCGACGCGCATGGTGTGGGTCGCGCCGAAGCCGAGCTTGCGCGAGGCCTCCTGCTGCAGGGTCGAGGTGGTGAAGGCCGGCTGCGGCCGGCGCCGGATGGTCTTGTGCTCGACCGCGGTCACCGCGTAGTCGCGCGCCGCCTCGAGGCGCCCGGCGGCGGCCAACGCCGTAGCCTGGTCGCCGAGGTCGAACTTGCCGAGCTTCTGGCCGTCGAGATGGGTCAGCCGCGCGGTGAAGCTCTCTTGGGTCGATCCGCTGAGCCGGACGTCGACGCTCCAGTACTCCTGGGACCGGAACGCCTCGATCTCGGACTCGCGCTCGCAGATGAGGCGCAGCGCGACCGACTGGACGCGGCCGGCCGAGCGGCTGCCCGGCAGCTTGCGCCACAGCACCGGCGACAGAGTAAAGCCGACCAGGTAGTCGAGCGCGCGGCGCGTCAGGTAGGCCTCGATCAGTTCCTGGTTGAGTTCGCGCGGGTGCTCGAACGCCTCGGTCACCGCGCGCTTGGTGATCTCATTGAAGACCACCCGCTTGACCTCGACGCCGTCCAGCAGGTCGCGGCGCGCCAGCTCCTCGGCGATGTGCCAGGAGATCGCCTCGCCCTCGCGGTCCGGGTCGGTCGCCAGGTAGAGCCGATCGGCCTTGCGCACCGCTTGGGCGATCGCCGTGAGTTGCTTCTCGCCGCGGGCGTCGACTTGCCAGATCATGGCGAAGTCCCGGTCCGGATCGACCGAGCCGTCCTTGGGCGGCAGATCGCGGACGTGGCCGTAACTGGCCAGCACCTGGTAGTCCTTGCCCAGGTACTTGTTGATGGTCTTGGCCTTGGCAGGAGATTCGACGACGACGACGTACATGGATGGCCGCGCGATTGTTCTCGATGTTGCGGGGTGCGGCCGGGGGTCACGAAGCGGCCGCGGAACTCCCTACGATCAGCGCGACACGGTTGCCGGGATGCCGTTCGAGACGCCCGGCCAGCTCCAACTCGAGCAGCGCCATATGCACGATCGCTGGCGACACATGGCATTCGCGGATCACTTCGTCAACCGCGACCGGCGTCGGACCGAGCGATTCTTCGATTCGGTCGCGCGCCTCGGCGATCTCGGCCGCATCCGGCGGAGTGGGGGCCGGGCCCAGGAAATCCGCGGCTTTCGGCTCCTCCACAGGGGGTATGAGGGGGCCTTCCAGGACGTCCAGCACGTCGGCGGCGGATTCCACCAATACTGCGCCCTGGCGGATCAGGTTGTTGCAGCCGCGCGCCCGCGGGTCGAGCGGGGAGCCCGGCACGGCGAAGACATCGCGGCCCTGGTCGGCGGCGAATCGCGCCGTGATCAGGGAGCCGGAGCGCACCGCTGCCTCGATCACCAGGGTGCCGCGCGACATGCCCGAGATCAGCCGGTTGCGGCGCGGGAAGTGGCGCGCCTGGGGCTGGGTGCCGACCGCGATCTCGGAGATCAGCACCCCGCGCGCCCGGATCTCCTCGTAGAGGCCGGAGTTTTCCTCGGGATAGATGACGTCGACCCCGCCCGCGACCACGGCCGCGGTTCCGGTCTCGAGTGCGCCCTCATGGGCGGCGGCGTCGATGCCGCGCGCCAGGCCGGAGGCGACCAGGAATCCGGCCTCGCCCAACTCCGCGGCGAGCTGGCGCGCCAGGCGGCGGCCGTTGGCCGAGGCGTTGCGCGCGCCGACGATGGCGATCGCGGGACGCGGCAGCAGATGGGCGTGGCCCAGGCAGCCGAGCACCGGTGGCGCGTCCTCCAGTGCGGCAAGGGCGGGTGGATAGCCCGGCTCGCAGAGCGCGATCAGATACCCCTCCGCCGCCTCAAGCCGCGCCAACTCGGATTCCGCCACCGCCCGCGAGCAGATCGCGATCGGCCGCCTGCGCCCGCCACGCCGGGCCAACTCGGGCAGGGCGTCGAGCGCCGCGCCGACCGATCCGAAGCGGGCCAGCAACTGGCGGAAGGTGATCGGCCCGACGTTCTCGCTGCGGATCAGGCGCAGCCAGTCGAGTCGCTCGTCCCGGCGCAACGTTCGGGGTGCAGACGATGGCATGCGGCCCAGCTTGGGGTGCGGCGGGCCTGCGCGTCAAGCTTGAGTCGGTAGTATTTCTTTTCGCGTAGCCCGGAATTAGGCGGACTTCCGGCCGATCTTGGGCTCCTGACCCTTGATCAGGCGGGCGATGTTGGCGCGGTGACGCAGCCAGACGAAGGCGGCGAGGATGGCGGCGAACTGCACCAGTTGCAGATCGCCTTTCAGCCACCACGCGTAGAGCGGCGCGGCGGCGAGCGCCAGCAGCGCCGCCAGCGAGGAGTAGCGCAAGGCCCCTGCGACCACCAGCCAGGTGGCGCAGGCGGCGAGCCCGACCTGCCAGGCGAGGGCGAGCAGCAAGCCGAGCGCGGTCGCCACCCCCTTGCCGCCTTTGAAACGCAGCCAAACCGGATAGAGATGGCCGAACAGCGCGCCCAGCGCCGCGGTCAACTGCACGTCCGGGCCCCAGTTCGCGGCCAGCAGCACGGCCGCCGCGCCCTTGCCGCCGTCGAGCAGCAGGGTCGCCGCGGCCAGCCCCTTGCGCCCGGTGCGCAGCACGTTGGTGGCGCCGATGTTGCCCGAGCCGAGCTTGCGGATGTCGCCCAGGCCGGCTAGGCGCGCCAGCAGCAGCCCGAAGGGAATCGAGCCGAGCAAGTAGCCGCCCACCAGCGCCGCCAGCAGATAGGGCCCGGAAAGTGTCCAGGAAATCGGGTCGGGCATGATGCCTAGGCCCCGGCCTCGAAGATGGTGCGGCCGTCGACCACGGTGCGCAGCACCTGGCCCTGGACCGGGTGGTCCTCGTAAGGCGCGTTTTTGGATTTGCTGCGGAAGCGGTCCGGGTCGATACGCCAGGGTCGCTCGAGATCGAACAGCACCAAGTCGCCGGGCGCGCCCTGGGCTAGGCGGCCGCCCTCGATGCCGAGGATCTCGGCCGGACGCGCGGTCATGCGATGGAGGGCGTCGAGCAACGGCATGGCGCCGTTGTGGTGCAGCGCGAGCGTGAGCGCCAGCAGCGTCTCCAGCCCGGCGATGCCCGGCTCGGCGTGGTTGAAGGGCAGGCGCTTGGACTCCTGGTCGTGCGGGCTGTGGTCGCTGGCGACGGCGTCGATGGTGCCGTCGGCCACGGCGGCCGCGATGGCGGCGCGGTCGGCCTCGGCGCGTAGCGGCGGCGAGACCTTGGCGAAGCTGCGGTAGTCGCCGACCGTATGCTCGTTGAGGGTGAAGTAGTGGGGGGCGGTGTCGCAGGTCACATTCAGGCCGCGCGCCTTGGCCTGGCGAATCGCCTCGACCGCCGCCGCCGTGGAGAGGTGGGCGGCGTGATAGCGCCCGCCGGTCAACTCGGCCAGGCGTAGGTCGCGATCGACCATGATCGCCTCGGCGGCAGCCGGGATGCCGGCCAGGCCCAGGCGGGTCGCGATCTCGCCCTCGTTCATGACCCCGATGGCCAGCGCCGGCTCCTCCGGGTGCTGCACGATCACCTGATCGAAGGCGCGCGCGTAGCTCAGCGCCCGGCGCATCACCTGGGCGTCGGCGATCGCCTTGAGGCCGTCGGTGAAGCCGACCGCGCCGAACTCGGCCAAGAGCCCGATCTCGGTGATCTCGTTGCCCTCGAACCCGCGGGTCGCGGCGGCGTAGGTATAGATCTTGACCAGCTTGGCTTCGCGCGCGCGCCGGGCCACGAACTCGACCCCGGCCACGTCGTCGACCACCGGCTCGGTGTTGGGCAGCGCCGCCACCGAGGTGACGCCGCCGACCGCCGCCGCATGTCCGGCCGAGACGATGGTTTCCTTGTGCTCTTCGCCGGGTTCGCGCAACTGCACCCGCATGTCGATCAACCCCGGCGCCAGGCAGTGGCCGCCGCAGTCGATGACCGCGAACCCTTCCGGCGCGCCCTCGGCCAGGACCTGGGGCCCGAGCTCGGCGATGCGGCCGTCCTCGACCACCAGCGCGCCCGGCGCGTCCAGGCCGCTGGCCGGGTCGAGCAGGCGGGCGTTGACGTAGGCGGTGCGGTGCCGGACCACGCGCGCCGGCGCCGGCGCCGCCACGGCCCCGTCCACGGGCCCGTCCATGGCGCCGTTCATGGCCGGGCCTCCGAACCGATCACGTCGCCGCCGGCCAGGTTGTGGCCGCGCAGGTCCTGGGTCAGGGCGTCGAGGCAGGCCATGCGCACCGCGACCCCCATTTCGACCTGCTCGCGGATCAGCGAACGGTCGATGTCGTCGGCCAGCTCGCTGTCGATCTCGATGCCGCGGTTCATCGGCCCGGGATGCATGATCAGGGCGTCGGGCTTGGCCGCCTTCAGCTTCTCGGCGTCGAGGCCGTAGAAGCGGAAATACTCGCGGGTCGAGGGCACGAAGCTGCCGTGCATGCGCTCGGTCTGCAGGCGCAGCATCATCACGATGTCGCAGTCCTGAAGCGCCTGGCCCATGTCGAAGAAGACCTCGACGCCCATGCGCTCGATGGCGGCGGGCAGCAGCGTCGGCGGCGCGACCACCCGCACCCGGGCGCCCATGGTCCCCAACAGGTGGATATTGGAGCGCGCCACCCGCGAATGCAGGATGTCGCCGCAGATCGCGACCCGCAGGCCCTCGAGCCGGCCGATCCGGCGCCGGATGGTGAGCGCGTCCAAGAGCGCCTGGGTCGGGTGCTCGTGGGAGCCGTCGCCGGCGTTGATGACCGCGCCGTCGACCTTCTCCGAGAGCAGCTTGACCGCGCCCGAGTCCGGGTGGCGCACGACCAGGACGTCCGGATGCATGGCGTTCAGCGTCATCGCCGTGTCGATCAGGGTCTCGCCCTTCTTGATCGAGCTCCAGGCGATCGACATGTTGATCACGTCGGCGCCCAGGCGTTTTCCCGCCAGCTCGAAGGAGGTGCGGGTCCGGGTCGAGCTTTCGAAGAACAGGTTGATGACCGTCAGCCCGCGCAGCAGCGAGGACTTCTTGTCGCTACGCCGGCTCTGCGCGACGTAACCCTCCGCAAGGTCCAGAAGGAACGTGATCTCGTCCGCCGAAAGGCCCTCGGTGCCGAGGAGGTGGCGGGGGGCGAAGCCAAGGTTGGCGGCGGCGAGCCCGGATGCAGTCATTAAAGGCGGCTTATGCCACCGCCCGGGCTTGGGCGCAAGGCCGGGGCGCAAGGCCGGGGCGCAAGGAAGGCCGCGCAAGGATCGGATCGAAGGCGAGGGGGGTGAGGCCGTAAACCGGGGCGAAACCACGGCGAAGGACGATTCGCGATGAAAAGCCCCTCGATGCCAAACCCTACGATGACGGGCCGGGATTGGGTATTGCTGGGTGCGCTCTCGGTGCTCTGGGGCGGTTCCTTCTTCTTCAGCGAGGTCGCACTCGCCGAGCTCGGGCCGCTCACCGTGGTGCTCGGCCGGGTCGGCTTCGCGGCGCTCGCGCTGATCGGGCTGACGTACCTCACGGGCCACCGCCTGCCGTCCGCGCCGGGCCTGTGGGGCGCGTTCCTGGTCATGGGCGCGCTCAACAACCTGATCCCGTTCAGCCTCATCGTGTGGGGCCAGGTCACCATCGACAGCGGCCTGGCCGCGATCCTGAATGCGACCACGCCGCTGTTCGCGGTGGTGCTGGCCCACCTCCTGACCCGGGACGAGCGCATGACCCGCGGCCGCGCGGCCGGGGTGCTGCTCGGCCTCGCGGGGGTGGCGGTGCTGGTCGGACCGGAGCTGCTGGGGCGGCTCGGCACCGCGGGGCTGGCGCAGCTCGTGGTGCTCGGCGCCGCCTTCAGCTACGCCTGCGCCGGCATCTACGGCCGCCGCTTCAAGGAGCTGCCGCCGCTGGTCGCCGCCACCGGCATGGTCACCTGCAGCGCGGTCCTGACCCTGCCGCTGGCGCTGGTCGTGGAGCGGGCCTGGGAGGCGAGCCCGGGTGCGCTGACCTGGGCCGCGGTCCTCGGCCTCGCGTTCCTGAGCACCGCGCTCGCCTACGTGATCTACTTCCGCATTCTCGCCTCGGCCGGGCCCACCAACCTGCTGCTGGTCACCTTCCTGATCCCGGTCAGCGCGTTATTCCTGGGGATGGTCGTGTTGGGCGAGCGTCCGGAGCCTACGGCCTTCGCCGGCCTGGCCCTGATCTTCGCCGGCCTCGTCGCGGTCGACGGACGGCTGCTCAGATCGCGCCCGCGTCGCGCAAGGCCGCGACCTCGGCCGGGCTGAGATCCAGCAGCTCCTCGAGCACCTGCTCGGTGTGCTCGCCCAACTTGGGCGGCGGGCGGTCGTAGGCGACCGGGGTCTTGGAGAATTTGATCGGGTTGCCGATGAGCTCGATCTCGCCGCCCCGGGCGCCCGGGTAGGGCAGGGTGACGCGCATCTCCCGGTGGAGGACTTGCGGGTCGGCGAAGACCTGGTCCAGGGTATTGACCGGGCCGCAGGGCACGCCGCGCTCGGTCAGGCCGTCGAGCCAGACCTGCACCGGCTTTTCCGCGGTCAGGCCGGGCAGCACCTCATAGAGCGCGGCGCGGTTGCGCACCCGGTCGGCGTTGGTGGCGAAGCGTGGGTCCTCGGCCAGCTCCGCCATGCCGGCGAAGGCGCAGAAACGGGCGAACTGGGCGTCGTTGCCGACCGCCAGGATGAACGACCCATCGGAAGCCGGCAGCACGTCGTAGGGCACCACGTTGGGGTGCTGGTTGCCGACCCGCTTGGGCAATTCGCCGGAGGTCAAATAGTTGAGCCCCTCGTAGGTCAGCCAGGCGACCTGGGTGTCGAGCAGGCCGAGGTCGATGTATTGCCCGCCGCCGCCACTTGCACCACCCTGATCTCGATGACGCAGCGCCGCCAGGATCGCCACGGTCGCGTACATGCCGCACATGATGTCGGCGATGCCGATGCCGACCTTGGTGGGCTCGCCCTCGGGCGCGCCGGTCAGGCTCATCATGCCGCCCATGCCCTGGGCCAGGTAGTCGTAGCCGGCGCGCGGCGCGTAGGGCCCGGTCTGGCCGAAGCCGGTGATCGAGCAATAGACCAGCTCCGGATTGTCGCCCGCGAGGTCGTCGTAGCCGAGGCCGTAGCGGGGCAGGGTGCCGGCCTTGAAGTTCTCGACCAAAATATCGCAGCGTCCGATCAGGCGCTTGGCCAGCGCCTGGCCCTCGGGTTTGGAGATGTCGAGGGTGAGCGAGCGCTTGTTGCGGTTGGAGGCCAGGTAATAGGCGCTCTCCTCGGTCTC
>Ga0209980_10000230_pt1 | contig 29566 bp, 33 predicted proteins | sample CR02metaG_FD_183611 | JGI IMG/M metagenome (GOLD analysis project Ga0209980, IMG submission 183611) | Deep subsurface microbial communities from Mariana Trench to uncover new lineages of life (NeLLi) - CR02 metaG (SPAdes) (version 2) | ecosystem: Environmental > Aquatic > Marine > Ocean trench...
CGGGCTCGGCCTATTCAGCACACGTTTCGTCTTCTGTCTGCCGAAAAGCAGCAAGAGGTCCTCGCCCATGCGAACGGTGTGTCTCAAGCAGCTCCTCCTCGTCCTGGCGCTGAGCGCGGGCCTGTGCGATCTGGCGCGGGCTCAGGCGATAGGGGTGAGCGAGTCCACCGTGCTCGACTTCGGCACCGTGGTGGACTCGAGCGGAATGGTCAGGCTGGGTCTCAGCGACAGCATCACGTCTGACTCGAGCGGGATCCACGTCGGAGGCAGCGTGCTGTCGGGCGTGTACGTGATCACGGGCGGCGCGAACTGCACTGTCAAGGTGACAATCACGGGCTCGAATGTGAGCGGACTCCAGATCGACAATTTCAAAGCGGACGGGAACCTCAACAGTTTCGGCCTCGGAGCGGGCGGCAGCGCCACCCTCGTCGTGGGCGCGGATCTCACCGTTGACGACAGCGCCGCCTCGCCTGGCCAGGATCAGGCCCTCGCCCTGACCATTGCGGTCAGCTACAAAAGCGGCTGCAGCGGCACGCCGGCCAATTCCAATTTCAATGGCCGCGTGGACGTGTATTCAGTGATAAGCCTGAGTGAGACCACCGAGCTCGACTTCGGCCTGGTGGCCCTTGAAAACGGCACCATCACCCTGGGCCTGTCCGATAGCATCACCTCGGATGTCAACGGCATCAGCTATGGCGGAACCATCGCGTCCGGGGTCTATACCGTCACGGGCGAGGCGAACGCGACCGTCTCGATGTCTCTTACGGGCTCCACTTCCTCAGGGCTGACGATCGGCACCTTCACCTCATCCGAAGCCGATCTCGGCACCGTCAGCCTGGGAGCCGGGGGCTCGAACGCCGTCACGCTGGGCGCCGACCTGACGGTGGCCCAGGGACCGGCCTCGACCGGGAACGATCAGGCGCTGAACTTCACCATTACGGTTAACTACAACTAGACACACCGGCCGCGGGTAGAAGCATCAGAGCGTCCTCGAGGGGCAGGCTCGCCCCGGGTGCGAGCAGACACACGACCGCGCCCCCGAAGCCCGCGCCTGTCAGCTTGGCCCCCAGCGCCCCTGCCTCCCGGGCGCGCGCGACGCAGGCGTCGAGCTCCGGCGTGCTCACCTCGTAGAGGTCGCGCAGGGAGCGGTGCGATGCGTCCATGAGGCTCCCGAAGCCCTCGAGATCGCCGTCGCGGAGACACCCGACACCCTCGCGCACACGCTGGTTCTCCCGCTCGATGTGCTCGACGCGGCGGCGCAGCGTCTCACCCAGCTCGATCCCCTCGCGCCGACGCCGCTCCGCCTCCCGCCACTCGCGCACGCGCTGGTTGTAGCCCGAGCTCACCAGCTCGCGCGAGCTGGGCGTAGATAGGACCGCGATCCGGCCCGCGAACGGCACGTGCTCATGCGTGCCCCGTGTAGTATCGAGAAGCAGGGCATGACTCACCCGCGCCAGGACCGAGGCGCTGTGATCGAGAATGCCGCAGTCGACACCGGTGCGGCGCTCGGCCTGCCAGGCGGTCCGCACCCGATCCACCTCGAGCTCGAACAGCTCAGCCAGCGCACTCGTGATGGCGACGGTGTAGGCGCCGGAGCTGCCGAGTCCCTTTCCCATCGGCAGATCGCCTGCGGCGCGCAACGCGAAGCCGCCTTCGATCCCGAGCATCTCGCAGCACGCCATGACATAGGCCGCCCAGCGCAGCTGGCACGGTTCGACGCAGGTCGCCTCGTGCACGCCGAGGCTCGTCTCGATCCGTACGCCGTGATCGCGCTTTTCGGCCGTGACCTCGACATAGCGGTTGATGGCGAGGGGCAGACAGAGCCCGCCCGCGTAGTCGGTATGCTCCCCCAGCAGATTGACCCGCCCCGGCGCTCGCACGCGCACGCGCTGCACGAGTGGCTAGCGCCGGCGCGCCCGCAGGCGGATGATCTCCTGCATGAGCTCGTCGAGCACCTCCAGAACCTCGGGGGCGGCGCTCGTCTCGCTGAAGCGGTAGTGCCGAAAGTCCGTGTCCTCGCCCTCCGGAAGCAGCGTTAGATCGTACTCCAGCACGTCGGTCCTGAGCGGGTTCTCCGGGCTAGAAGCCTGGGCCAGCTTTTCCGGTTGCAGGGCCGCCTCGGCCCTGCGAGCGAGCTCGGCGCCGAGCTCGGCGGTGTCCAGCTGAGCCTGAATGCGGGAGCCGACGACGCCTCCCGAGCAGCTGAGGATAAGCTTCATCGGCCACTCACACGGCGATCCCGACCAGCTTCCAGCTGCGCCGGGTCTGGATCGCCTCCGTGCTGCCGGCCCCGAAACGTTCACGCGCCAGTTCCAGCGTGCGGTCGGCCCAGTCGGCGAAGCTGGCGTGGGGGTTGTCGATGGACTGCAGCGTGTCGTACCAGATGTGCCCGGCCCGCTCCCACGCGTTGCCGCAAAGGTTTTGAGCCAGCAGATAGAAGGCGTGGTTCGGGATGCCCGAGTTGATGTGCACCCCGCCGTTGTCCGAGCTGGTGTAGACGAAGTCATCCATATGGAAGGGCTGGGGATCCTTCCCCAGCACCGCATCGTCGTACGCGGTGCCGGGAGCCTTCAGCGAGCGCAGCGCCGCGCCGCGAACGTCGGGCCCGAGCAAGCCCTTGCCCACCAACCAGTCCGCCTCGTGCGCCGCCTGCTTCCTTCTGTACTGCAGCGTCAGCACTCCGAAGACGTCCGCGAAGCTCTCGCTCAGGGCTCCCGACTGGTCTCGATAGACCAGACCACCCGAGAACTGCACGACCCCATGCGAGAGCTCATGCGCGATGACCGAGAGGGAGCGGGTGAAGGAACGGAACAGGATGCCGTCGCCGTCCCCGTAGACCATCTGCTCGCCGTCCCAGAACGCGTTGTTGTAGCTCTTGCCGTAGTGCACGCTGGAGACGAGGGGCATGCCCTCGCCATCCAACGAGTGGCGCTGGTAAACATTCAAGAAAAGCTTGAAGGTTGCGCCGGCGCCATCATATGCGCGATCGACATCGGCGTCCGAGCTCCTCGCGTCTCCCTCCGCGCGCACCAGCTTCCCGGGTAGGCGCCGACGTTGCTGCGCGTCGTAAACCTTGCGCTCGGGCTTGATGCGGGCGCGCGCCGCCACCGGCTGCGTGCGCCGCGTGGCAGCGGGCGGCATGAGCTCACAGCGAGCGGCGCGGAAGCGCTGCCCGTCCTGCTCGATCCCGTCCGCCATCTTCCTCAAGCCGGCGTCGCCGCGCAGCCGGATGGCCTCGATCATGTGGGGCGGCAGGATGCAGTGCCGCGGATGGGCGTAGCTCATGGGGCGCGGAGCATACCCCACGTACAGCCGGCCTGCGGTGGGCTGAGCGCAACCTTTCGCGCGCCTGCCGGTTCAACTCTTTCAGCAGCGGAGGACTCGACGCACGAGGGGAGCGCCACGTATGCCGATTTTCAAGCCGGCTTCAACATTTACGCTTCTCGTTTTGCTGCTCGCGAGCGGCCCCGCGCTGGCACAGGAGTGGACGGACGAGCTCGTGGACGGGATCTGTCCCGCGCCCATCTCGCTCTGCGGGCCGCTCTCGGATACCCGCTTGGCGCCCAGCACCGCCCCCATATCGGTCTGCCCTGCCGGCTCGGTCTGCAGCTGCGTCCCGAGCTGCCCCGCCTGCGACGACTGCCCGGTTCAGGTCTGCGTGTCCCACGGGGGACCCGAGTGCCGCACCGCCTGCGATTGCGAGCCCGGGCTCGGCTGCTTTGACGGCCGCTGCATCGCGGGCTTCGCGCCTGTCTTTTGCTGTGATGCGGACGTCTGTCCCGCGGGGCACAGCTGCCAGCATCGAAACGGCCGCATGGATCGCTGTCCGGACATCTGTGTGGATCACGTCTGGCTCTGCGACCCGACCTCCAACCTGCCCAACCAGGGCTGCGGCGACGACCGCAGCTGCTCCTGCACGGCGAGCTGCCCCTTCTGCCTCGACTGCGGGCCTCCCGTCTGCGTGTCGAAGACCGCGCCCGTTCCCTATCGCTGCGACGACGACGGCGGCTGTGCAAACCCGGGCGACCAGTGCCTGTGTGCGTCCAGCGCTCCCCATCTCAACGACTGCGCGCTCAAGGTCTGCGTGCCGGATTGCGATCGACGCTGTGAGGAGCGCGTCAAGAAGGTCACGCATCGCAGCAAGCGGCTGGTGCGACGCGCGAGCCGCTGCCGCCGCGACGACCAGTGCGTGCAAATCGATCCGACCACGGAGTGCGCGGGAGCTTGCCCAGCGTGGGTGAATCGTAAGTACGCGCGTCTGGTCGAGAAGGCGATCGACCAGCTCGACGAGGAGGTCTGCTCGACCCACCAGGAGCAGGGCTGCCCGTACGCGACGCCCGGGTGCCAGCTTGAGCGTGGCGCCTGTGTGGATCGGCGCTGCGTGGGCGTTCCTGTGCTGCCGGGGCCGCGTCCCGAGCTGGAGCCGGTGGACGCGAACCCGGCTGGCATCCAGGAGCTTGCGGAGAGTCCCTGAGCGCCAGCGCGGGCTATTTGGAGAACTGCTCGAGCAGCACCTCGGCGCGAGGGCGATCAAACCTGCGGAAGTCCGCGGGCTCGGTGGGCTGCTCCTCGCTGATGACCCGCTTCAACCACTGGATGCTCTCGTCCTTCCGGCCCCGTTCGGCGAGAAACTCGGCATAGAAGATCATGGCCAGCGTGAAGTGCGGATCTTGCTTGAGGAGAGTTCGGTAACGCTGCTCGGCACGTTTCTTGGAGCCGCCTAAGAGGCGCGGAAGCTGCTCATCGATCCTGGCAAGGGACAGCCGCGCTTTGAGGTGCCCCGAGTCGAGCTCGAGCGTTCGCTGGAAGCCGGCCTTCAGGTCATCCAGCAGGAACAGCGACTGCGCGACGCCCTTCTCTCTCATCCAGCTACCCAGGTTGGAGGCGCGCATGAAGTGGGCATCGGCATAGCTCGCGTTGGCCGCGATGCCCTTCTCGGCCTCCAACTTCCCGCGCTGGTAGTAGGCCCGTCTTTGCCCCTTCGAGCCCTGGAGATCGCCGAGGCGAAGCAGCGCCAGTGCCTTGTCGGTGTAGGCCGAGGCCTTGTCGGATGGACTCAGGCGCTCCGCGATCGCTTCGTCGTAGCCGAGCAGCGCGCTGCGCAGGTTCTCCACGCTGTCGTCGGCTTCGTGGAGCAGGTACCTGGGCTGAGAGAGAGGACTTCCGCCCCAGGTGGGGCGTGCGGGTGCGCTCGCGGGCAGCGGCTCCTCCTCCCCGCCCGCAACCGGAGCAGCGAGGAGCAGCACGATCAGAAGCCCCACGTGAGTCACCGGCCTTTTCTCCCTTAACAGAAGTCTATACTGGGCGCGCCCGCCCACCTAGCAGTGTGAATGGCGCGCATAGAAGGGGTCCCACTTGAGGCCGCCGCCGGCCAGCTGCACTGAGCGAGCCCCGCAGGGGCGCTACGCTTGAGCGCAAGAATGCACAGGCGGAAGGTGCAGCTATGGACACATCGAGAGCTCTGGAGATCATTCGCGCTCTCTTCAATGCTGTCTACGCGCTGCAGGTCCTGAGACAGCGAGAAAAGAGGCGTGAAAGCGTGCCGTTGAACGCGGGCCGGGCCTGGAACGCGTCCGAGGATGCCACGCTCTTGCTGGCCGCTGAAGCCGGTACTCCGGTTGCCCAGCTGGCCGAGAAGCACGAGCGTTCCCCGGCCGCGATCAAGGCGAGACTACTGAAGCTGGAGGGGGTCCGTGCTCTGGAAACGGTCGCCTCGAACGAGGCCGATTGATTCAGATCGGAACAGGCTGATCACTTTGTGACCCGCTTGATCCAATACGTTCCGATCTGGTCATTCCCTTTCCAGAGCTTGCGCATGCGCAACGGGGGGCACTCTCGCTAGCTGCGGCGCGGGCTTCACTCCGTTGCCTGCGCCTTTGAGTGTGCTGGTACCCGGCTTGCGTATACGGGGGGCAACTGCGAAGCCGGAGGGGCGGCGAAAGCGGCAACGAGAAGGTAGCAATCCAAAATGAAGGCCTTTTCGACTCCACTCCTCCTTATACTCGCCCTTTCGTTGCCCGCTCCGGCAGGAGCAGAGATGTATCGATGGACGGACGCCAGCGGCACCCTGCACATCACCGAGAACCTGGCCAATGTCCCTACGCAGCAGCGCACAGCTGCAAGCTCCCGTAAGCCCTCCGAGGCCCGGGGCGTCCAGTATTTTGCAAGTCTGAAGACGCGCCGGTCTCACGTCGCCGCCTTGAGCATTTCCTCGCTCCGCCGCTCTTCCCCGGGTCAAACAGCCTCGGTGGGCCAGGAAATCCGTATTCCCTTCGAGCGCGAGGGGAACCTGATGAAGATCAAGGTTCGTCTGAACGATCACGTGGTTGCTCCGTTTTACGTGGACACCGGAGCTAGCGACATCTCCCTCCCCAGGTCTGTTGGCACGCAGCTTGGGGTCAGCGCGGGATCGGAAACAGACATGGCGACGGAGGTTACGGCGAGCGGCACGATCCAGGTTCCGGTGATCATGTTGGACTCGGTCCAGGTCGGGGGCGCCCGCATCGAGAACCTGCTGGCGACCATCAATCCGATGCTGGAGGTCGGACTGCTGGGCGGATCGTTCTTCAATCACTTCTCCTACTCGATCAACACCGTCGAAGGTATCCTCATCCTCCGGCCGAACTGATCCAAAGCGCCCCAGAATCAACGCCGTCTGGTATCCTTGACGGCATGCCCCCTAGGCTCCTGGTCGTCCTTTCGCTGATCTGTTTGCTTGGCCTCCCAGGAACCAGCCGCAGTGATGTCGACCTGTGGCCGTTTCTCGAGATCTCCGACAGAACGACGACCGTGCTCTACCCGTTCTACGTTCGGGAGGGGAAGTTTCTAATGCTGTTCCCCTTCTACTATCGGACGAGCGAAGGCCGGGATCATCATCTCGTCTGGCCTATCGTGAAGTACTCAGAGGGACGGCTGAAGCGGTTTCTGCCGCTCTGGATCAGCCCCAAGGAAGGCGAGTACACACTGTTCCCGATCTTTCGCTGGACGCCTCGGGAGATTCTCTCGGTCGTGCCGCCCATGTACCTGCAAAGGGATGGAGGCTTCCGGTTGGTTCTCCCCCTCTACGCCAAGCGGGGCGACAAGGAGGTCATGCCTCCCACCCTGTATCGGGTCCGGGAGGAGGGGAAGCCCACGCGGATCGGGTTGTGGCCGGTCAGCGAGTACACGAGCAGCCCGGAGCGGCGAGGCATCCATATTCTCCGCTTCCTGAGAATGGATTGGGGGAGAGAGGTCTTCCTGCTCAGAATCTGGCCGATCCTCTCCTGGAACCGAGAGAAGGATAAACGCAGCTTCTGGCTCATGCCCTTCCATCACGAGAGGTCCGACAAGCACTCGGATACGTCGCTTTTCCCCGTCTTCGCCTATCGCAGGGCCGAGCAGTCGACTGGCCTCTGGCTGGTGCCGTTTCTGTACTCGAACTCGCCCAAGGCGTTCAAGAGCTGGCTTTTCGGTATCTTCGATCTTCGCCGCCGAGAGATCGCGGGGACGGAGGACATTCGGACCTCCTTCACCCTGCTCGGCTTCAAGGCGTTCTCGTTCTACCGGCGTCAGGCGGTGACCTCGAGCACGGGCAAGCTGCTCGAGTACAAGCGACGGCTTCTGATCTTCTCAGACGTACTCGAACCCTCGGGAAAGCGGAGCTTCAGCATCCTCGGCATCCCCGTCGCGACTCGGGGCCGTTAGCTCGAGACTAGGGCGAGCTAATCGCGCCAGTGTCTGGGGACGGCGGCGTGGCGCGCCTCCGTCTCCATGCGCTCGCGCTCCTCAGCCCAGTGCTTCTCGACTCGATCGATGGCCTCGGTCAGGACGGCCAGACGCGCCGGACAGCTGTGAGGTGCTTTGGGATCGGCTTTGATCGCGACGGTCCCGGGATAGCCGTCGAAGAGCTTCTGACACGGCTCGGGGACATGGATCTTGTAAGCAAGGGGGTCCTTAGGCGTCTCACCCCGACGTTTTGCCTCTAAATACACCCTGTAGGCTTTGGCTTCGGTCTCCCCGCGACTCTCCCAGTACTCCCAGGAGCAGTAGTCCGGTAGGCGGGCGCGACAGGCCGCGGCCGCGGCGTGCCCGCTTTGTACTTGCTTGAAGACCTTGCGCCAGTGGGCTTCCCCATGGCCGCTATGCGTCTTCTTGGACTGGGCATGCGCCGGGGCGGCGATCAGGAGCAGCGCGACCAAAAAGAGCGTGCGGCGCATGGGAGTCCCTCGAAAACATAGGCCCGTCAAGGGTATCGGCCGCGGGATGCACGGGCTTGAAGCACGCCGAGGGGCTTGGGGCGTCCACTCAACGCTCACGCCCGCATGGACACGGGCTAGAATCGGGGCCGAATGGAGAACGTGAAGCTCGGGGGACGGGTGGCACTGGTCACCGGGGGCTCGCGCGGCATCGGGCTCGCGACCGCCCAGGCCCTGGCGCGCGCGGGCGCCAGAGTCGCACTCCTGGCGCGCAAGCCGGAGCCGCTGGCCCAGGCTGCAGCGGAGATCGGGGACCTCGCGCTTGCAATCGAGGCCGACGTGTCGGATCCGGGAGCGGTGCGCGGCGCGTTCGAGCGCGTGGCGCGCGAGCTGGGACGGCTCGACATCCTGGTGAACAACGCGGCCATCGGCCGGCTTCACAAGATCGAGCATGCCACGGATGCCGACATCCTGGCGGGTGTGGGAACGAACTTTCTGGGCGCCATCTACTGCGTGAGGGAGGCGGTGCCTCTGATGCGGGCGGTGGGTGGGGGCGAGATCGTGAACATCTCATCGGAAGCGGTGTTGAGACCCTTTCCCTATCTCTCGCTCTACGCTGCTACCAAGGGTGCGCTCGAGACCTTCTCTTCGGCGCTGCACCAGGAGCTCAAGCCCGACGGGATCCGCGTCACCTTGCTGCGCGCGGGGGCGACGGCATCGGCCGGCTTCGCCCGCGAGTGGGATCCCGCCACGGCCGAGGAGGCCTTTCGGGTGTGGAAGGAACGCGGGCTCTTGGACTTCAGCGATGCACCCATGCCGACCTCGGTCCTGGCCAATGCGGTGCTGCACGCGGTCACGCAGCCGCCCGGCGCCGCGATCGGGCTGCTCGACATCCGCCCCGTCTAGTTCTGTGCGAGGTCCGGTCCCGCAATTACAGCGGCTTCTGCCAGTCGCTTGCGCTCGGCGTCGTCGAAGCCGAGCTCCTGCAGGATCTCGCTGGTGTGCTGTCCGAGACCCGGCGGTGCCAGCTCCAGCCGTAGGGGTAGGTCCCCGAAGCTCCACAGCGCACCGATCTGCTCGAGCTGTCCCCAGCTCACGTGCGGGTAGCGCACGGCCAGACGCGAGCTGCGGTTCTCGGGCGCGTCGAAGTAGCTCGACCCCTGATCTAGGCGAACGCGCTCGACAGGCACTCCGGCCGTCTCCAGCTCCGCGACGAGCTGCTCTGCGGAGTGACGGCACAGCGCCGGCGCCAGGTCCGCGTCACGCTGCACGCCCGCTACGCGTCGCAGCGCCTCCAGTTGCTGCGTCTGGAGCGCCGCGACGGCGACCCAGCCATCCTCAACGGCGTAGATGCGGTAGCCCGGGGCCACGCCCGTCTGTGCCTGGTCGAGCGGCAGCACCGGTGCGAGCGCTCCGTCGGGGAGCACCAGGGTTTCACTTGCGGTAAGCACGCTCGCGCCCAGAATCGACGCGCTCACGAACTGCCCCTGACCCGTCCGCTCGCGCTGGAGCAGCGCGAGCAGCGTCGCCAGCAGTGAGGCCAGTCCGTTCTGATGATCCATCATGCCCATGCGATGCCACATGGGTGGATTACCCTCGCCGCCACCCTCGACCTCCCAGCCCGAGTAGGCCTGGAAGAGCTGATCGAAGCCCGGCCAGTGCGCGCGTGGCCCCTCGGGTCCGTAGGAGCTGGTATGGCAATAGATCATGCGAGGGTTGAGTGGGCGCAGTGTCTCGTAATCGATGCCCAGCTTCTGCGCGGCGGGATAGCGCAGGTTGTGATGGATGACGTCGGACCAGCGCACCAGACGCTCGAGCACTTCACGTGCGGCGGGCTGCTTGAGATCGAGCGCGAGGCCGCGCTTTCCACGCTGGCAGCCCGCGAAGACGCGCTCGACACCGCGCATCTTGTCGCCCGTGGTGGCCTCGAGCTTGATCACGTCGGCCCCGAGGTCCGCCATGAACATGGTTGCGATCGGGCCGGCCAGAAAATTGCCCAGGTCCAGCACCTTCACTCCGGCGAGCGGCGCGCGTCGCTCTTCAGCATTGCACCGCTTGGGCGGGGTGCTGCGTCGTCGCTGCGGCTCCGACCGGATGGCTGAGCTGTGTTGTCCCAATAGGGGCGCCGGTGCCCTGACGCGAGCAGGCGGGACGGTCCGAAAGGGCGTTCCCGCCTGACGGGTCATTCCCCACACGGGGTCCTCCACCTCGACGACGTAGTCGTTGAGGGCGGCCTGCTCATCCCGCAGGATCTCTCCCAGCCGTTGTGCGGGCAGGATGGGTATATCGGCCGCCCACAGTGCCTCGAGCCAGGCGCGGCTCGGACGCGCCTTGAATGCCGTCTCCATCACCGCATCGTCTCCCCACAGGCCGGGTCGGTCTCCACGGCGGGCACGCGTCTTGGCGATCTCCTCGTCGGGCAGTTCCTCGATCACCTGCTGCATCAGCGGCACGTGATAGGGCGGGGCCATCACGTGCACCCAAACCCCATCGCCACACTCGAAAAGACTGGGAAGCATGCTCTTCGGCAGTCCGAACTTGAACGCGGGACCTGGCTGCTGGGCGCGTGCCCAGTGCATGGTGAGCGTCACCAGGGCACCCTGGAGCAGGCTGGTGTGAACGGGTCCGACGCGACCCTCACGCTCGCGCACGAGCAGACGCGCGAGAATCCCGGCGGCCGCCAGGTACACGGCGCCCCAGCTCGGCAGCGGAAAGCGCAGAAAAACAGGACCGTCACGATGGCCCTGCTGCTCATCCATGAGACCCATGCGCGCCTGGACGAGAATGTCGTAGCCCGCGCGCTCGGCGTCCGGGTGATCGATGGGGTAGCCCAGAACCGAGCAGGCGATGAGCGCGGGAAAGCGCTCGCCCAGCGAGGCGTCATCGAGGCGCTGCCGCCGAGCGTCGCCGGGCCGCAGACTGTGGAGCAGTACGTCAGCGCCCGCGAGCAGCCGCTCGAGCTGGGCGCGGTCTTCGGCCAGCTCGAGGTCGAGCACGATGCTGCGCTTGCTGCGGTTCCAGCTGGCGAAGGCGGCGGAGCCCCGCAGGGGATCGCCGCTGGGCGGCTCGACCTTGATCACGTCGGCGCCCGCCTCGGCCAGAAGCCGGCTGGCGACGGGTCCGGCCAGGCCCCACGAGAGATCGACAATGCGGATGTGATCGAGAATCGCGTCGGTCATCGCGTCCTGGCCCGGCGGGTATCCTATCGCGAGGGCTGCTTCCATGTACAATGCGGCAGGATTCCGGCACGAGAGGCCAGGCATGCGCGAGCATCGCTATTCGGTCGAGCTTCCCCATTCGGCGGCACGCATCTGGGCCCTGATGCAGGACTACGACCGCTGGACCCACTACGCCCCCATGGTGGTTCGCGTGGACGTCCTGCACCCCGGTGATGCGAGGGGGAATGGGCTTCTGCGTCGCGTGATCTACAAGCTGCCCCTGGGGCGCGAGGGCTCCGCGCTGGAGCTGGTGACGGAGGTCGAGCCGGAGCGCGGGTACAGCTACACGATGATCAGTCGTGAGGCGGGCAACGACCAGACCGGGCGGCTGCGGCTCGAGACCGTCGGTCCGAACCGCACGCGGCTTCACTTCGAGGAGCGTTACCATCTGACGCGCGCGCCCTGGAAGTGGTTCGAGGGGCTGATCTATCGCTTCATCAACAAGCAGAACGAGCAGTCGATGCAGCGGCTCTCGGCTTGGCTCAGCGAACACCCCGAGTACCGTTCTGAGCTGGTGGACTCCGCTTCCGAGAGCGCGGCCGCCGGACGCGCGTAGTGGGGGCCGGCGACAAGCTCCCGTCGCTTGCCATCGACTGGGCTGAGGTCGAGCAGGAAGCCACCGAGCTGCTGGTGCGCTACCTCCGGATCGACACCACGAACCCGCCCGGGGGAGAGGAGGCGGGCGCGGAGCTGCTGACCCATACACTTCGCAGTGAAGGATTCGAGCCGCGGCTTTATGAAGCGGGCGATGGAAGGGTCTCGGTATCGGCGCGTCTCCCCGGAACGAACAGCGCGGGTACGAAGCCGATCGTGCTGCTCTCACACATCGACGTGGTCCCTGTCGAGCGTGATTACTGGAGTGTGGATCCCTTCGCGGGCGTGCTCAAGGACGGCGTGCTCTGGGGCCGCGGGGCGCTCGATATGAAGGGGATGGGGGTGATGGAGCTGCTGGTGCTGCTGCTGCTCAAGCGCCATCGCGTCGCACACCGACGCGACATCCTGTTCCTGGCGGTGGCCGATGAGGAAGAGGGCAGCCGCTTCGGGATGTCGTGGCTGGCCGAGCATCACCCGGAGCTACTCGAGGCGGATGCGGTCATCAACGAGGGCGCGTTCGGTTTCGGGGAGCTCATGGGCGCACGCGGGCTCGTGTTCGGGGTTTCCACCACAGAGAAGGCCCCGCTCTGGCTACGCCTCAAGGTGAAAGGTCGGCCCGGGCACGGCTCGCTCCCGCACCGCAACAACGCCGCCCAGCGCTTGGTCGAGGCCCTGACCCGCATCGGCGCCGCGGAGTCGCAGATCACTCTGCGCCCGGAGGTCGCAGCCACGTTCGAAACCCTGGAGCGGGTGGGCATGTTGCCCCCGGGGCTCGACTTCCGCGATCCGAACGTGCTGGCGGAAGTGGCACAGGCCAACGACCTGGTGCGGGCGTTGGTCAGCAATACCGTCACCCTGACCACGGTGGACTCGGGACAGAAGCACAACGTGATCCCGGGCAACGCTCGCGCCACGCTCGACTGTCGTCTGCTTCCGGGCGAGAACCCCGATGCGTTTCTGGCTCACCTGCGCGCTGTGATCGCCGACGACAGCGTCGAGATCGAGGTCGTCTATCGCTACGAGCCCCTCGTCTCGGAGGTCCCGGTGGAGCTGGTCGAGCAAATCGCGGCCACCCTGCGCCACGAGTCGCCCGGGGCGGTACTGCTGCCCATGATGTCCCCCGGCTTTACGGACTCGCGCATCTACCGCGAGCGGGGTGTGCCGGCGGTCGGCTTCGTACCGGTCCTGCTCACGACCGACGAGCTGGGCGGGGTGCATGGTCACGATGAGCGCATCTCGACCGCCAACCTGCGGCTGGGCACCCAGCTCCTGCTGGACACCGTCCGGCGCGCGGCGGGCGCGCCTTAGCCTGACCGGCCCGGGGGGGCAGGGGGCCCTTGACCTGTGGGGTGCCTAAAGATAATATCCTCTTATCCGGATATAGAGATATATAATAATGACAGATCTCGCCTCCACCAGCGATCTGCTCAGGCTCTTGGCGGATCCGACCCGGCTGCGGTTGCTGGCGCTCGTCGCGCGCGAGGAGCTGACGGTGGCTGAGCTGGTGGACGTGACCCGGCTGCCGCAGTCGCGGGTCTCCACTCACCTGGGGCGGCTGAAGGAGGCGGGGCTGGTGCGCGACCGACGCGCCGGTGCCTCTTGCTTCTACGCGCTCAACGCAGGCTCGATGCCGCCTCCGGCGCAGCGTTTCTGGTCGCTGCTACACGAGACAGCCCATGACCCCTTGCTGGAGGAGGACCGAAAGCGTCTGCGCCAGACGGCCCGCGCCCGTGCGGCCAGCTGGGCGGACTCTGTGGCGGGGCAGATGGAGCGTCACTACTCGCCCGGCCGCACCTGGGAGGCGGCCACACGCGGTCTCCTGGGGCTGGCGCGGCTCGGCGACGTGCTCGACGTTGCCTCGGGGGACGGGGCTCTGGCCGAGCTGGTGGTGCGACGCGCGCGCTCCATCACCTGCCTCGATTACAGCCGGCGTGTGATCGCCGCGGCGCAGCGACGCCTCGCGCACGTTCCCGGCGTACACTTCCGCGTGGGAGACATGCACGCGTTGCCCTTTCGAGACGCCAGCTTCGACCAGGTGCTCTTCGCGAACGCGCTCTCGTACGCGCAGGATCCGGAGCGTGCCGTGGCTGAGGCTGCGCGTGTGCTTCGTCCCGCTGGAAGCCTGGCGGCGGTGGTGCTGAAGGCTCATCGTCACGTCGCTGTGGCCGAGGCGTATAACCACGTACAGCTAGGCTTCGAGCCGAGCGCGTTGCGCAAGCTTTTCGAGGCCGCGGGCTTTGAGGTGTCGTTCTGTGAGGTCACCTCGCGCGAGAAGCGGCATCCGCACTTCGAGGTGCTCACGCTGTATGCGGCGCGGCCCGCGCAGAGGACGGCGTCGTGAATCGCTCGGAGCGAAAGCGGGCGCTTGAGCAGAGCCTCGGCCAGCGCATCCTCATCCTGGACGGCGCGATGGGCAGCATGATCCAGGGCTATGGCCTGGAGGAGAGGGACTTCCGCGGCGAGCGCTTCGCAGACCACGCGAAGGACCTTCAGGGCAATGGGGATGTGCTGACGCTGACGCGGCCCGAGGTGATCCGAGAGATCCACGCCAATTACCTCGAGGCGGGTAGCGACATCATCGGGACGAACACCTTTAGCGCCACCGGCGTCGCGCAGGGGGATTACGCCCTAGAGCCGATCGTGTACGAGCTCAATCGAAAGGCTGCGGAGCTGGCCTTGGAGGTATGCGCCGAGTTCACGCTACGCACTCCCGACAAGCCTCGCTTCGTCGCCGGCTCGATCGGCCCCACCAACAAGACGCTTTCGATCTCCCCCGACGTCGACGACCCGGCTCTGCGAGCGCTCGACTTCGATACTCTGCGCGAGGCGTATGCCGAGCAGGCGCGGGGCCTCATCGACGGCGGCTGCGACGTGCTGCTGATCGAGACCATCTTCGACACCCTCAACGCCAAGGCTGCGATCGTCGCGATTCAGGAGGTCTTCGAGGAGCAAGGTCGAGCGCTTCCGCTCATGCTCTCCGTCACCATCACGGATCGCAGTGGGCGCACCCTGTCGGGGCAGACCGTCGAGGCCTTCTGGACCTCGGTGGCCCATGCCCAGCCGCTGAGCGTAGGCATAAACTGCGCGCTGGGCGCAGCGGAGATGCGCCCCTGGCTGGCGGAGCTGGCCGAGATCGCCCCCACCCGGATCAGCTGCTATCCGAATGCAGGTTTGCCAAACGCCTTCGGCGGCTACGACGAGCAGCCGGAGCAGACCGCGGCCCTGCTACAGGAGTTCGCGCGGAGCGGGCTCGTGAATCTTGTGGGTGGCTGCTGCGGCACTACGCCTGACCACATCCGCGCGATCGCCGGAGCCGTACAGGGACTGGCCCCACGACCCGTCCCGGTGGAGGAGCCTTTCAGCCGCTTCAGCGGACTCGAGATGCTCACCATTCGGCCTGACAGCAACTTCATCATGATCGGGGAGCGTACGAACGTCTCCGGCTCGCGCCGCTTCGCCAACTTGATCAAGAAGGGGGACTATACGACCGCCGCCGAGGTGGCCCTGGATCAGGTGCGCGGCGGCGCGAACATCGTCGACGTGAACATGGATGAAGGCATGCTCGAGTCCGAGCAGGCGATGACGACATTCCTCAACCTGATCGCGACCGAGCCCGAGATCGCACGCACGCCGGTCATGATTGACAGCTCGAAGTGGTCCGTGATCGAGGCGGGACTGAAGTGCGTTCAGGGCAAGTCCATCGTCAACTCGCTCAGTCTCAAGGAGGGCGAGGAGGAGTTCCTGGCCAAGGCCCGGCTGGCGCGGCGTTACGGCGCTGGCATCGTAGTGATGGCTTTCGACGAGCAGGGTCAGGCGGACACGACCGAGCGCAAGGTGGAGATCTGCCAGCGCGCCTACAAGCTGCTGACCGAGCAGGTCGGGATCAACCCCTACGACATCATCTTCGACCCGAACATTCTGGCCATCGCGACCGGGCTCGAGGAGCACAACGCGTACGCCACGAGCTACATCGAAGCCACCAGGATCCTCAAAGAGACCTGTCCCGGCGCCATGGTGAGCGGGGGCGTCAGTAACCTGTCCTTCGCCTTCCGCGGCAATGACATGCTGCGCGAGGCCATGAACTCGAGCTTTCTCTACCACGCCATTCGGGCCGGCATGGACATGGGCATCGTCAACGCCGGACAGCTCGTGGTCTATGAAGACATCCCGGGCGATCTGCTGGAGCGGGTCGAGGACGTGATCTTCAATCGACGCGAAGACGCCACCGAGCGCCTGGTCGAGGCCGCCGATTCGGTCCATGGCACCGGCAAGAAGCGGGAGGTCGATCTCTCCTGGCGGGAGGCGAGCGTGGAGCAGCGCCTCTCCCACGCGCTGGTGCGCGGGGTCGTGGACTTCATCGAAGACGACGTAGAGGAGGCCCGCCAGCGCTACGCGAAGCCGCTCGAGGTGATCGAGGGACCCCTCATGGATGGCATGAAGGTCGTGGGCGACCTCTTTGGCGCCGGTAAGATGTTCCTGCCCCAGGTGGTGAAGAGCGCCCGTGTCATGAAGAGGGCCGTAGCCTACCTGCAGCCCTTCATGGACGCGGAGAAGGAAGCGTCCTCCGAGAGCACATCCCGGGGCCGGGTGGTGCTGGCCACGGTCAAGGGCGACGTCCACGACATCGGCAAGAACATCGTGGCAGTGGTCCTACAGTGTAACAACTACGAGGTCACGAACCTCGGAGTCATGGTCCCCTGCGATCAGATTCTGCAGACCGCTCTCGATCAGCAGGCCGATTTCATCGGGCTGAGCGGCTTGATCACGCCCTCTCTCGACGAGATGGTCCACGTTGCGCGAGAGATGGAGCGCCGCAACTTCAAGACGCCGCTTCTGATCGGGGGCGCGACCACCAGCAAGCAACATACGGCCGTGAAAATTGCGCCCGAGTTTGGCATCAGCACCGTGCACGTGCTCGATGCATCGCGTGTCGCCGGGGTAGTCTCGAGCCTACTCGACTCGACCCGGAGGGAGGAGTTCGAGCGCGAGAACCGTGAGAACCAGGAGCGCCTGCGGGCCCTACACAGAGCGAAGCAGACGCGTGTGCTCGTGCCCTACAAGCGCGCGCTTGAGCAACGGCTGACGCTCGAGTGGCGGCCCGAGGAGATTGCGGTTCCTCGCTTCACCGGGCGGCGCGAGCTGGCCGATGTATCGCTCGAGACGCTCAGCGCTTACATCGACTGGACCTTCTTCTTCTCGGCCTGGGAGCTCAAGGGACGCTTTCCCAAGATCTTGGATCATCCCGAGCACGGCGAGGCCGCCCGGGAGCTCTATGACGCTGCCCGGCAGCTACTGCAGCGCATCATCGATGAGAAGCTGCTCGAAGCCCGCGGCGTTTATGGCTTCTGGCCGGCCGGGAGCCTGGAGGATGACATCATTCTCTACACCGACGAAGCGCGCGAGACGGAGCTCCTGCGCTTCAACATGCTGCGCCAGCAGGCCTCCACGCGGCCCGCCAAGCCGCGCCTCTCGCTGGCTGACTTCATCGCTCCGGTGGGGAGCGGTGTTGAGGATTACGTGGGCGCCTTCGCGGTCACCGCCGGACTGGGTGCCGAGGAGCTCGCTCGGAGCTTCGAGCGGGAACACGATGACTACCACGCGATCATGGTCAAGTCTCTGGCCGATCGTCTGGCGGAGGCCTTCGCCGAATACCTGCACCAGCAGGCGCGGCGCGAGTGGGGCTATGGAGAGAGCGAGCAGCTCGCGAACGACGACCTCATCGCAGAGAAGTACCGCGGGATCCGACCCGCGTTCGGGTATCCGGCCTGTCCCGATCACAGCGAGACGCGCAAGCTCTTTGCATTGCTGGATGCGGCGAATGTGGGAATGGGGCTGACCGAAAGCTACGCCATGACCCCGGCGGCCAGCGTCAGCGGCCTTTACTTCGCGCATCCAAGCGCGCGTTACTTCAACCTGGGGCGGATCGACCGCGATCAAGTCGAGTCGTATGCCGCACGCAAGGGACTGAGTACGCAGGAGGTGGAGCGCTGGCTGGCCCCCAACCTCGGCTATGATCCGAGCCCATGAGGCGCTGGGGGAACGATGGGGGGGGTAAGTATTTCGAGGAGCTCGCGGTGGGCCTCTCTGTGGCGGATACCACGCTCAGCACCACCGTCGGGAATCTGGGCTTCGAGCGGGTCGAGTTTCCCAGGCCCGTCTTCATCGGGGACACGCTCTACTCCGAGACTGAGGTCGTTGAAAAGCGTGAATCGCGTTCGCGGCCGCAGTGGGAGATCGTCAGCTTCGAGCAGCGCGCCAGAAACCAACGCGGCGAGATCATCAGGTGTTGCCGTCGCGCAGCCATGATGCAGCGCCGCCCGTCCTGAATGGGACGGCTGCGGCGCACGCTCCACTTCGTTCCGGGGGCCGGAAGACCTGGAGCGGATCGATGCCCTGCTCTCGCGGATCGAGTTTGAGCGCGGCTTCCCCCAGGGTGAGGTCAGACTACTCGTGCTCGCCAGGGAGACTCCGGCGGGCTTGCTCGGCATCCGGGAGCTGGCGCTCTGTCCACGCGTGGATGCACTCACCTGGGGGCCCGAGGACCTGGCCGCAGCGATCGCTGCCCGCCGAAATCGAGATGAGCAAGGCCGCTATCTGGAGGTCTTCCGCTACGCTCGCGTTATGACTCTGCTGGCCGCGGCCCGCGCCGGCGTGCAGCCGGTGGCTACGGTGTACGTCGATATACGGGATCACGAGGGGTTTCGGCGCGAGCGCCGGGAGGCGGCGTGACTGGGTTTCACGGGGAAGCTGACGCTGCACCCGGACCAGATTCTCGTGGTGAACGAGGTCCTCACGCCATCGGCGGGGGAGATCGCCGAGAGCCAGGAGCTGCTTGCGGCCTTTGAGCAGAACCGCAAGTCAGGCAGCGCGGTCTTCCGCTTCCGCGGACAGAGGGTGGATGCGCCCCACTGCGCCCGCGCGCGTACCCTCCTCGAGCGGGCGCGTCTGGCCGTCTTACTCTAGCTTCCCGTTCGATGGCCGACACGCCTGAGCCGACCAGCGCGCTTCCCTTCTTCCGCACTCAGTTCGGGCTGGACGAGCGCAGCCTCGCGACGGTGCTTGAGACCGCGTTCGAACGTCCCATCGACCATGCGGATCTCTTCTTCGAGTACACGACCCAGGACTCGGTCTCGCTGGAGGAGGGCATCGTCAAGAGCGGCAGCCGACATCTCGAGCAGGGTGTGGGCGTGCGCGCGCAGGTGGGAGAGCGGCAGGGCTACGCGTACTCGGACGAGATCACGGTCGAGCGCCTGCGCCTGGCGGCTTCGACGGCACGCGCGATCGCCGAGGGTACGGCGCGCCAACGTGCGGTGGCCGTTGGCGGACAGGGCGCTCCCGTACACAACCTCTACCCCCTGGCCCAGGCGCCCACGGAAGTGGCGGTGGCAAAAAAGGTAGCGCTGCTGGACGCGGTCGATGTCTATGCACGCCGGATCGACCCACGGATCACACAGGTGATGGCCAGTCTGGTCGCACAGCATCGGCAGCTGCTGATCGTGGCAAGTGATGGAACCCTGGTCGGGGATGTGCAGCCGCTGGTGCGCCTCAACGTTCAGATAATTGCGACGGACGCAGCGGGCCAGAAGCGCGAGATCGGTTACCAGGGGATGGGCGGGCGCTACGAGCTTGAGCAGCTCTTGGATCCCGAAGCTTGGAAGCCGCTGGTCGATGAGGCGGCGCGGCTCGCACTGCTCAACCTGGATGCGCAGCCCTGTCCGGCGGGAACCATGGACGTGGTGCTGGGTCCGGGCTGGCCCGGGATTCTGCTGCACGAAGCCATCGGCCATGGCCTCGAGGGCGATTTCAACCGCAAGGGGACCTCCGCGTTCTCCGGGCGCATGGGGGAGCGCGTGGCGGCTCCCGGCGTCACGGTGGTGGACGATGGAACACTTCCCAACCGGCGCGGCTCGCTCAACGTCGATGACGAGGGAACTCCAACCCAGCGCACCGTGCTGATCGAGGATGGCGTACTGGTTGGCTATCTGCAGGACCGTCTCAACGCGCGGCTGATGGGGATGAAGCCCACCGGCAACGGTCGGCGCGAGAGCTACGCCCACCTGCCCATGCCGCGCATGACCAACACCTTCATGCTGGCCGGGAATGACGATCCCGAGGATATCCTGCGCTCCGTAGAGCATGGCATCTACGCGGTCTCGCTCGGAGGAGGGCAGGTCGATATCACCAGCGGCAAGTTTGTCTTCAGCGTCAACGAGGCCTATCGCATCGAGCAGGGGAGGCTGGGCTCACCGCTCAAGGGAGCGACCCTGATCGGAAACGGGCCGGACGTGCTCCAGCGCGTGTCCAGGATCGGCCACGACCTCGAGCTCGACCGCGGCGTTGGTGTATGCGGCAAGGACGGCCAGAGCGTACCGGTGGGCGTGGGGCTTCCCACGATCCGCGTGGATGGTCTCACCGTAGGTGGCACCGAGGGGTGACGACGAACGGAGCGGATTTGCTCGAGCTCGCGCTGGCGCGCGTCTTGGCCGAGGGAGCCGCGAGTGCGGACGCCGTGCTGGTGGAGAGCGACGTGCTCGAAGCGCGCGTACGGGGACGGGAGATCGATTTTGTCAAGCAGGCGCGTGAGCAGACACTGGGCATACGCAGCTTCGTCGAAGGATCGAAGGGGTTGCGTTGCGCCATCACGTCCAGCAGCGACCTGAGAGCGGAGACGGTCGCCCGGATCGCGGAGGAGTGTGTGGCGCTCGCGCGCGCCATCGCACCGGACCCCGTGGCGGGCCTGCCAGAGGACGGGTTCGCTCGGGAGATCCCGGATCTTTCGTTGTTCGCGCCGGGGGAGCATCCCTTCTCCGTGGACGATCGAATCCAGAGCGCGCGCCAAGCCGAAGCCGCGGCGCGAGCCGCCGACGTGCGCGTCACAAACTCTGAGGGCTCCCAGGTGGGCTCGGACTACTCGCGCATCGTCTATGCCACGAGCAGTGGCTTCGTGGGGGAGTATCGGACGGCCAGCCACTCTCTCTTCTCGGAACCGATCGTGAGCCAGAATGGCGACATGCAGCGGGACTACTGGCTCACGGTCGGGCGCAGCCTCTCCTCGCTCGAGGATCCCGCGCAGGTCGGGAGGCGTGCGGCAGAGCGCGCCCTGCGTCGCCTGGGAGCCCGCCGCATCCCGACCTGTGAGGTGCCCGTGATCTTCGATCCGCTAACGGCCCCAAGCTTGCTCGGCCACCTCGTGCAATGCGTGAATGGATACGCGGTCTACCGCGGCGCGTCGTTTCTTGCCGGGCGCCTGGACGAGGCCATCGCGAGTGAGCAGGTGACGGTGATCGACGATGGCCGTCTCCCGGGCGGGCTGGGCAGCAAGCCCTTCGATGCTGAAGGCCAGCCCACGCGGCGCAATGTAGTGATTGAGCGTGGTCGCCTGGCCAGCTACCTGCTGGATAGCTACTCCGCGCGCAAGCTGGAGCTGAAGACGACGGGCAACGCCGGGCGCAGCGCCGCCAGCGCGCCCAGGGCGATGCCGACAAACCTCTGGCTCGAGCCCGGGTCGCTCTCACTGGAAGACATCATCGGCGGCACCTCGAGGGGGCTGCTAGTAACGGAGTTGATCGGGATGGGCTTCAACCCCGTCACCGGAGACTACTCCCAGGGGGCGGTGGGATTCTGGATCGAGGCGGGAGAGATCGTGCATCCGGTGCACGAGGTCACGATCGCCGGCCATCTCGGCGATATGCTCTCGAGCATCGATGCCATCGGCAACGACCTACTCTGGCTCGGACGCGTGGCCGCGCCCTCCCTGCGCGTGGCGCGCATGACCGTCGCCGGGGACTAGCGGGGTATCGGCGAGCTATGCTCGCCTGCCCGCACTTCGCTCGGCTACGCCTCGCTGCGCGCCCCTTTGGGGCTTGCTGCGCCTCGCTGCGTCGCTTCGCGTACTGCTACACAGCCAATCAGGGGCTTGCGGCACCAGCATGCCGCTGGCGCAGGACCTCGTAGAGCGCGACGCCGACGGTTGTCGAGAGGTTCAGCGAGCGCAGCTCCGGATCTTCCATGGGGATGCGCACCCCTCGCTCCGCATGCCGCTCGCGTAGCCTGCGCGGGAGACCCTCCGCCTCGGAGCCGAATACGAGCACCGCGGGTCGGGGAAAGCGCACGCTCCAGAGGTCGCGCGCGGCGTCGGCGCTGAAGAGAAATGGCGGCCCGAGCTCAGGAAGCTCCGCTTCGAGGCTCTCCCAGTCGGGCCACACGCGCGGCGCGACCCGTGGCCAGTAGTCGAGCCCCGCACGCCGCACGCGGCGGTCCTCGAGCGAGAAGCCGAGCGGCCTCACGAGGTGCAGCTGAGCGCCGGCGGCCAGGCAGCTACGCCCCACGTTGCCGGTGTTCCAGTGGATCTGTGGACGCACGAGGACCACGTGCAGGTCGTCCCGGGTTGCAAGCGGCACCTCGGTCATGCTCGACCTAGGATTGATGCGCCCCGCGAACACCTCATTCGCGAGGGTAGGTGGGGCGCATGGCTCGCATGGGACCGTTGATGACTTTGATCAGCTGCTTGGCCAGGGAGCGATCGCCGGTTCGAAGATCGGCCACGAATAGGACCAGCTCGTCGGGGTTGAACAGCGCTAGCAGCAGGTCGAAGTCTGCGTCTTTGAGCTTCGCCTCGAGGCTGGAGATGTCGGATCCCGCCGGGATCAGCAGGGTTGAGGCGGTGATCCCCCGCACCCAGCGCGCGAGGGCATCGGCGGCGATCGGGGTAGTGGCCTTGCGCGAGATGCGCCCGCCTGAGGTCAGAACGACGCTCATGCGAAAGCTCTCCTCCTGAGCGAGCACGACCACCACGGTATGGGCTCGCCCGGGCCCGTTTGGCCCGATCATCAGCAGCGCCTTGAGCTTCAGCCCGCGTTCGGTCGCGTAAGCCGGAAGCGAGCGGAGCAGGTCGAGCTTGTCAGGCTCCAGCGTCTCGAAGCGGGCACTAAGCCGGGTCGGGGCCGAAGTGAGCAGCTCTTGCAGCAGATCTTCCCGGGAGGGTTGGGCAGCGTTCGCGGCCGCGCCGAGCAGGATCGCCATGCAGCAGGCCAGCACCCGAGAGAGGTTACGCTATCAACGCACTCGTTGGTTGAGCTGCGCCAGCCGGCGCACGTCCTGGACCAGCGCCCCCACGATGCGGCTGGTGGCGTCACGCACCGTGACCTCCAGGGCCTCGATGTTCATGTCCACGCGATTCGCGTACTTCTTGTACCGGTGTCGGATGCTCGCCTCTCCCAAGTAGGAGGCGACGATCTCACGGTCGTCGAGCAGCAACGCCTCGAGCTGAAGGGTGTAGTCGTTCTGGAACGTGATGAAGAGCGCCAGGGGCGGAAGGGTGGCGAGGAGCCCCTTCCAGAAGTTGCTGTTCGGCTCGCTGGCCGAGTCCCATCCGGACAGCTCGATCTCCCAGCGCGGCTCTGCTCCCAGCGGTACCGGAAACATCACCCCCTCGAAGAGGCCGCTCTTGCGCAGCTGGCGGGCATAGATCGTTGTGAGCGCGACCCCGTTCACCAGCAAGGCGCGCTCGAACGAGCCCAGCGAGATGGCTACTGTCAGGGGGAGTGGAGCCTGGAGCGGCGCGGGGGATGGTGGAGCGGCCTGCAGGCGTATCACCTCGTGTGAGCAGGCCAGAAGCCATGTCGACACCAGCAGTACCAGCGGCGTAAGCTTGGCGGGCATGAGGAAATCGTAGCGATGGTGGACTCGGCTTTCGAGGGCCAGCCAGCGCAGGTCCGTGAACGAGTCCGGGTCCTGGGACGGCAGGCCGGTATCGACCGCCTCGGCATCACACCCGTCCAGGCTTACCCGGAGATGGCTCGCGTGCACGAGTGGGTGGCGCGCGGCTACGCCGGCGAGATGCACTACATTGCGCGCCGGCTGGAGGAGCGAGGGGACCTGACACGCCTGCTGCCCGGCGCGCGCTCGGTGATCGTATGTGGAGTTGCCTACGATACCGGGGCTCCGGACTCGCGCGCCGCTCGTGCCCGTGGGAGCGGCTGGGTCTCGCGCTATGCGTGGGGCGACGACTACCACGAGGTAGTGGGCGCGCGTCTGGATGCGCTGGTGGGAGAGCTGGGCACGGAGTTCCCCCGGGCCCGCTTCCGCTGCTACGTCGATACGGGCCCCGTGCCGGAGCGCCTGCTGGCAGCACGCGCGGGCGTGGGGTGGATTGGCAAGAACAGCTGCCTGATCGACCCTGAGCTGGGCTCCTACCTGTTCCTGGGGGTCGTGCTGACGGACCTCGAGATTGCAGCGGATGAGCCGATGCTGGATCACTGCGGCAGCTGCCGAGCCTGCCTCGACGTCTGCCCGACCGACGCCTTTCCCGAGCCCGGCGTGCTCGATGCGCGGCGCTGCATTTCGTACCTCACGATCGAGCTACGGGGCCCCGGACCCGAGGCCCTGCGCGCGGCGATAGGAGACCACGTGTTCGGCTGCGATCTGTGTCAGGAGGTCTGTCCCTGGAACCAGCGACGCGGGCGGCCCCGGGCCCAGGAGCCGCGCTTTGAGCCGCGGGCCGACTGGCATGCGCCCACGCTCAGGGAGCTGCTGGACCTGGACGACGCCGCGCTGCGCGAGCGCATGCGGGGCTCGGCCATCAAGCGCGCCAAGCTCGCCGGGCTGCGGCGGAACGCCCTGGTGGCAGCAGGGAACCTGGGTGACTCCGCGCTGCTGCCGTTGGTCGAGTCCTTCCTGGGCGATCGAGACGAGGGCGTGGCCGACGCTGCACGCTGGGCTAGCGCACGGCTGCGTGCGCGCGAACAACCTCTGCAGCGCGCGCCGGAAAGTCGGACATGATGCCATCCACGTCGAGCGCCAGCAGGCGTCGCATCTCCTGGGGCTCGTTAACGGTCCACACATGGACGAAGAGCCCCTGCCGATGGGCGGCGCGCACGCTTTCGGCGCTCACCAGCGGCCGCTCCATGAAGGAGGGCGGAATCTGGAGCGCGTGGCCCCGGGCGCGGTAGCCTTCGAATCCCTCATCTAGACCTTGAAAAAAGGCGAGTATATCCCCGCGTGAAAAGCCGATCGCGGCTCCAGGGTCGAGCTCCCGGATGACTGCCATCAGCGCGTCCTGCTCGGCCGCCAGCAGCACCCGCTGCGTCGCCCCCGCGCGCCGGAGCAGCCGCACGACCTCCTCTGCGATGGCGGGCTGCGCCTGCTTGAGCTCCAGATTGATGTGGGCTGTGGGGAAGGCCTCCAGAATCTCGGCCAGGCGCGGGATGCGCACGCCGCGCGCACGATACGGGAAGCTGCGGCCGTCGGGACTGAAGTGGAAGCCCGCATCCAGCTGCTGCAGCTGCGCGAAGCGGTACTCCTTGACCGCTCCGCTACCCGGGGTGACACGGTCGACATCCGCGTCGTGAAGGATGACGATCTCGCCATCTTGGGTCGCGTGACAGTCCATCTCCAGGAAGCGGGCGCCCTGGCTCAATGCAAGCTCGAAAGCCTCGCGCGTGTTCTCCGGGGCCTCTCCACTCGCCCCTCGGTGACCGAAGACATGAGGTAGGGGCGGCGAGAAGTAGGGATGCATGAGCTAGGAGAACCTACCCTAGACAGAGGTCCGCACGAAGTCGCGTGCCGGCCGATAACGCGGCAGTAGCGGAGGCCAGAGGGCGGTAGAAAGGGGTGCTTGGATGTGTGTACTGACACGGGATGAGATTCTGAAGGAGCTCGAGAGCGGGCGGCTGCGAATCGAGCCGCTGGCTGACTTGAGCCAGATCGGGCCCGCCTCCGTCGATCTTCATCTCGATCGCGAGCTCCGCGTTCCCGTGCCTCATCGAGGGGGTCCGATCCACCTGTCGGAAGAGACGGATCTCGAGCTCGAGACGACGGTGGTCACCATGGACGACCACTACGTCATCGAGCCGGGACAGACGGTTCACGGCATCACGCGCGAGCGTCTCTTCCTGCCCCCCAATCTCTGCGCCTGGATCGAGGGCCGCAGCTGGATCGCGCGGCTCGGTTTGATGGTGCACGTCACGGCGGGCTTCATTCAGCCCGGGGTCTCGAATCACCAGGTGCTCGAGATGAGCAACGTCTCGCAGGCCCCGCTGGCCCTGCACCCGGGTATCCGCATCTGCCAGATCGTGCTGGAGCGCACCGAGGGCAGCGCGGTCTACCGTGGGCGTTTCGCCGATCAGACCTCGCCGTGAGAGCGGTCGCCCAGCGGGTCCGCTGCTGCACCATCCGGGTAGGCGACGAGCGCGTGGGCGAGATGGGGCAGGGGCTGCTGGCGCTGGTGGGCGTCGCCCGTGGAGATACGCCCGCAGACGCCGAGCAGCTCGCGTCCAAGCTTGTCCATCTGCGCATCTTCGAGGACGAGCAGGGACGGATGAACCACTCCCTGCTCGAGGCGGGCGGCAGCTTGGGCATCGTCTCCCAGTTCACGCTCCTCGGAGACTGCCGGCGGGGTCGCCGCCCCAGCTATGCGGATGCGGCTCCGCCCGAGGAGGCCGAGCGGCTGATCGAGCTCTTGCTGGCCACGGCCCGTATCCTGGAGGTGCCGCTCGCAACGGGTCGTTTTCGCGCGCACATGAGCGTCGAGCTGACGAACGACGGTCCGGTCACGCTGCTGCTGGACACACGCAAGGTTTTTTAGTTTATTCCCCGGGGGGGGAGAGTCATGAAGCGCTTCATACTGTTGCTTTCGATCTACGTGTTTCTCATGGGCGGGGCCGCGCCTGCGGTGGCCCAGGATGCCGAACGGGGTGCAACCATGGAGTTCGCTCTGGGAGTATCCTCCTTCGCGCTGACCCTTCCCTACGGACTGGTGAAGCTGACCTACGCTCTCGGCGGCAGCCTGACGGGAGGCCTGGCGTGGGTGCTGACGGGCGGGCGGAACGAGATCGCGCGCGCGATCATTCAGCCAGCCGTCCGCGGAGACTATGTGATTGTTCCCGAGCACCTGACCAACGATCGCGCGCTCGTCTTCGTCGGGCGCGATCCCTCCAGGGAGCCCCCCGACTCCTACTGAGTAACCTCAGGTCGGGTGCGATCGTATGACTGAGGTGTCGGCCCTGACAGCCCTCGGCGCCGGAGTGCTTTCCTTCGTCTCGCCGTGCGTGATGCCTCTGATGCCAGCTTACCTGTCGTTCGTGTCGGGCCTCAGTATCGAGGAGCTGCGCGAGTCTGAAGCCGGCGCTCTGGATTCCGCGCAGCGCCGGCACAAGGTGCTGCTCGGCGCGCTCGGCTTCATCGCGGGCTTCTCCACCGTGTTCGTGCTGCTGGGAGCATCGGCCACGGTGATCGGCAGCAGCTTGACCGGCTTCCGGTTTCAGCTCGGCGGCTGGATCATCACGCCTGCGCAGATCGCGGGCCTGCTGATCATCGTGTTCGGGCTGCACCTGATGGGTCTGCTGCGCATTCCCTGGCTCTACCGCGAGCGCCGCTTCTCCATCGATGCAGGCACGGGTCTGATGCGGACCTATCTGCTGGGCGGCGCCTTTGCGTTGGCTGGACGCCCTGCATTGGACCCGTTCTGGGGTTCATTCTGACGCTCGCGGCGGGGCAGGATTCAGTTGCCCAGGGCGTGTGGCTGCTCGCGCTCTACAGCCTGGGCCTGGGCCTTCCGTTCCTGCTGATGGCTTTGAGCCTGGAGCGCTTCTTCCACGTGTTCGCTCGGGTCAAGCAGCACTTCAAGGCCATCGAGGTGGTGTCGGGCCTCTTGCTCGTTACGGTGGGGGTTCTGATCGTGTTCGACCTTCTGATCCGGCTGAACGAGAACTTCACCTTCCTACTGGACTTCTCCCTCTGGCTCGAGAGCAGCTTGCTATGAGCCGTCCCGCTGCCGCACTCGGGCTGAGCGTGCTGCTGCTGGCTTGCACCCAACAGCCTCTGGCTACGAGCGGGGAGCTGGCCCCGGCCTTCGAGCTCGAGCGGCTGCGGGGTGGCCATGTCGCGCTGGCGGATCTGCGGGGTAAAACGGTACTGCTGGACTTCTGGGCCACCTGGTGTCCGCCGTGCGTGATCGAGATTCCGGAGCTCAACGCCCTGTACGAAACGGAGCGCCCGGCGGGGCTCGAGATCCTCGCAATCTCCATCGACGAGGGCGAGCCCGAAGAGCTGGCCCGCTGGGCCGAGGAGCACGGTATCCGCTACCCGGTGCTGCTCGGTAGCACCGATCTCGCCCGCGAGTACGGTGCCTATCAGTTCCCGTTTCACGTCCTGATCAGCCCTGACGGACATGTACTCGAACGGCTCACGCCCGGTTTTCACGATCGCGGGGAGCTGCGCGAGCTGCTGGAGCGCCACCGCAAGGGCTGATCAGGCCGGATCCGAGATACGCAGCTGCGGCCTCAAGCCCTGCCCCCCGCGGGACGATTCTGCTCGCGTGGCAAACGTAGAGCGGAAGCGAGGGCCGCAGGCGGCCATGACGTCTGAGGCAACTGAATGCCGCTTCTCGGCTGGGGACTGCATCCTCGAGGTGGGGTCAGAGCGGCGGCAGCTGTACGTGGTCCAAAGCGGACACGTGCGGCTCGAAGCGCCCTCGCGTGGCGAAAGCCGTCTGCTCGGGCCGGGGTCGCTCTTCGGCGAGGTCACTGCCATAACCGGCACACCTTCGCCCTATCGAGTGCAAGCGGACGGCGACACCACGTTGCTCGTGCTTGACGTCCCCCTCCTCAATCGGCTCTGTCGAGAGAGCTCAGAGTTCGCGTTCCGGCTCATCCAGCAGCTGGCGGAGGATCTGGGGGGAGCGCTGGCCGCGGGTCCGATGCCGGATCGAGGTCCGGTCCCGGGCGCAGCGCTCGAGGTGCTGGGCTCCGTGATTCTCAAGCGTAGCGCCGGTGCCGCTGCGCCCTGTGAGATCGATGGCACGCTGGGCGACCTGGCGGACGACGCGGGCCTCTCGCTGCACAGCGCCTACATGGCGCTCCACAGCATGCTCGACAAGCGCTGGCTCGGCATGGGAGATGACCAGCTCAGCCTGCTCCAACGCGCGGAACTGGAGGCGCTCGTCGGATCGTGACTAGCGCGGTATCGGCGAGCGCGACTGGCCGGTTATCGGCGGGTCAAGCCCGCCTGCCGGCACGGCAAAGCTTCGCTTTGCCTTGTCGCCTGCGCGCACTACGCTCGGCTGTGCCTCGCTGCGTCGCTTCGCGCACTGCTACGCAGCCCTACGGGCCTTGCAGTCGCGCCGGTCCTAGCACGGTATCGGTAAGCAGGGCTCGGCTGCGCCTCGCTGGTGCGGCTTGCTCCGGCACCGGCTTTAGGGTTAGACATTGCGATGCCTCGCGCGTCGCAGAGCGTCCTGGCCGGCCTTTTTCTGCTGGCCCTACTGCCCGCCGGGAGCGCCGCGCAGGAGAGAGACTCCTTCGGCAAGCAGCTTCGGGACGCCCCCTTCACGCTCCACGCTGACGAGGTCTCCCACGAGCCCAAGCGGGAGCTGTACGAGGCCACCGGGAATGTCCGGGTCGAGCAGGAGGGCGGCGCGACCCTCACGGCCGACTGGCTGGTGTTCAACGCTACGACCCGGGTGGGCGTCGCGAGCGGCAATGTGCGCATCCGCGATGGCGAGGACACACTGGTCGCCGACTTCACCACGGTGGACCTCGATACCCTGGTGGCGATCGCCACCGATGCGACCCTGGATGCGGG
>Ga0209980_10000231_pt1 | contig 29527 bp, 28 predicted proteins | sample CR02metaG_FD_183611 | JGI IMG/M metagenome (GOLD analysis project Ga0209980, IMG submission 183611) | Deep subsurface microbial communities from Mariana Trench to uncover new lineages of life (NeLLi) - CR02 metaG (SPAdes) (version 2) | ecosystem: Environmental > Aquatic > Marine > Ocean trench...
TCTCGCTGACTAGCCGGCGGATGGGAAGGCAAAAAGAGGAGCAGAACGATGGCGAATTGCGGAGATTGTGACAATATTTGGTAGTTAATAATTGCTAGTACCTTTGGATTGGCGGCAGCTTGTATCACGCGAAGGGATTTTTATGGAGGGCAGGTATTTATTGTGGAGGGATAGCTGAAAACGACGGTAACTAGCCCCGATCCGACAAAAGAACTAGGATGTGCGCGAACGTGGAGTGCATGTCACAAGAATTTTAGCCATGGGGGAGATTGTTCCGTAACTTCACTGACAGTGAGTTTCGGATTACATGGTGCAAACCACTCTTCGACATAGTCTGGCGCTCAGCATAGATGATTTCTTCGACCCATTAATGTCGGATCGGGGCTAGAGCTGTAGCGAGTCGCCATCTTTCAAGATCTTCAGGCGACAACCCTTAATCTTCTCTAGCTCTTTGATGATCTCCTCCCGGTATTGCGGTTTCAAATGGGTTACCAGGATAGGCACCGAGGGGTTTCCGAGTTTCTCTACCTCCTTGGCCAGGGTTTGAGGTGTGAGATGGCGGCTCAGGTCGGCGAGTTCCTGGAGTCGGTTCGGGAATGAGGCCTCCAGCACCACGGCACGGAGACTTGTCTTAAGTCTGCCCAAAGACCATACCCTTTCCGTTGGTCCAGTGTCACCCACATGGAGCAGTGTCTTATTATTGTTTTCAATAAAAAAGGCGGTGCTTGGGACCACATGATTGACCCGCACCATGGTTACGATGGATTCGCCAATTGGGGTAGGCTCTTCATCGGGCATACTATGGAAGGCCACCACAGGACAGGGCTGCATGTCGCTAGTCATCTGGGTAAAATCAGGCCAAATAGTATCATTAAAAAAAGAAGACTTTAGGCTCGCAATGACCTCACTGGTTCCCCAGATATTGATCGTGGTCTTACAGTGACCAAATAAATTGTCCGCCATCGTCGCAAGACCCATGATATGGTCCACGTGCACGTGAGTGATCAGAATATTCCTGATCTTTTGCTGCCCTTCCACATCCACAACGGACGTGATTGAACCCGCGTCGATCAGCAAGGTGCTGTCGAGCAGGTAGCTGGACAAATTATGCCCTGGGACTTGGCCTCCCGAACATCCTATGACTTGGAATTTCATCCCTATTCGTTAACCGTCAATTACTACTTATGTTGCTGCTCGTATACTTTCTCTGATTCCCAACTCATCTCAATTTCGTGCTGCCCTAAGATTTCTGGGATATAGACGAGGAGTGATGCCTCGCGTCCGGTTACTTTTACCTGACGCAAGGGTTTGAGGGCCATCGTATCTCTAATTTCCGAGGCGGTAAATTCGCTGATCAGCATTGGGATGCCCATTTCTTTGGTCAAAGCTTCTAACCTAGAAGCCAGGTTCACTGTATCACCAATCGCGGTAAAGTCCGACCGGACCTCTGAGCCAATGCTACCCACCACGGCATCTCCCGTATTAATACCTACTCCAATTTTGAGTGGACTTCCAATGAGCTTCGACCATTTGGGACTGAGGGACTCGGCAAGCTGAACTATATCGAGCCCGGCGTTGACCGCTCTCAGCGCATCGTCTTCATGAAATTTAGGGGCGCCAAAAATTGCCATGACTGCGTCGCCTATAAATTTGTCTATGGTTCCCCCATTTTTAAAGACGATATGGGTCACTTGGGCCAGATAGTCGCTAAGCAGCGTTATGACCTGTTCGGGTTCTATTTGCTCCGATATACTGGTGAACCCTCGGATATCAGAAAACAAGACGGTAATATGCTTTCGCCTTCCCCCTAAATCGAGACCCGCCGGGTGCTTGAGGATTTCTTCCATGACATCGGGAGATACATATTTTCCAAAAGTGCTTCGCACGCGAAGTTGTTCTTTTTGCTCACGAATGTAATTGTCGACGTTTATTCCTCCGTAAAGGAACACGATCCCAAAGAGCGAAGGCACTACGGGAATCCAGAGTTGCTGCAAGGAGAAGAGGTAAACGACAGCCAACACAAATACGCCTAAAAGTGCGACGACCGCCCCCAGGGCACTAATGGGCCTAAACCGGGCAGAGACCCAGATTGTCATGAGGCATAGTGTAACGAATAGGGTCCAGTGTCCCCAGGGAGACAAAGGACGGATTGGGTTGCCGGCTACCATGGTTTCAACGAAGTTGGCCTGGATCTCTACTCCAGCCGTGGGCTTGTTGGCACTAAAGGGTGTAGGAAAGACATCATGTAAAATGGGTGCAAAGGTACCCACAAGAACAATTTTGTCCCGAAACAACGTGGAGTCAATTTCATCCCTTAGGATACGGTAATAGGGAACCACCGGAAAGGTTCGTGCGGGACCGCGGTAATTGATTAGGATGGTGTTAGACGAAATTTCCTTTAAGTCAGCATTTTTTTTGCCATTGATGGCTTGATAGATTTGATAGGCAAAATGGGGAAATTTCCGGTCTTGAAATACTAGGGCCGTGCTTCCCCTACGCACCACACCGTCTGGATCGGTCATAAGATTCACGGGCCCATAACCCACAGCATGTTTTCGAATGGACGGTATAGGTAAGACCATCCGCTTTTTGGGGCCGAAGGCACTGGGAACTTCTGTGTACGCTGCAGCCAATATGACGTTTCCGGCGTCACGAATGGCATCAGCAAGGGCAGCGTCTTCCTGTGGATTCCCTTCGGGATCAATTATGATATCAAGGCCGATGAGTTTCGCATGGCTTTCCGTCAGCTTGCGGATCAAGCGGGCATGCAAGTTTCGTGGCCAAGGCCATGGAAGGTTGATTTCATCAAAGGAATCCTCATCGATGCTGACAATCACTATTGGGAGTTGAGGCGATACCGCCCCGCGAATCTGAAACCTCAAGTCTAGGCTTTTAAGCTCCAGGAAATTCGCCAGATTCAGCGGGTTTAGCTGGTAGACCAGGAAGACCATGATGGCCAGGGCTCCTCCGATCATAAAGGGTCGAGCTAATGTCTTGTAATCCATCCTTTGCCTTAAAGTGATTTAAAACGCACGAACTCTTTAGGTATGAAATCAATAACGCTTCACAATCGGCACAAGAGGGAAATTCGGGTATGGTTTATCAAGACCGAAGTCTCAAATGTCGGCTATTTTAGCGCAACTGCCTTCACTTGCTGGTAATCCGTCCATCCGTCAATGCACTTTAATATTCCATCCTGCAGTAAGGTCATCATTCCCCGCTCTACTGCAAGGTTTTTTATCTCTTGTGTCGTACCTCGAGACTGGATGATCTTCTTAATCTCATCGGTGGCAACCAAGAGTTCGTGAAGACCGGTTCTCCCCTTGTAGCCACTCTGTTTACAATCGTCGCACCCCTTTCCCCGGTAAAGAAAAAAATGATCATTATAGGGGATATTGAGCTTGGCAAAGGCCTCTTCGCCAAATCCATGGGCCAGAGCATCATATTCTTCTTTCGATGGTTGATATTTCTCCTTGCAATTTTTACACAGGGTTCGGACCAACCTTTGCGCCACAATCCCTAAGAGCGCGTCGGCAAAGTTAAAAGGCTCCATACCCATCTCCAAAAGCCTGGTGATGGTCTCCACTGCGCTGTTCGTATGCAGGGTGCTAAAGACCAAATGCCCCGTGAGAGAAGCCTGAATAGCAATCTCTGCGGTTTCGTGGTCGCGCATTTCGCCCACCATGATGACATCCGGATCGGCACGAAGGAACGACCGCATGGCAGCCGCAAAGTCAAAACCGATTTTTGGCAGAACCTGCACCTGCCGTAACCCATACTGGGTAATTTCCACCGGATCCTCGGCAGTCCAAATTTTCGTCTCCGGATCATTAATATGTCCCAGGGCAGAATGGAGGGTCGTTGTTTTCCCAGAGCCGGTGGGCCCTACGCATAGAATAATTCCGTAGGGCTTTGCCAATATTTGTCTAAATTCTTGGAGATTTCTCTCTGACATATTGAGTTTTTCCAGGGGAATGGGCTCGCTGGAAGCCAGGATGCGCAGGACCACATCTTCATTGTCAACGCCTTGGGTTGGAATGGTAGCGACACGTAGTTCAATCTCCCTATCCTGATAGCGAAATTTAATTTTGCCATCCTGGGGTTTCCGCCGCTCGGATATGTCTAGACGGGACATAATTTTAAATCGAGATGCCAGAGCCCTTCGATAACTGGGTGGAACTTTCTGATACTCATAGCAGTTCCCATCCACGCGAAATCGAATAACCGTATCCTTCTTATCCGAATAGGGTTCAATGTGAATATCCGAGGCTCCGGCCTGGTAGGCGTCAATAATGATCTGGTGGGCCAGGCGGACAATCACATTGTCGTTCATGTCCAGAAGGGGCCCTTCCGATTGGTCCGCTGCGTCCTGTTCTTCGCTTGCCAATTCTCCGATGATGGATGCAATAGAATCTTGGCTGGCCCCCGGGCTAAGATCGGTCGTCAATGAATTCACAACTCTTAGGATATCCTCACGCAGCGCAACGGAAAATTTAATTTCCTTTACTGGAAAGAGACGCTTGATGTCTTGGATCTTTTGAAAGGAATTTGGGTCGTCAATCAGGACTTCAATGGTATCGCCATTGCGGCTCATGGGAACCCAAAAATTGGCCTTGAGATAACTGGGGTTAATGTTTTTCACCAGCTCAGGTGGAATAAAACTTTTCCCTTCATTATCGATAAAGGGGCACTTGTAAAAGAGGCTCAGGGACTTCCCAATCTCCTTTTTCTCAATCTTGTATTTCGCCATCAAAACAGACTCAACCGCCTTTTGCTGTTCTCGCGCTTCTGTGATGGCAGTGTTCAGTTCATCTTGAGTGATGAGATTGGATGATACAAGGGTGTCGAATTTTGTAGGTTTTTTCTTGGCGAGTTGGTATTGATTGTACAGGGCGATGCCAAGGGTCCTGCCGATTTCCTGAATTTTGTCCTCGTCCTCTTTAGTAAAACGGCCTTCGCTCCTTTTATTGATGAGCTGGACCACCCCCGCGAGCAAATTAGTATTTGCCAATGCGGGGACCGTGAGCATCTGTTTCGTTCTGAAGCCGGTTTTTTTGTCCCAGGAGTCATCAAAGAATAGTGAGGGACTGACGCTGGTCAATTCCTCTTTGTCATAAGCGTCAGTGAGATTGACGATCACCCGGTTTTTGGCAACAAATCCTGCAATGCTCCCTTCGTCTATGGGGACCCGAATTTCTTTAATATCGCCGAGGGCGTCTGGGTCTACAAACCTGGAGTAAATCTCCCGCTTATCGAAATCCAAGGCATAGAGTGTGATACGTTCTGCATCCAACAGTTGAAGTATCTCACCCGTCAAGTCGACAAAAATTTGATCGAGATCCTTGGCCGCATGAATTCGGTTGGTAATCTGCCTTACCTGCTCCGAATAGGCTACCTGCTCCTTTAGATCATTGACAGTTTCTTTAGAAAACAAACGGTGTTTTATGCGCGCATGGGGTTTCATATCCGTAGTTTAGGATACCAAATTCCAGCCCTAATCGTCTAACGGTGGCTTCAAGGGGCTGTACCGAAGTCACTCAAAACTGGTGGTCCGCGCAGAGGGAAGGAGGGTAGTGATCTGAAGGTTGAAATGGGGCTTTGCAACGGAATTAGGCGAGTTACATACGGGCTGCCTTTGAGGCTAGCCTAACCGTAGACTGACTAGTTTTCGGGTTCCTGCGGAATCACTGCCTAGCCCATTGGGCCTGCGCGAGTGTTCTCACCCGAGGAGTTCCAGGCGGTAAATTTGCTGGGTCGTCAAAGTCGGCATCGTAGCTCCAGACCCGATTGGGGGCTCGATATATTGGAGACCCGTAATTCCAAGCTCCTATCGCCTGCTGACTTTCCCATAGATTAATGATCGAACCTCTTAACACAAAGTTGACCCCACTCCAGTTCTCTAGAAAACGAGGGAGGTTCTCTAAACCCCCGTTGTAAACTCCAACACTTGTAATGGTGTCTCCCGTTACCAGGGCGGCATTCACTGTGGTTGGGGTCGCTACCCGATTGCTGAAGGGGCTGCTCGCATTAATGGCATTGTCGTCATCCCAATTATTAGAGAGGAAGGTAATCGTATCCCCTACCAGGGCTGCTCCCTTTTTGTTATTCGTATTGTAATTCCCTTTGACATAAATAGGAGTATCAGATGCCACCGTGAGCCCGTCTGCCGGACCTAGAGTCGCGCAGTTGACAAGCCGTAAGGCCTTAAGAATTCCCGGGTTGTCCTGAGTATCGGAGACATAAAGAATACCATTATCTAGTTCAATATCTCCTAGGATATTACAGTCGATTTGTCTGACGTTGACAGGCTTATTTTCGCGATAGTCAAAAAAGCTTGCCGTAGAAACCGCTCCAGGGGGTAAAGTTAGCTGAGTACCATTCCTGTTATACGCAATGCCGTCCAATATTCTAAGGTCAGCCTGCCAGTAAAGGCGGACTTTCCTCAGAGCCTGTGATTCGGATGAGGAAACCGGATCGATGGTGTCACCCCGTTTAATGAGATCCAAGAGATCGCCTGTTTCGACAGGTAGACTCAATTCCTGCACCCCATGGGCGACATCCCGGACCAATCCCTTCCAGTCGTTATAGGCCCTATTCACCCAGTCTGAATCTGTGTGATCATAGGTTAGATCAAGAAGATCGTCGCTCGGCGCTCTGATTTGTGCACTAGCACAATTCGAGGGAATATCCTTACGGCAGCGAAAAATAGCACCCGCCGAGCTTATTGCTGAATCGAAAATTGCTTTACCTCCAAGGTAGATGTCGGCGTTCGAATGGACTCTACCGTTAAAGGTCATGGTAGCTCCCGGAAAGATCTCAAGGTCATCATTGTAGTAGACACCGAATTGAAACAATGGAATTTGCTGATCCTGAAGAATTTGGGTAAGCCTAACCGTGCCACTGTCAGTATTAATTCCAGAGGCCTGAACGGTAATGGTATAAGGGGTGGAGATGGAATTAAGGCTCGCATAGGGTCCGCTCGTGAGAGTAACCGTTGTAGGAGACCCAGTAGCGACAATGGAAAAAAAATCAAAATTAAAACCCGGCACTGAGGGCGCGTTGATAGCAGTTAGCTGGGCAGACGTGGGAACTGATGTCGTAGCGAGGATTCCATTCAACTCCTTTTTCGCAAAGACAATCCCGCCCTCAGCAGCGTAGAAGGCCTCTTTTCCCATCTTATGGCTGCGCATAGTCAGAAGATCCAGCGAACTGTTGGATAAGGCCCCCAGCCCAAGCGCCGTAAGCAGAAGCATAATCATTAGGGCCACGGGCATAACAATTCCTTCCTGCCGGCCTAGATGAAATATGATACTGTAATCGTAGTTCTTTTGTGTCATGGAGAGACCCAATGACAAAGGTTAGACACCAAAATTCCTGATTTGAGTTCTCACACCCCTGGTCTTCCTGCGATACCCATTCGGCCCACCCTCGGCCCGATCCAGGATCGCGGGTAGAGACCCTTGAAGTTTCGGATCCTGCACTCTCGTTCTTCCCACCAAAATGACCTTTATGGTTCTAAGATTCGTCGGAGCTTCCGTTGCATTGTTTTCACCCGGCACGTTAAAAACAGTCTCGTCATCGTTGGCCGTGTTTCCGACCTCTGTGATGATTCCGTCGCTGTTTCTGTCATAACCAAGACTCACCTGTAGATCCTCGATGTAGTTGGCCAACGGTTGAGGGCCGGCGCCGACGTTGAGATCCCGCCTCAGGACTGGCTTGGATGGGCTTGACAGATCAACGGTGTAAGTAATTTGTCGTAGTACTACCAGTGTCCCGCCGCTATAATCTGTCGTCAGGCCACTTGCGGAAAGAACTGGAAAGGGGCTTGACTCAAACTCGACCTTATCGTTTACAATCATTACCTTCGTAATTTTTAGATTTCTGTAGTTCAACCCGGTCGCATCCACCAGTAAGCCCGTTTTTCCCTCCATTTTGGTACAAGTACCCGCTAGAAACATATGGGATCCGGCACTGTGATAAGTGTCGATTTGGACCGGCTGCGGTACTCCCGGACAAATGCTTGGAACAGGAACTAACAGACTCAGTGAGTCACTCCCTGTTGTGGAGTTTGTGACGGTCACAGCTGCTACTGGCGGAATTCCGGTTCCACCCGTTCCTTGGATGTCCTCCACAATAATTTCCAAGGCGATACGGAGATTCTGACGCATCTCTAAAAGTTGTGCTTGGATGGCGTACGCACGCTGATGTGTCAAAAAGAACGAGTAGAGACCTGCGAGTACCGTTAGGCTCAATGCCATGGCCACCATTAATTCAGTCAGGGTAAAACCACTGTTCTTGCTGGAATTCATCAGGTTGTCCGGCTCACAGGATTGTCCTCAGCAAGACCCTATGGTCACCCATCTGATCCATCCACGTAACAATGATGGCTACTGACTTCATACCTGGCTTTGGGCGGTTGTTTGCGATATTCCAGGTGCGGGTATAGATTCCTCCCGGTCTTCCCAATCCGTCGATATTACTCTCTTGAAAATCGAAGTTGGTGGTACTCGAAAGATCATTGTTATTCGCTGTCTGCAGATCTAGCAATATGGCGCTGGTGGGTAATGCACTCTTCAGTTCCTCTATTTTATCCTGTGCCAAATCAATGGCAGAGCTAGTGTTATCATTCAGGGAGTTACTCCTCATGACCAGGACGGTCATCTTGTTGAGTGCAAAAAGTACAAAGACAATAATGAATATGGCAAAAAACACCTCAATCAAAGTGAATCCCATTTGCCTCTTCATTTGATCCAATTTCCGTAGGCGATCCATCTTATAGTATCCCTGCCAAAACTACCCTGATCCACGTTAGACCGAAATCGTGTTTTAATCCTTGCTAGAGCAAAACGGCTCGGCAAAATAATGTATTGCGAGGTGTTACCTATCACCCAAGTGGCCATGCGGACGAGTCGTTTAATTCCAGCTGCTGCATAGACGAACTCATCCCAAGATTGAGATGGTGGAATTGTACCTACGCGCTATCGAATATCTATTCGGCCTGTCAGGTGTACGGCAACCTCCTTTGTCTCATTATTAGCATTTGTCAGCGTGATGGTGGCTCCAGGAGAAGCATTTCCCCGAGTCTGAAAAACCGGAGTATTATTAAACACTGCGGTAATCCCTAAAGGTAGGCTTTTAGAACCGGTGATAGCCGTATAGTCTTTTTCGCCTGGAGTTTGTTCTTTTTGGATGGTGTACGTGGTGGGTGAATCGAAAACCAGCCTGACTCTTCGGTACTGTGCCATGGCCCGGTTTCTGGCCCCATGTAGCTCTGTCGCCACGTGTCGTGCTGCGGAGTCGAGGCGATATTTAGCTAACAGGTTCCCCCATTGGGGGACAGCAAAGGCCCCCAGGATCGTAAGAATCGCCATGGCAACGAGGATTTCCAGGAGGGTAAAGCCATCTGCCAGGCTTAACTTCCTGTCCCCGTTGAAATTCCCACCCATGGCGCAACTCTATATCACTGGCCAAGGGGACGGTCAAGAAGGCGTGGCTGGACACCAATTCTCATGTAGTATCAACAAGCGTGGGAGGGAAAGGGGCTCTTATACCCCGGGCATAAGGTGAAAGTGTATGACTTGAGGAGTGTAAGTGCTTGTTCTAACAGTCAATTTAGAAGAAGCACGATATAGTTCAAAGGTTGACAGCGCAACTTTTAACCCGCATGAACGTTCCTTATTCGATGCCCCAGCGGTCCCCGGGTTAGAGGCCCTTAATGTGCAAGCTCTTTGCGCGGTCTTTCCTGCCTTTGTCGATCAGTCTATCAATGGCGTCAGCTCCCTTCATGCCCTCCAGATTGATCTTGAGCCGCAAGTTGTTTGCGCTGTCCGCATTGGCTAAGGCCTGCTCAAGGCTGATCTTACCTTCCTTGTAAAGCATAAAGAGGGCCTGGTCGAAGGTCTGACAACCTTCATGTATCCCTTGCTCCATGGCTTCCTTGATGGTATCGATCTCTCCCCTTTTGATCAGGTTCTTGACTCGGGGGGTATCCATCAGGATTTCCATTGCCACCACCCGCTTGTGTTCCTGGGAGATAACCAAACGCTGTGAGATGATGCAGCGCAGGTTTAATGATAGCTGCATTAGGATCTGAGGATGACGGTTTTCAGGGAAAAAGTTAAGGATACGCTCAAAGGACTGGTCTGCATTGGTCGAATGCAAGGTACCGAGACACAGATGACCGGTATCAGCAAAAGTGATCGCGGCCTCCATGGTTTCCGGATCTCGTATCTCACCGACTACGATGACGTCCGGTGCCTGACGCATGGCATTTTTCAATGCCTCCTTAAAGGAATGGGTATCGAGCCCTATTTCCCGCTGGTTAATGATGGACTTCTTGTGACTATGGATAAACTCGATTGGGTCCTCAATGGATATGATATGCCCCACGGAATGAATATTTCGGTGCTCAACCATCGCTGCCAAAGTGGTTGATTTTCCAGACCCAGTAGCCCCGACCACCAGTGCCAAGCCCCTCTTGCTCATTGCGATACTCTTCAGTATGGATGGTAGAGTCAACTGATCGATGGTCAGAATCTCCGCTTTGATTTGTCGAATTACAACACCGACATTGCCCCTCTGGCGGAAAATGTTGACACGAAAGCGGCCGAGGCCATCGTAGGCGAGGGCAAGTGTCATTTCCAACTTTTCACCGAACTCCAACTTCTCTGTTCGGCTCATGAACGAGTCGGCCAGCGCCCTGAGCATGTCGGGTGTCAAAGACTGGTTCCCAATCGGCTGAGTGATCCCTTCAATCCTGTACATAGGTGGGCTAGCGGTTGTCAGGTATAGATCGGACGCACCCCGCTCAACCATCACCTTGAGAAGTTCTCGAATTTCCATGTTTGTCTCCTTTTTGTAACCTAGCGTACTACGGAAGGACGGGGTCTGGTGATGTCACCGCCACCACCAAAAAGATTTGGGGTCATGCTCTTGGCCTGGGCTTCCATGGGTGTCACGAAACCGCGTGACACCAAATCCATGAGAGCCATATCCATGGTCTGCATTCCGTCCTTTTGACTGACTTGCAAGGTTCCGGGAATCTGATGGATCTTTCCCTCACGGATGAGGTTTCGGATCGCCACGGTCCCAGTCATGACCTCCACGGCGGCCATTCTGCCACCGGATTTTTTCTTGAGCAGGGTCTGGGTGAAAACCCCTTCAATGGATTCGGCAAACTGCGTACGAATCTGCGCCTGCTGGTTAGGAGGGAAAACGTCTATAATCCTGTTGACCGTGTCGGCGGCGCTGGAGGTATGAATCGTACTGAGAACGACGTGACCCGTCTCAGCGGCCGTGAGGGTGAGTTGGATCGTCTCCAAATCCCGCATTTCACCGACCAGTATGACATCTGGGTCCTCACGCAGGGCAGATCTCAGGGCATTGGCAAAGGAGTGGGTATGGGCTCCGAGTTCTCTCTGGTTGATCAGGCATTTTTTCGCTTTGTAAACAAATTCAATGGGGTCTTCGATGGTAATCACATGACCCTCATACTCGGCATTGATGAAATCGATCATGGCAGCCAGGGTCGTAGACTTCCCCGAACCGGTAGGGCCCGTCACCAGAATCAGCCCCTTTTCCTTTAGGCAGAGCTCCTTGGCAATACTGGGCATCCCCAATTGGTCTAAGCTAAAGACATTTGCAGGAATAGTACGAAAAACCGCAGCTTCACCAAGTCGCTGCATAAATACGTTGACACGGAAACGCGCGATGTCACCCATCTCAAATGAAAAATCAACTTCGAGAGTTTCTTCAAAGGCCCTGCGCTGCGCATCGTTCATTATGTCGTAGAGCATGAGATGGACCTGTTCCCGGTTCAAAACAGGGTGATCCAGCCTCTTCAGGTCCCCATTGATGCGGAACATCGGGGGTTCGCCTGAGCTGATGTGACAGTCTGAGGCTCCCTGTTTGACACCGAAAGCCAATAGCTGAGAAACGTCCATGATGCCTCCTTAGATGCATGGAAAATAAGAAAAAAAGGAAAATAGCCAGGGGTTTTGAACGCAAATAGGATGCCAAATAGCAGGCTGTTGTATGCGGCTGTAAGTACCCTAATTCCAATAATTCGAGGTAAGCGGAATGGTCAGTAACAACAATTGTGCGGGCTATCAGGGTAGCGGATTGCCCAAAATTGACAATAAGTCGCTTTTATTTCTTGCCTTTTTGCTCAAAAACGGTTACCCCTCAGTTCAAGGTAATTAAATTAGCTCACTCCCATTGGATGGCTGGGTTGATTGGACGTGGGACCGGAAGTGGTAGAGCCGTTACCGGAGGTCGCTTCACCCGAGACACCTTGGGCCCCGCAAGAAATCGTTGTTCGCCAGGCAGGCTATTATCATACAGGTCGGGCACAGGACGGTGTAATGGTGACAAAATATGGACATCCATGAACTCAAGGCCATTGCTCAAGAGCTACGGGTAGATATCATCCGTATGTTGGTGGAGGCAGGCTCTGGCCACCCGGGCGGGTCGCTTTCATGCATCGATATCCTAACCACCCTATACTTCCACAAGCTGCGCCATCGGCCAGATCAACCTGACTGGGCAGATCGTGATCGCTTCGTTCTCTCCAAAGGTCATTGCGTTCCTGCCCTCTATTCGGTCCTGGCAAAGGCGGGGTACTTTCCCCGTGAAGAGCTCCTGTCCCTGAGAAAGCTAAACAGCCGACTCCAAGGACACCCCGACCGCCATCGTTTCCCAATTTTGGAGGCCTCCACCGGTTCCCTGGGTCAGGGCCTTTCACTTGCATTGGGTATGGCGCTGGCTGGTAAGCTCAGCAAAAAAGACTATCGAGTCTACTGCGTCATTAGCGATGGAGAGTGCCAGTGTGGGCAGGTGTGGGAGGCTTCCATGGCCGCCCCGATGTTTAAACTCGATAATTTGTGTGTCTTGCTTGATTACAACAAGATCCAGCTCAGCGGTGCGGTAAAAGACATTATGAACTTGGAACCCCTGCTGGACAAGTGGCGAGCCTTCAACTGGAACACCATCGAGATCGACGGACACGACTTTAATTCAATCATTCAGGCACTGGACCAGTCAGAGGAGGTGAAAGGAAAACCCAGTTTGATTCTCTGTCAAACCAAAAAGGGAAAAGGCGTCTCATTTATGGAAGGAAAATGGGAGTGGCACGGGAAAGCCCCAAATAAAGACGAGGGAGAAAAAGCGATCCAGGAGATCCTTGCTCACCCCGTGGAATAGCCTCACGGTAGATTGGGACACTTTGACTGTCGATACTATTCCACGGGGTAGACCTCAAGCTAATAATAATTCTAAACGAGGCAAAATCAATGGGTTCAAAAGCGACACGGGTGGCATTCGGTGAAGCACTGGCACGATTGGGGGGAGAAAATCCCGACATCGTGGTCATTGATGCCGATCTGAGCAAGTCCACCATGACTGATTTCTTTGCGCAAAAGTATCCTGAAAGGTTCTTTGATGTAGGCATTGCGGAGGGAAACATGGTGGGAATGGGCGCGGGAATGGGTTTGGCGGGCAAGATCCCCTTTATCTGCAGTTTTTCCTGTTTCGTGGGCGGCCGGTTCGAACAGATTAGAATGTCAGTTTGTTATAATCGGTCCAACGTCAAAATTGTTGGCACCCATGCCGGCATTGGCATTGGAGAAGACGGTTACAGCCAAATGGCACTGGAGGACATCGCCCTCATGCGAAGCCTCCCCAATATGATCGTGGTTCAGCCTGCCGACGCAGTGGAAACGGAACGGGCCGTGGAATATATCGCTCGACATCCAGGGCCTGTCTTTTTGCGTCTCCTTCGCCAGAAGGTCAATGACATCAACCCACCAGAGTATCAATTCCAATTGGGGAAAGGAGTCACCCTGCGGCCCGGCAAGCATCTCAGTATTCTAGCCACGGGTGGGGTAATTGAAAATTCACTTAAGGCAGCAGAAAACCTAAAGCAGAAAGGCATCGATGCCGAAGTGGTCAACATTCACACTATTAAGCCCATCGATCGGGAGCTCATCGCCGACAGAGCCAGGAGCCATGGAAAATTTGTTACGGTCGAAGACCACGGAATCACGGGTGGACTCGGCAGCGCGGTAGCCGAGGTGGTGGCGGACCTGGGACGGGGTCAAGTCAAACGGATTGCCGTGGAGGATTTTGCCGAGTCGGGGGACCCTGAGGGACTGTACAAAAAATATGGTCTATCACAGGAAAACATTGCTGCAAAAACCCTTAAGCTACTCCAAGATTAAGAGCCCCTCTCCACCCTAATCTACTCTCCGCTAAGATAACCGTGATCGCCCTATTACTCAAAGTCTAGCAGGCCTGGAAATCTATCAACCCATATGGCTGAAGGACAAGGTATACCCAGACCCACAGTACGAGGTAATTGGTCGAGTGCCAAAGGATTTCTTCTTGCAGCCATTGGCTCTGCCATTGGACTAGGAAACATATGGCGATTTCCTTACATCACGGGTCAGTATGGAGGCGGCGCCTTTGTCCTCGTTTATATTGGATTTGTCTTTGCGGTAGGGATCCCAATCATGCTGGCGGAGTTCCTCATCGGGAGGAAGACACAGCGTAACTGTGTAGGTGCATTCAGAAAACTTAGACCTCGGTCACCGTGGGTGGCCGTGGGTTGGCTTGGGGTCGCCAGTGGTTTTGTGATCCTTTCGTTTTATGGGGTTGTGGGTGGATGGGTCCTTCATTATACCTTCCTTTCCATCCGCAATGGCTTTATGGGTCGATCTCCCGAAGAGATCTCCACCATGTTTGCAGCCCTCGCGGCAAGCCCCACCCAACAAATTATCGGGCACACCATTTTCATGCTTTTCACCATCAGCATTGTTGCAGGCGGAATCCATCGCGGAATTGAGCGCGGCAACAAGATAATGATGCCGGCTCTGTTTCTTCTTCTTTGCGCTTTACTGGTCTACGCATTGCAGACGGAGGGGGCCAAGGCTGGTGTTCAATTTCTTTTACATCCTCGTTGGGACCAGATGAGCCCAACCGGGATTTTAGAGGCCCTCGGCCAAGCCTTTTTCTCACTGAGCCTGGGTATGGGGGCAATGATTACCTATGGCAGTTATCTTAACCGGGAGACCAATCTCGTCCGCTCGTCCTTCTATGTAGCCATGGGAGACACATTGGTGGCCATTTTAGCTGGATTTGTTATTTTTCCATTGGTTTTCACCTTCGACCTCGAACCCGGAGGGGGCCCGGGACTCATTTTTCAAACCCTCCCGATCGCATTTTCCCAACTCCCAGCCGGAGTAATCGTCGGAAGTGCCTTTTTTATCCTGCTCGCTTTTGCTGCTTTAACTTCGGCCATATCCTTATTGGAGGTGGTGGTCGCCTATTTCATTGACGAGCGGGGTTGGAATCGGCCGGGAGCAACTTGGCTAATGGGCACCATCATCTTCGCATGCGGGGTACCCTCTGCCATTTGGAAGAATGTGTTCCGTATTATGGATCAACTCGCCACCAACTTCCTTCTCCCATTTGGGGCTTTTCTCATCGCCTTCTTCGTTGGATGGGTTCTCACCCAGCGCGAACGGACTGCAGAATTCGAGCCAGATGAGATCGGTACCTTTACTTACTTGGGGTGGTCCTTTCTCATCCGATACGTCAGTCCAGTTGCTGTTGTCGTCATTTTTTTGCACCTCCTGCGTTTCTTTTGATTCACCGCGTTAGCTTCTTACCTATTAAATCTTCAACAGAACGACTTCAGGAAACCAGCTATCAGTTATCAGCAATCAGCTATCAGCCTCGGAAAGAGAATAGAAAAGCGCAGAGCGCAAGGGAATCACCAGTAATTAACCGCAAATTATCGCCGAAAAACATTTCTTTAATTAAGAACGAACCGCCGATTTTCGCCGATTTACGCAGATCCGAAGGCGCAAAGCGCCTTTGGATAGTACTGAGTAGCAAGTGCTGAGTACTGAGCGAGAAGCGCAAAGAGACAACAGACTACGGACAATGGACTACAGACTCCCGGTCGTCAATCCCTGGATCAGGGTCAGAAGTCAGTAGTCGGTAGTCAGTGGTCCCGAATCTGCAAGAACGCTATGCCATGCGCTTTGCTGCCCGCGAGATTAAGTGAGCCCATCCCTGCTCGGGAACCAGGTATATCGTAAGACTAGGCTGAAAAGGATGACACTACCACCGATAAGCGTGGGGATGGATGGGATCTCACCCACTCCCCACGCCACCCAAATGGGGTTGAGCACTGGTTCGATGAGCACAATGAGAGAGGCTTCCTGAAGGGCTAGCCTCTCGAGGCCTTTGGAAAAGAGGAAGTAAGGAACCCCCAACTGAACTACCCCCATTACAGCTAGAGCCAGGAGCTGTCCTCCAAAAGGTGTTGAATGGGAAACCATGAGAGGGAGAAGAACAATGGAACAAACAAGGTTATTGATGAAGGTCAGGACCAGAGGGTCAAAACCTGCTAAAAATCGAAGGTTCACCATATAGATAGCAAACAGAAACCCGCTCAAGACGGCCACCGATACTCCCCATAGCTCCTGCCCGCCGCTACTCCCGGTGAAAATAATGGCTACACCTAGCATGGACACTAGCAGGGTCACAAGATTTCCCTTAGAGACGGGTTCACGGAACAACAATCGAATGAAGAGGAAAACGAATATGGGGGCCGTGTATTGCAAAACGATTGCGTTGGCGGCCGTCGTGAACTTGTTACTAAAAACAAAAAAACTAATAGCCGCTGTGTAACTGGTAACCGAAATCAAAAGATGAAAAGATGCTTCCCACCTTCTTTTCCTTAGGAAGAGTAAGAAAAACAGAGAGGCGAATAGGCTGCGGTAAAAGACAATGACGACAGCTGGAAGCGCCAGTGACTTGATGAAAATTCCCGCGAGGCTCCAGAGTAAACCAGCGAGGAGAATGAATATCCGACCCTGATTGACATTAGCAATGAGATGCCATGATTCTTTAGCGCCCACCATTGATCATCCCTGCGTATATATTTTTCTTATCACACCTCCCCTAGGTTTTGCACCGATTCCTGCGCGGGAGGAGGGTTTTGACAATATTAACGACTCAGAGGTTGTTGAAACAATCTGTTTACAGGCTGGTGGCATATGAGTCTTTTTCAGCAGCCCCCTAGTGGGAAGGGAGGTCTCTGCTAATTATGAAGAAGGGGAAGGGAAGTGACCAGGGGAGTGAGGATGAGAATCAAACGTGAGAAATGAACCTCAAATTAGCCGTTTGAGTTTAAATAGGCGTGAAACAGATGTTTGACTCGATCGAGCTGATTGAGTTCTAAGGAGAAGGTGGTCAACGATGCAAAAGAATCAAGGGAGACCACGGCATTTAGGCTGGCATCTTTGATATGAATCTCTGAAAGCCTTTGACAAAAACTCTTGTTGACAATTTGAACCTGCTCATAAATTTCCTGAAGATTTTGAAGCTCCCAATCAGGTTTTTGGCCATCCTTGCATACGAAATACTGAGCAAGCAAGTACATGGAAAGTATCCGATAAATGGTTTCCTCAGGAGTAGCAAAGGGCAAATGGGTCTTGACCATGGGTCTGAGTTTGTCCATAACAGGACAACCACTGGTTACCATGAAAATGCCAATGAGTGAGCTAATGGCAGTCTGCAGATCCGAGTGCTTGAGGTAATTTCTTGCTTCCGTGATAATCTCCACATCCACTTCTTCATAGGAAATGGAGTTTTTAAAAAACTCCACCACCTCCACAAGATTCAAAGCGATGGGACAATTGGGATGGAGTTTATCGCTGAGAGGACAATTCGGGCATTTGCGATAGGACAACCGAGTCCAGTCAGGAACAGAGGACCTTTCTCGTCGGATCAAGGAGAGGGTCTCCCCATCCAGTCGGACATTGAATTCTCGCACGCTTTTATCCGAGAACGTAAACTTATACTGAATGGAAATGGTATCTTCCGTTAAACCTTTGTCCGCCTTCATGATTCCGCCTGCTTCCACTTCTGATAGTACCATAGAAGGGTTGAGCAGGCGAGGGTGAGGTCTTGGGAGATCGCCTGGGAGACGGACGAAGCGAAACCAGCTATCAGTTATCAGCAGTCAGCTATCAGCCTCGGAAAGGGAATAGAAAAGCGCGGAGCGTAATTTAGTACTGAGTAACAAGTGCTGAGTACTGAGAAATAAAGATAGGAAAGGAGTCGCAAGCAATTAACCGCAGATTTTCGCAGACGGACGTAGATAATCAGACACAAAGAGAATTGATTTCTGGCCAGATTGGCCAGAAAAAAATCTGCGTTAATCGGCGTGAATCTGCGGTTAAAACTCTTTGCGGGCTTGGCTCAGCCAAAGGCTGATCCGTCTCAGCCCAAGGCTGATCCGTCCTCTGGCGGACTCTGGCGGAGTTTTGGCGCGATAAACTTTGTTGAAGTCGTTCTGTTGAACCTTCTATCGGTAAGAATCTATTCCAAGGTTTGCCCTTATTCATCAGAGACTACGGAGACCTTAATGTTTGCCGTCACATCGTTGGCCAACCGGATGGGAACTTCATATTCCCCTACGTTCTTAATGGGTTCAGGTAAATGGATCTTGCGGCGTTCTACAGTATGTCCGATTTCGCTAAGGGCCTTTTCGATATGAAGGTTGGTGACCGAGCCAAATAGTTTTCCCTCTTCTCCTACCTTAGCAGGAATCCTCAGGGATACGGCCGACAGCTTTTCGCTCAGAGATTGCGCCGAAGACAAGGCTCGTTCCCTCTTCCCTGCAATCACCCGTTTTTCATGTTCCAAGGCGTTTAAGTTTCTTTTGTTGGCCACGAGAACCAATCCGCGAGGCAAGAGATAATTCCTGGCATATCCATCCTTGACGCGGATTACGTCACCCATCTTGCCGAGGGAGAAAACATCTTCCTTTAAAACTACATCCACGAGTTCCTCCTAAGAATCCTACTCGGACACATGGTCCTGATTCAAATTTCTATTCTTGAGCTTGCGAAAGTCACCCCACAGATCAAATAGTCCGAGCCCCACTATGGCTAGGGTCACAAGCTGCTCTATGGCTATGAGCACATACCCGATGCCTCGCAAGAAAAGAGGAACCTTTTTGTGATGAAAGAAATAGGCCACAATGGCCAAACCCTGAAAGAAGTAAAAGGGGGCAATGATTAGCAGAACGTTTAAAGCCAGGGTATAGAGTCCCCAATCAGCGGGAAGAAAAAGACAAAACGCCGACAAGATAAAACACCAGATCACAGGCTCAGGAGACCTCCATTCCTTGGGGTCCCCAAGGGAATAAAAAAAGGCCCGGTGCTGGGGGAATCGATAGGATAGAAGCACGAGATTGATGAGAACGATAGTTACAAAACTCATAAAGGCAAGGGCCGGCATGATCTGTAAAATCAAATCAATGATCTGTGGTGAGCGTTCACGAGCCAGTTCGATGGTTTCAGGCGAAAATCCTGTTTGTTCATAAATACTCAATGAGACATCTAGGTTCTCTCTGAGGGCATTGCCGGTGACTTCTCGGAGTTGGGATAGTGATCCGAAAATGGCTAACAAGAGTGTAGAGAGGGCAACGAACATAACTGTGGCGGTACCAACCACGACTAGGTCTATAGACCACCCGCGGCCAAAAAAGTAAAAAAACAGTACCACCATAAGGGCGAGGAGTAGAAACCCAACGGTCACTTCTTTCCCCCCAAACAGGAACAGTAACAGGCTTACTGTGAGCAGTATGGCGAATGCAGGTCCCCTACCGTATTTCACACCGAAGGCGAGAGATGGCTGGGGAACTAGAGGAATCATCAGAATTCCGGCCAGCGGGATCGTCAGTCCGGACAGGAAGAGGAAGAATGTAGCAGCTGCAGCGACAATAAATTTGATGGGAATTTCAATCCGCTTCATCAAAGTATTGAGATTTCCTCAGATCTTGGCAGTGGTAAACGGAATGAGGGCCACGATTCGTGCCCTTTTAATGGCAATGGCCAGACGATGTTGGTGGTAATTGCAGTTACCGGTGATTCGACTGGGCATAATCTTGCCCCTCTCAGAGATAAACTGCCCCAAGAGCCGGCTATCTTTATAATTAATCTTGATATCTATGTTGGAACAAAACCGGCAGACTTTCTTACCGCGGGTCATGGTCCGCCGGCGCGGTGAGCGCCCTTCTTCATCCATCCGATCTCGACCGTATCGAGGATTATATGCCATTTTTACTCCGTCACTCTCTCACTCTCGTTTTGTGTTTTCAGGCGCCCACTATCGATTCTTTGGCATCCCAATTATGACTCAGGCCCTGCTTTGCTCGACTCACCCTCTGGTACTGTCTCTACCCTTTGAGGTCGCTCTTCGGGCGTTTCGGTTGATGGAGTGACCAAGTCCTCGTCCAGCCGGACCGTGAGAAATCGCATGACACCCTCCATCAGCTTCATATTTCGCTCTAGCTCCTCTACGATCCCAGCGGAGGCGCGGTACTGCATGAGGCTATAGTACCCGCGACTCTTCTTCTGAATGGGATAAGCCAAATCCCGATTTCCCCATTCCTCCACGTTGACCTCCGTACCGTGTAAATCCTCGACGATTTTCTTAAATTTATCAATAAACTCCTTTGCCTTCCCGCCCAACTCAGGGCGCAGGATAAACAGGGTTTCATAAAGTGCAGAGTCTTTTTGGGCTTCCATAATAGATCAGATTACTAGCACACGATAGGATCCTTTACAATTGACCCTCCTCTGGGATCAGGTACCACTTGGACAAGAGTTAAACCAATAGCGGCGCGATAACAAGAGATACCACGGACATGAGCTTGATGAGAATGTTCATCGAAGGACCCGAGGTGTCCTTGAAGGGATCACCCACCGTGTCTCCCACCACGGCGGCTTTGTGACCGTCTGAACCTTTTTCCTCACCCGTGATTTCGCCCTTTTCAATAGCCTTTTTTGCATTATCCCATGCCCCTCCCGCATTGGCCATGGTCAGGGCAAGAAGAACGCCCGTAATCAGTGCGCCAGCCAACATCCCGCCCAAGGCTGCGGGACCCAGCAGAAAACCCACCACCACAGGCGATATGACCGCCACGACACCTGGGATAATCATTTCCTTGAGGGCAGCACTAGTTGAGATATCTACGCAACGAGCTGTATCGGGCTTGACTCCCTCCCGGCCCTCCAGGAGCCCGGGAATCTCACGAAACTGACGTCTGATCTCTTCCACCATTTTCCCTGCGGCCCGACCTACCGCGGTCATTGTCATTGCAGCGATCAGAAAAGGAATGGTACCGCCGATAAAGAGACCGATGATAACTATCGGCTCCGTTATGATGATCTGAAGCGGCTGCTGCCCCTTGGCCACTAGCTCTGCGCTCACAGTCGCTGTGTAAGCAGAGAAAAGGGCGAGGGCCGTGAGTGCCGCAGACCCAACCGCAAAACCCTTGCCGATGGCTGCGGTGGTATTCCCTAGGGAATCCAAACCATCGGTGATCTTACGCACCTCGGGTCCAAGAGAACACATTTCAGAAATACCTCCTGCGTTGTCTGCGATGGGGCCATAAGCATCGACGGTCATAGTGATCCCCACGGTGGCAAGCATGGCTACGGCCGCCACACCAATACCGTACAGCCCGGCCATGTAATTTGCGACAAAGATAGCGAGACAAATAAACAGGGCAGGTAAGGCGCAGCTCTCGAAGCCCACTGCCAACCCCTGGATAATGTTTGTCGCAGCGCCCGTTCGGCTGGCCTCAACGATGCGGTAGACGGGTTTAGAGGACGTGTAATATTCCGTGATCAACCCGATGGCGATTCCAGTCAGGGAACCAGCAAGAACCGCCCAAAAAACCCCTGTGCTGATACCATAACTTTGAACCAGCACAAAGGCTCCCAATAAAAAAAATGCCGCCGTAATTAAAGTGGAGGCCCGTAGGGCACTCTGGGGATTGATTCTCTTCAATAGACGCATCGAAAAGATCCCTAGTACGGATGCGATAAGTCCCGTTAAGGCGAGAATCAACGGATAGGCCATGAGAACAAGTCTTGAGGTCTCCTGTTGGGAGACAAAAAGCCCTTTGATATTGGCCTCCGTCAAGGTCACAGCAATAGCAAGGACAGCAATGATGGATCCGACATAAGATTCAAATAGATCGGCTCCCATTCCACACACATCCCCTACGTTGTCACCCACATTGTCAGCGATCACACCCGGATTGCGTGGATCGTCCTCGGGGATCCCCGCCTCCAGCTTGCCCACCAGATCGGAACCAACATCAGCAGCTTTGGTGTAAATGCCCCCACCGACTCGAGCAAACAGTGCGATGGAACTGGCGCCCATGGCAAAGCCATTGATGACCTTAGCGGTATCGGGGTCGCCGTAAAGGAGATAAAACACCCCCACTCCTATGAGACCTAGACTGGCAACGGAAAGCCCCATCACCGAGCCTCCGTTAAAGGCCACTAGCAGGGCTTCTCCCTCGCCATGCTCCATGGCGGCTTGCGTCGTCCGGACGTTGGCCCGGGTTGCCGCCTTCATCCCTATGAATCCCGCCAAAATGGAACAGAGGGATCCACCTAAAAAAGCTATGGCTGTCGGAATCCCAAGCTGCCATGCGGCAAGAGCGGCCACCACGATGATGAAGATAACGAGTATCCGATACTCCCGCATTAAGAAGGCCATGGCCCCCTCATAGATAGAGTCCGCGACCGCTTGCATTTTAGGACTCTTGACTGGAATCCGAACAAGATTCAAATAGACCAATAAACCGATCACGAGACCACCCACACCAACAAAAGGAACTAATGTTACCAACCCCTGCATCGATACTCCTCTAGTTTACTTGGTTGAACTTCTCCATTGCTCGATGAGATCCGTCCTCGAGAAGGCTCTGGACAGCCTCTGCGGCCCTCGAGACCACCTGCTCTACAAGGGGAGTCTCCGCCGGTGAAAAAGGACTCAGTACATAGTCGGTTGGATCGACCCCACCCGGTGGACGCCCGATCCCCACTCGAACGCGAAAAAAATGCTCATTCCCCAAGGCCTCCAGGATAGAAAGGATCCCTCGATGTCCGCCGGCTCCTCCTTTGGCACGTATACGGATACGGCCGAAAGCTAAGTCTAGATCATCATGAACCACCACAAGATCCTCGGTCGCAACGGGCAGGTAACGGAATAAAGACCTCACCGCCTCCCCACTTCGGTTCATATAGGATTGCGGCTTCACCAATAAGACTTTCTCACCGTCCAATTGCCAACTGCCTACCAAAGAGTGATACTTCTTTTCTGTTACCGCGATGTACTGCTCTCCTGCCAGGCGGTCCACGACCATAAATCCCAGATTGTGCCTTCCCCGTCCGTAGCGCTTTCCGGGATTACCGAGTCCCATGACAATTTTCACACAGCATTCCGGAGTGGTGGTTGGAGGCAGATCAGTCTAAGAACGGGTCTCCCCTTCTGGCTTCTCCCCAGCCGCGGCAGGCGGAGCCTCAGCGCCTTCGGGAGCAACCGCAGCGACCTCTTCGGCCTTGGGCTCCTCAACCGTTGGTGCAACAACCGTCACGAGGGTGAAATTCGTGTCGTAGATTGCAACGACACCTGCTGGTATGGGCAATGTACTCACATGAAAGGTGTCTCCAATATCTAATGGCGTAACATCCACGTCAAGGGATGGAGGGATATCCGAAGGTAGACACTCCACCTCGATCTCTCGAACCACCGGCTGCAAAATCCCTCCCCTGACAACACCTTCCGCTTTACCAACAAAGTGTAGCGGAACCTTGACGGTGAGTTTTTGCTCCAGATTCACCTCGTAGAAATCCATATGAAGAATTTCGCCGGTGACCGGATGCACCTGAATCTCTTTGATTAAAGCCACCTTGTCCTGAAGGACCGATGACGTTGACTTCATACGAATCAGCTGGGATGCCCCCAAGTCAGGAATGGAGTTCAAGAGCTCTCTCTTGTTCACTTGTAAGGGTACCGGGTCCGACTTGGGGCCGTAGAACACGCCAGGAAGGTTCCCATTGCGTCGCAGCCGTCTGGCCGCCCGCTTATCACTCGCATCTCTAAGTTCAATTGGAATTTCTATGGTTTCCAGGGGAGCTTACCTCCTAAGCAATATCTCCTAAACGAATAGGGAACTGACCGATTCCTCCAGGTGAGTACGGCGAATGGCCTCACCAATCAGCTCCGCCACAGAGAGGACCTTAATCTTCATGCATTTCTGTGACTCCGGGCTCAGAGGGATGGAGTTCGTCACGATTAATTCCTCTAACGGGGACTCGTTGATTCCTTGAATGGCTTTGCCCGAGAGGACAGCATGGGTACAACACGCCACCGTCTTTTTTGCTCCAGCCTTACTTAATGCCTCCGAGGCCATGGTTAAGGTCCCTGCAGTGTCCACCATGTCGTCCACTAAGACTGCTATTCTTCCCTGGACATCTCCAATGATGTTCATTTCTTCTACTACATTCGCCTCTGGCCGTCGCTTATCGATGATCGCCAGAGTGGCGTTGAGATGTTTGGCAAAGGCCCTAGCTCTAAGAACCCCGCCCGCATCGGGCGAGACGATTGTGACCTCATTGTGATTCAAATGCTGACGTAGGTACTCGAGCAATACGGGTGTCGCGTACAGGTTGTCCACCGGAATATTGAAAAACCCCTGAATCTGTCCCGAGTGAAGGTCTAGGGTAAGGATTCGCGAGGCCCCAGCCGTTGTGAGGAGGTCCGCTACCAGCTTCGCACTGATGGGTACCCGGGGACTAACCTTACGGTCCTGACGGGCGTAGCCGTAATACGGAATCACCGCGGTAATTCTTTCTGCCGATGCCCTCTTGAAGGCATCCAGCATTAACAACAGATCGAAGAGGTTGTTGTTTCCTGGGAAACAGGTGGATTGAATCACGAAAACATCACCTCCTCGGACATTTTCGTTGACTTCAATTTTACTTTCCCCATCGCTAAAAGTTTCCACTGTTGCCTTTCCCAGTGGGACCTTTAGGGAGCGGCATATTTCCTGCGCGAGGGGGAGATTAGAATTACCGGCAAATATCTTCAGAGCGTCATATGCTTGACGCATAAGTTGACACCATAAAAACTTAAACTTTTGTCACCTGAGGATTTTAGGGCTTACCGTGAAAGGGAAATTTGGCTGGGCGGGAAGGATTCGAACCTTCGATACCGGATCCAAAGTCCGGTGCCTTACCACTTGGCGACCGCCCAAGGCAGAACCTTCCACCGCACCATCCCTCCACCAGGTCTATTCCCCGTCGGCTTGCCTCCCCGCTTCAGCCACTACTTTTTCATACTGCGCAATGATTTTTTCCTCAATCATCCTCCGCGTTTCGTTATTGAGGGGATGGGCGATATCTTTGTAGGTGCCGTCCTTCCGTCTTTTACTAGGCATAGACACAAAGAGTCCTGACGTGCCTCTTATGACCTTGAGATCCCGAACGACAAAACAGTGGTCGAAGGTGATGGTGACATAAGCTCTCAGCTTGTCCTCATCCACGGGAAAGACCCTAATCTCCGTGACCTCCATGGGGACCTCCTTCCCGCCTGGATCGGCTTGAGGGTCTTGCCTTAAGTCAACAAGCGCACTAGAAAAGCTCGGACCGCCTCTTCCGGTTGCAAGCAGCGAAACGCCTTCTTGGCCCGTTTCTCTGCAGCAAATATCCCAAAGACCGATGAACCGCTGCCTGACATGAGAGCCCCGGTAGCACCTTCCTGAAGCAGTCTTTCCTTGAGATGGGCTATTCTCGGGTAGCGGCGAATGGTCACCCCTTCCAGGTCATTAACCAGCAAGGGCGCCAGCTCTCCGTAGTCGTCCAAGTGAAGGTTTAACTTAGTATTCCTAATAACTTTTGTCAACTTAAACCTGAGCCTTTGGTACGCCCACCGAGTGGACACCGGAAACCCTGGATAGAGGATAATTATCCATAGCTTAGGGACCGAGGTTAACAGTTTGAGTCTCTCGCCTATACCCCTGGCAATAGCCGGACGGCCGTGGACAAAGAAGGGGACGTCAGCACCCAATTGTGTGGCCAGCTCGAGCATAGACCTTTTACTAACACCGAGGCCAAGGTGCTGATTTAGACCGAGCATGGTCGCGGCGGCGTCACTGCTGCCCCCACCCAACCCTCCTCCTACCGGGATTTTCTTTCGAATATGGATATGGACGGGTGCGCTAACACTGGCACGATCGAGCACTAGCGCTGCGGCTTTGTAGGCCAGGTTTTTCTTTCCCACCGGCACAATTGGATCATCGCAAGTGACGGTTAATACGCTTCTCGCAGTGCGTGGCTTGGTAATTTCAATCTCATCGTACAGGCTGACTGGGACCATCAAGCTATCAATCAGGTGGTATCCGTCCCGCCTTTTTCCTACCACCCTGAGATACAAATTAACCTTTGCCGGTGCAAGAATTTTCATCCTGGCCTCTAGTAACATAGCGCAAAGACAGATACCAGTTTATCGTCCTTCAATGACCCTCTGCCGCATCAGATTGGACAATTGCGCTGTGGCACCATTAGAGATCCTGACGCTGGCCGCATCCCTACGTCCCGGCGCCTCATAGATTCGTCCTAAGTCCAGGCTTGCCTGAGGGTCTGCCGGTATCAGGGTGAGGGCCTCTAGGAGCTCAACAACACCTTCGTTCAGGCGGCCCAGCTTGACATAGAACCTTCCGTGTTGCCTTCGCCCCTCCCAGTACTGGGGGTTCAGCTGGACGGCCTTTTGGTAGGCTTGAAGGGCCTTGTCCTTATCTCCTCGCCTATCATGAAGGAGTGCCTTATGGGTCCAGGTGCGGGCGCTCCGTGGATCCAGATTCAAGGCATTGTCAAAGGCATCCTCAGCACGTTCAAGGTTTTTGGTGAGAAGCAGGGACTGCCCCGGTGAGACTGAGAATTGCAGCGGGGCGCCAGAGGATCGGCTGTGTTACCTTTTCGACTTTGGATTGTGACTGCGGCGGCTAGTGTGTTAACTGCTGCGGCACAGATTAAACTTTTGGTTAAACCGAGGCTTGGCAATAGCACGGAGCCTCCCAGGATCGTTCCGAGAACGGCCCCAAGTGTGTTGAGACCGTAGCGAAGAGACAACGACCGATCCGCCTCTCCACGCGATGGTGCGTGAGATCTTTCGGGAGATGTGGCAGGCGGTTCTAATGCGAGGGGGCGCAAGCCGGTCAGCAGCTCGCCCCCCAAGAAATGCACCCAAGGCAAGGCCGGCCATGAATGCTGTGAGTACCGCAGCGGTGACCACCGTTGTGTATCGGCTGAACAGGGTGATCAGGTGTAGCCACAAAACCTCGTAAACCAATGCGGCCCCACCAGAAAGAAAAAGGCTAAACAGGATTAGGATCCCGACACGACCACTGAGACTGAAATCAGTGCCTACCTCGCCATCCCTCCGGCGCTGCGTTTTCTTTGAGACCTTTTTGGACATGAAAAATGAAGCGTATAAAAACGGAAATTATGTAATAGAAAGGGATATTTAAGCAAAATTCCTGCCTAAAACCTGGACCTTTTGGACGAGAGTCAATCGCCGCCCCGGGAAGGACTGCGGGCCTTACGGAGACCACCATTAAGGCTTTGAATGGCCGAAAGTGGGCCAAATTGACAAAGTTGTCGACCTTTTTGCTGCAAAATGGCTGAATTTACGGTCGGAATTGGATATCGATGACTCTGATTTATGGTTCTAGACGAACGAGGTCGGCTCTGAGCCGGCGCGCCTAGTAAGTCCCCATGGGAGCCGGGCAGAGTCTCGCCATCACCGTTGAACACCCGCAATGGTGAGGACCATCGGGGAAGTCATCCCATGGATCACGGTAAGGCTTGGAAAAAATTTGACATTCAACCTGGAGTTTGATACTCGCTACGTGAGAGTTTTAATTGTGAAGCCTAAGGATATCTATTCCAATTATCTCATGATGGCCGCGATGATCCTCCTGATTTTGGGTATTGGGAATTGGATCGTTGGTGCGGTGCAGGTAACTAAATATCAAAAAATGCTGCGAAATACGGCCAAAACGGGACTCGAAGACAGCTATCGTAGCTTTCAAGAACTGGACCACCGGAAAAACAAAGAGGTACTGAGGAGGATCAATGAGGGGAGAGAAAAATACAACGTGGCACAGGTCAAGGTGGATTTCTATTACGTCGTACTAGGAGGGGGACGGCTGTTTTTTTTCCTGGGTCTATTTTCAACCTTTTTCGCGTCGATCCGTCTAATTCGTCAAGATACGTTAGCCAAAATTAGGAGACTCAACTTAAGACTCCTAAAGAATCACTCATGAGCAAGGCACGGGGAGAGGGTTATTTGGCGGGTTTTGACTTCTGGTATTTGCGGTAATCGTAGCCAGTTGCCATGGCCAGTAAAAGATCTTCCATCCCACCATCTTTTTCTCTTCGAAGAATCAGCAGTCGATCAAAAAATTCTTTAAAGTCTTTGTAGTTCCTCTGATTTTCATCCACCTTGCGTAAATAGAAGTCCTTAATCCGAGTGACCGTAAAGCGGAGTGCCGAAAAGCGCAATTCGTTGGGGAAGGAATCCCATTCAGGCAACGATAGCGGGCGTAGATGTTCGTATCCCGTGATTAAGGCCTCAAAACGATCGATGCGATAACGCCCATCCAAAAAACAAAGCGCATTAACCGCTGTGGCAAGATCATAGATGAGTTTTCCTCGGCAGGCAGCCTTAAAGTCAACGATGCCCACCAACCGAGACCCTTTAAACTTTACATTATCTGCAAAAAAATCTCCGTGGATGAGGCCCTTCGGTAAATTATTATCTAAGTAATTTTCCAGATAAGAGACTTCATCGTCCATGACGCGAATGATGTTTCTTAGGTGTGGGGGAAGATCCTTTCTGAATTCACGATACATCATAGCGATCTTGGGAAACGCAAACCGATTGTCGATACCTTTTTTGTAGCCCCTCCCAATGAGATGGAGATCGGCTAGGGCGTGACCCAAAATCTCTAACTGGGAAGGGGTCAAGGCCTCCATTGGAAGGTCCACTCCGTCTAGATACTTGCTCACCGACAATTGCTTCGATTGAATTTCGTGATAGTACTTACCTTTTTTGCTGCGCAGCGGTTGGAGGCAGGGAAACCCATTTCGTTTCAGGAACAGGAGAAGGTCGATCTCCTGCTTTGTTTCCAGCTCGCTTTTTATTTCGTCGATTTTAACGAAGAAGCGACCCTTTTGGGTTTCCAGAAGATAATGAGTGTTGACGGAGCCGTTGCGAACGCCTGTTGAGGATATGAGATCGCCAAGTCCAAATTCATCAGCGATCTGTGAGCAATCCTTTTTGCTAAGGCGGGTGTGGATGGCCATTGGCTTAAATATCAGAGGCCTATGGTCTATGTTCCTTTCTTGTTTCTCCCTGAAGAGGCATACATAGGTATGTCTATTATAAAAACCTTGGGATGTCAATATAAAATTCCTTTTTACCTTGATAATTTCCCCGAATTGCATATTTTATGTAATTATTTTAAGTACTTATCGTAATTTCCAGCGCTGCCTAAAATTTAGGCAACAATTCCCTTTCGAGCTCCTCAATGCTATTTATCGGGTGAACACCAGGTACATGTCCCCAAGCCTTTAGGCCAAGGACT
>Ga0209980_10000232_pt1 | contig 29515 bp, 24 predicted proteins | sample CR02metaG_FD_183611 | JGI IMG/M metagenome (GOLD analysis project Ga0209980, IMG submission 183611) | Deep subsurface microbial communities from Mariana Trench to uncover new lineages of life (NeLLi) - CR02 metaG (SPAdes) (version 2) | ecosystem: Environmental > Aquatic > Marine > Ocean trench...
TCTAGGCCTTTTATCGCGAGCGCGGTATTGCTGGGGATCGAATAATGGGTGCGTACGATGGCGCATGATTTGGCGCTACCGCCGGTGCAGATCTGTTTGCGCTCGAGCAACACGACTCGCTCTGCCCCGAGCTTTTTCAGGTGGAACACGGCCGAGGCACCCATCACGCCGCCACCGATAACTACTACATCGAACGTATCAGCCATGTCTACTCCGGGAGTCGTTGATCTCAGGCGTGTTTCTCGAGATGGGCTTTGATCTCTGCTAACACAGCACGGGGTTGCTGCTCCAGCATACCGCCATCAATCGTAAACATGCCGCCACCAAAGATTGTTTCTAGCATGCCGACTATACGAGCGGCCTGTGTCATCTTCTGTTTCCATATCTGCGGCTGTTTGAGTCTAATCCGAATACTATTACGGGCTACCAGGTGGGCATCAGCGATCTCTGGCCACGGCACGATCCCCACTCGCCACGCTGGCACATCCAATCCCTCGCTTCGCAAGGTCAATGCAGGTTCGCTTCCACTGCGTAACCGTTGAAAACGAATAACATGGCTCAACACGATAGCAACGCCGACCAGCAGCAATATGCGGACAAGCAGAGGTGTCTCGGGAAACACAAGCGCGATCAGCAACACAATGACAGCCATTACCGCACCGCTTACGATACGATGGGTTACCCGCCGGTTACTGTAGTGAAACGTGGTTTCTGTCATGCGCTATTTTGTGAACCCCTAGGAGGCCCTATCTAATGCCATCCTTGCCGCCTTTACGGTATTGACCATCAACATCGCTACGGTCATGGGGCCGACGCCCCCCGGTACTGGCGTAATCGCAGACGCGACCTTGCTCACCGGTTCGAAATCAACATCGCCGACCAACTTGTAGCCCTTATCGGAAGAAGGGCAGTCAATTCGATTTATGCCCACGTCGATTACTACCGCCCCCGGCTTGACCATGTCAGGCTTAACAAACTCTGGTTGCCCCAACGCCGAAATTAATATGTCTGCTTGTCGACAGATTTCGTTTAAATTCTTGGTCCAGCTATGACAAATAGTTACGGTTGCGTTTGCACCTTTCTCTTTCTGCACAACGATGTTCGCCATTGGTTTTCCGACAATATTGCTTCTGCCGATGATCACAACATGTGTACCTGCAACTTCAATACCACTACGCAGCAACAGCTGCTGCACACCAGCGGGGGTACAGGATCGGAAAGTGTCTAACCCGATGACAAGCCGGCCAACGTTAAACGGATGAAATCCGTCGACGTCCTTGGATGGATCTATGGCCTCGATTACTTTTGTTTCATCGATATGTTTAGGAAGCGGCAGCTGCACGAGAATGCCATGCACGGCAGGATCATTGTTGAGCTCATCGATAAGCTTAAGAAGCTCCGGCTCCGATACGTCCGCTGCCGGTGTGCGCAGCACCGATATTATCCCAACCTTTTCACACGCCTGTCTCTTATTCTTTACGTAGACCTTGGATGCGGCGACGTCCCCCACCAGCACGGCAGCAAGACATGGTGTTACGCCTCTATCTTTTAGTGCTTCAACTTCGTTCTTGGCCTCCTCCCGTATCTGTGCCGCAATTGCTTTACCATCAATTATTTTTGCTGTCATGAACCTAAATCTCTGCCTCCCTAATATCTACTCTTTAACAATCCAGCGTATGATCGCGTTCCCATTGAGTGATAGATCTCGTGTAACTCTGCCAATCGTCGAGCTTGAGCTTGACATAGCTGCTTACGAACTCGTCGCCAAGGCCGGCCCGCACCACCTTGTTCTTGTCGAACAGACGAATAGCGTCGAGCAGGTTGAGCGGCAGCCTACGGACACGGCGCAGCGTCTGGCCCTCGGTGTACATGTTGATATCCAAACGTTTACCGGGATCACGTTTGTTGGCAACGCCATCGAGCCCGGCCATCAGTACGACGGCTTGAAGTAGATAAGGATTGACGGCACCGTCCATCAACCGTAGCTCGAAGCGGCCGGCTTCGGGTATGCGTATCATATGGGTGCGGTTGTTGCCTGAATAACTAATAGCATTAGGCGACCAGGTTGCGCCGGAAAGCGTTACCACGGCGTTGAGACGCTTGTAACTGTTGACGCTTGGATTGAACAGGGCCGCCAAGGCGTCGGCCGAATAGATGATACCGCCGAGGAAATGATAAGCCAAACTCGAAAGACCTAGCTCACCATTTTCGTCCAGGAATAGATTTCTGCTACCGCTCTCGTCCCACAGCGATACGTGGGCATGACAACCATTACCGGTGAGGTTGGCAAACGGTTTGGGCATAAAGGTAGCGCGCAACCCGTGCTTTTCAGCAATCGACTTGACCATATACTTGAAGAAAACATGGCGGTCTGCCGTCGTTAGGCAATCTGCGTAGTCCCAGTTCATTTCGAACTGACCGTTGGCATCCTCGTGATCGTTCTGATAAGGGCCCCATCCGAACTCAATCATGCAGTCACAAATCTCGCTGATCACGTCGTAGCGCCGCATCAACGCACTTTGATCGTAACAAGGCTTCTCCTGGACATCGCGCTCGTCGGAGATGGCCTTGCCATCAGGCGTAACGAGAAAGTATTCGCATTCGACGCCGGTTTTCATACGATGGCCTAGTTTCTGCGCGCGCTCTATTTGACGTTTGAGTACGATACGCGGGGATGCCTCAACCTCCTTGCCATTCATCCACAGATCAGCGGCAAGCCAACCAACCTCTGGCCTCCACGGCAACTGCAGCAAGCTATCGGGATCGGGGATGGCAAACATGTCGGGGTCGGCCGGCGTCATATCGAGCCAAGCCGCAAACCCAGCGAATCCAGCACCATCTTTCTGCATGCCGCCGATCGCACGCGCTGGCACTAGCTTGGCACGGGTGACGCCAAACAAATCGACAAAGCTAATCAGGAAATACTTAATACCTTTTTCTTTTGCAATCTGGGCCAGATCTTTGCTCATCTCCGTCCTCCTTCTAATTCTCCTAGTTCTTCGGATTCAGTTACCGAGGTTTCTCGGCAGTTTCTTATTTTAAGAGCAACCGATCTCGTGGGCTCCCACTAGTGCCGACCAGCTAAGGGAATGCCGGTCGCCTGCGCCGTTGCCAAGGTTATTGAACGCAGGTCCTCGGGCTCAAGGTTTTGTAACTTGGTTTTACCCGTGCAACGGGCCATCATCGACGCCTCACCGCTACTCGCCTTAATGATGTTCACAGTGGCTTGGCTACGATCAAGATCACTGTAGTCCGACACAAACCGCAACGTATTGCCATCAACGATCTCACCACCCACGGCCAGACCCACTGCCGCACCAAACACCACTGCCTTGGCACCCAGGGCAATGAGTTTGGCGGCATCCGTGCCAGAGCGGACGCCACCGAAATATACTAAATCGATTGCTTCTTCCTGTTTGAGACGCCGGAGAATAACAATCGCATCACGTAGGATGCGCAAGTCAGGCGCACCAGCCAATTCAGGCCATTCGCCATCCAGATTGGCGGTACCGTCGAGCAACAACATGTCAAACTTCTGTTCCAGCGCATAGGGAATCACACGCTCAAGCGCCGCCAGCGAGGACACCGCCAAACCAATAAGTTGGTCCGGGAATAAACGCTCTATCTCTATCGACTCAAACGCCTCGCCCATAAATATCAGCGCTGTCGCGTCCTTGCTCGGCACAGCCCCTGTGGGGGTCACTAGTTGAAACCACGGCACCGATTCGCCCATCGCCTTCACGCCGACGGAGCCGCAATTACTCGCCTTTAAGCCGGCCGCTACCGCCTCGCGCACCTCGGCCGGGGCATTATCGAAGCCGGTAACAAAAAATGGTTGCGCAAGCTCATATTTAGCAGCGATATCTGTGCTCACTTGGCAAGCCTCACGATAGGGATCGATCACCAATCGCGATAAGTTGGCGGGCAGAAAGGTGAGATCATCCAACACCGCAGGGCGCCCTTCTGGAAACGGATTCTGTCGCGGGCGTAAGCGACGTTGAAACATCGCTTGGAGCTTGGCGTGGTCCATAGGATTGGTGCGCGCCATCGAGAATATATCCTCGCGGTGCTGTACCGAATAATCGGCCGAGCCAGTTTCAGCGTCGCAGCGATAACAGCGCGCCGCCTCTCGGCGGGCGGTTTCGTAACTGTAGGTCGACTCGATCTCGGGAAAATCGATGGGCTTCTCGCCCAAACCGAAAAACTCGGGCTCATGCAAAGGCAGTTTCTCCCACTCTAGGTCCTGCGCAACCGGGACGTGGCGCGTACGATATGGGGTGCGATAGGGCATAGGATTCTGGCGGCCCTCGAGAAAGGCCTTGACGTAATAGGCGGCTCGTTGGCCATGGTGCATGGCCATAACAATGGTAGACCCACCGAACGCGCCATCGCCGGCCGCAAATACTTTCGGATCATCCGTACGCATGCCATCGAAATCGGCGCGTACACGATCGGGCAACATCATTCCACGTTGATCAAGATCGTCGGATTCTGATTTCTGCCCGACGGCAGCGATCACCATACCGCAGACAATCTCGTGCTCGCTGCCCGTGACCTCGACCGGCCGACGTCGGCCGTCGCTATCGGGCTCCCCTAACTCTGTCTTTACGCAACGCAAGCTTAGTTCCATGCCCCTTGGTTCGACCGCGACCTGCTGCGTGTTGTAGATGAACTCGATACCTTCTTTGATGGCACCCGCGAGCTCGATGGAACGGGCCGGGATTTCATCGGGTCCGCGCCGGTAAATGACCTTCACGTGTTTGCAACCGGGCAGACGTTTGGCCACACGACAGGCATCCATGGCCACATCACCGCCACCGATGACGACCACCGTCGCCGGTAGTGTCGGGCGCTCGCCGCCATTGATGCGGCGTAGAAAGCTCACACCATCGACCACACGGTCATCGCTCTCGCCGGGTATCTGCATGCGTTTACCCCACCAAGCGCCGATTGTCAGCAACACAGCATCGTGGCGCTCTTTCAGTTGGTCGAGGGTCACGCCGTCCCCGAGCGCGGTGTTCAGGTGAGTCTTCAGGCCGAGACAACGGTTGGTCAGGCGGTCGATGTCTTCTTGGATGACGGCCGGCGGACAACGAAACTCGGGAATGCCCCAAATCATCAAGCCGCCGAGACGATCGGTCATTTCGTACACGTGCACTTCGTAGCCCGCCACACACAGATCGTGTGCGGCGGTAAGGCCGGCCGGACCAGCCCCGACGACACCAACCGTTTGTTTCTTGCTTACCGGAATCGGTGGCGGATCATATTGATGACCCACCTTTTCCATGATGAAGCGCTTAAGGTTGCGAATCTGAACCGGCCCGTCGCTGTCAGTTCGCCGGCACGCCGGTTCGCACGGGGCATCACACACGCGCCCGCAGATGGAACTGAAGGGATTGGTGGATGTGATGGCCTCGAACGCTTGCTCAAACTTTCCTTCCCAGATATACGCGAGGTAGGACGGTGCATCGGTACCCACCGGACACGCCACCTGACACGGCGCCGGCACATAATTGGTCTGGGCTGTGTGGTCTTCGTACTCGGGCGGAGCGTCCGGTACCAGGATGCGGTTGATGTCGTAGACTGCCACGTCAACCCACCTTGGCCTTGAGTTCGAGGTGACGGTCACGATAACCCGGCTCGTAAGGCAAGCGTGTAATCGCCGCCGCCTCGGGGGTTAGTGCGACTAGATCATCGCGATTAAGCTGCTTGACGTCCGTGTAACCAAGGGCATGCGTGACCGTCGCGATCTGCCAGCGCACGCTTTCAAGGAAGCGATGAATGTTTTGCGCTTCGATTGCGGGTTGATAGCGCTTTTCATGTTCGGGGTCCTGGGTGGCAATACCGGTCACACACTGACCGACGTGGCACTGCATACAGGCGATACAACCGCCGGCGATGATGGTCGATGTGCCGAATCCAACGGCATCGGATCCCAGACACAGCGCCTTGGCGGCATCGATACCATCACGAATACCCCCCATGAGCACGATTTGAATCTTGTCGCGAACGCCTATTTCTTCTACTGCATCAAGCGCCTCCATGATTGCGGCCACGGTGGGTATCCCTACGTATTCCATGACCTCCGCGCCGCCGGCGCCGGTAGAGCCCTGCATACCATCGAGCTCAACAAAATCGAAGCCGTCTTTCACGGCTATCTTCATGTCGTCGCGCACTCGTCCGGCGCCAAGCTTTACACTTATCGGAAGCTTGTAGCTAGTGGCTTCGCGAAACTCTTCAACCTTAATGACTAGATCATCGGCACCGAGAATATCTGGATGTCGTGACGGCGAACGTAGGTCGATGCCTGGCGGAATACCGCGTATCTCGGCAAGCTCTTTGGTCACTTTCTTGGCCATGAGCTGCCCACCAAAGCCCGGTTTTGCACCTTGCGAGATATAGATCTCGAGCCCGTTGGCGCGCTTCATATCATAGATATTCCAACCCAGCCGCCCGCCTAGACACTGAAAGATGAGCTGTGCGGCGGCATCGCGTTGGGCATCGCTCATGCCGCCTTCACCGGTGTTCTCGGCGATGCCAGACAAACTAGAGGCCATACCTATGGCTTGTTTGGTTGAACGGCTGAGCGCACCGTAACTCATTGGCGCTATCATCACCGGCATACTCAGCTTGAGCGGGGTGGCACCATTTATGCCGCCGATCTCGGTGTACATATTGACCTTAGATACAGGATCGGCCCCATGGTCGCTTTGACTAAGGTCCTTCTTAAAGGCGAGATCGGATAAGTGTGGTAGTTCGCGGGCACCGCCGTAGCCACGGATACGGTAGCGGCCGATCTGCGACTTAATATAAAGGTCTTCTTGGATCTTGGCGTTCCAGTAATCGGTTTCGCCCGAGAACGTGAAAAACGGTATGCTGCGCACCTGTCTTTCGCTGGTGGCATAGCGCAGGTTCTTGCCGGCGTTCACCACCTTCTTGAACGTTCCTTTGAACTTGAGCTCATAGCGATCGAGAAATGCCCTGATGTCGTCGAGCTCAGCGCCGTCGACGTCGACAATCTGCGCATCCGATCCAAGCGAGTGCACTTCACCACCAACATAGATCTCGCCGCCAGCCATGTCCTCGCCAACGCGTTCGCCCGAGTCACCGAGGATGATGATGCGACCACCGTACATCATGTAGCCGGCCATGAAGTTGGCGTTACCGGCGCAACAGAGCGTGCCGGCCTTCATCACCTGGCCCGCGCGCGACCCCATGTTGCCGCGAATCACCAACTCCGCGCCGCGGATGGCGACACCGGCAATAGCGCCAGCATTACCGCCCACCACCACGCTGCCGTTGTAGATATTGTCACCCAATCCCCAACCGACATTGTTGTCGACTTCAAAATGCACCTTGTCGGTGAGGCCGGCACAAAAATAGCCGGCTGAGCCGCGAATCTTGACGTTGATCTCGGCCGTCAAACCGACCCCGATGTGGTGTCGGGCGTCGGGATTTATGACTTCGACGTCTTGACCCTCAGCCCCGTACTGGCGAATACGTTCATTCGCCTCGCGAACGGGTATTTTGGCTAAGTCGATCGTGACCACGTGTTGTAACTCCCCGGCGGGGGCTCTCTGGTATTCAGTGCCTGGCCCGGAAACAGGCGATTGAGCGAGACCTCTTCGGATGCCACGGCAATAAGGTCATCATTCTCGTACATGATCATTGGTTTCACCGCCAGTCGATCCTTGGCATAACCGATTTCGTCCTTGGTTGACACCAAGAATGAAAACGTACCGTCTAAATCGTCGATAGAAGTTTTTAGTACCTCCTGGAGTGCGATGCCCTGCGAGAGCTTGTCGGCCAAATACACGGCGATCAATTCGCTGTCGTTGTCGGTACGGAATTCGAAATCGCGCTGTTCTAGGCGGCGTCGCATCTTCCAATAATTCGTAATCTGGCCGTTGTGAACGATGGCAACGTCGGCGAACCCGGTGGCCCAGAATGGATGCGCTGACTCTGGCTTTACCTCAGACTCAGTGGCAAGACGCACATGGCCGAGTCCGTGGGTACTCGTGAACTTGTGTACCGCGTAGCGCTCGTCGACTTCATGCGCCTTACCGACGTCCTTCACGATGTCCAGACTCTCGCCGATAGAAATCACCTTAGCCGCTTGTTCCATGACATAGGCGAACTTCCGTACATCACCGCTGAACTGGACAACCACACGATAGTTGTCTCCGACATGTTCATCTTCAATGATCGACGCATGCTGGTCCGCCAGGGTCTTTTGGATACGCTCGACCGCGGCGATCGCTTCGTCGCCCTGCCCGACGAAAAAACGCAGCTTGAGCTCGCCTTTGGCCGCTTGACCATAAAGGGCAAAACCGGTGGAGTCGGGTCCCCGGTGTTGGCACCCATCCAACATGTCTATCAGTGCTTTAGCGACGTGCAAGCCGTCGCCCTCACCTCTGTACATAATTCCAGCAATTCCACACATAAATAGGTCCTGTTAGTCAGCCGGTTCGGAAGAACTTCGAACCCTAGCGAAATCGTTTGGCATACGCAAGATTGCAGAAAGGGTAGCCCCCATTTCTTGCCGGCTATCGTAGCGAGGGGGCTAGAGGAGGTAGAGTCCCATGGGGCGACCTGCAGGGACGCAGGAAGTTAAAGTAACGCAGGAGCGGTTGCCGGAACAGCGACCGAGATGCGGGTAGGTGAGTCGGAGACTGGCGAAAGGTCCAGTGGGTGAGGCGATAGCAGGCGAAGGGCCGGTGGACCTTCACCCCGCCGAATGCCTAAGCCACGCCTTCTGCGCTTGGCATTCCTGCTGCGCTTGAAGGACCAGGAACATCCATCCGTGCATTTCCCGTTCGCCGGGCGAATCCATGCGCTACGCAATCCCTGCTTGGCTGTGGCACCAGCCTGAGCCGGCAAGCGCGATCTTCTGAGCCGTTAGGGTTTGCGCTGCCGCGATATGCACAGCCATCACCGATCGGTAGCGTCTGCGTGGACTTGGCAGGCCAATATTGGACCAACTGGCCAAGCTTAGAACGGCTGCAAGCCTGTAGTATAACGCGTTAACCGCCATCCAGTACACGAGTACCGACAGGAAAGTTGTTGTAATAAGTTGACGGCAAGAGTATATAACCTGCCATGGACGTATTTGTTATCCGGCCAGCCAAGGACAGGGCGTTTCACCAAACTAACTAAACACCCAAGAACAGGGGAGGTGAGTATATGGATAATGAAATTACCGCGTTGACCACCATATTTACCGAGTTTTACTACTGGTTGACGGTCATGATCATGTTTTTGATCCACATTGGGTTCTGTACCTATGAGGTAGGCACCTCGAGGCACAAGAACATGATGCACACCCTTATGAAGAACACGATGCTGATACCATTAGTGACCGTCACATTTTTCTATTTCGGGTGGTGGATCTATTTCGCGTATCCGAATGGTCCCGGCATTAACGCTCTGTTTGGAGGAGACGGCAGTATAGTATCGGCGCCCTGGGCCGAGCCCTGGGGCACGCTCATGGGTCCAACCATGAATGATCCCGACGGCTGGGCGCGGATTAACGGCGTGTTCTGGGCGGCCTTTCTTTTGTTCTCGTGGACAGCAGCATCGATAGTCTCAGGCTCGGTCATTGAACGCATTCGATCCTCGGCCTTCTGGATCTGTGCGGTCCTGATCGGCTCGGTGTTCTGGATCATCGACGCGTCTTGGGGTTGGCACGCCGACGGCTGGATGGTCAGGCAGTTAGGCTATCACGATGCTTATGCTTCCGGCGTCATCCATGCTATCGCCGGCGGATTCGCACTTGGCATCCTGATCGTACTGGGACCGCGAATCGGCAAATTCAGACCGGACGGCACGGCACGTGATATTCCACCCAGCGACCCGTGGAAACAGGTGATCGGTTTGTTTCTCATCTATACCGGTTTCTGGGGATTCTACGTGGCCTGTAACGTCCCCATCTGGGATGTACAATCCGGTGACGGTGTGTTCTTCTCGGCTACCAACATCTATCTGGCGCCGACTACGCTGAGTGCCATTACCGTCAACTTCCTGATGTCGCTGTCGGGCGGCTTGTTGATGGGCTACATGTGCTCAAGGGGCGATGCCTTTTGGACCTACTCGGGTGGCCTCGCTGGCATCATCGCGGCATCGGCCGGCAATGACCTCTACCATCCGATTCAGGCGTTGCTCATCGGTGCCGCCGGCGTGTGGATCATGTACAAGATGCATTACTGGGTCGAGCGTACATTCAAGATCGACGACGCGGTCGGGGCGGTTGCAGTGCACGGTTATGCCGGCTTCTTCGGCGTAGTCATCGCCGGCTTTGTGCTCTGGGGTTATCCGTCTTCGCCTGATCCGAGTTTTGCAGCGGTCACCCCGTGGGGGCAGTTCATCGGTGCTCTGATCATGTTCGGTCTGCTCGGCTTCTTGCCCGGGTGGGTCACGGCCTTGATCTTGCAAGGCTTTGGCGTCCTGCGAATTCCCAAGGAGATCGAGATACAAGGTCTGGATTTCGCAACTATCGAGGACAACGAACAGTTGGAGAAAGACCTGGCCAAGGCAGAACGTGCAGAGGCCTAACGGTCCATTGCATATAGCTTAGGAGGACATATCATGACGACTGCAGGTTTTGAAAACTGGGCCGGCAATGTCAGCGAGATTGGCCCCATGTATCCCTTCGTCGGTTCGGAAGTGCTGCTTTTGATCATTGGTGTCGTGACCTGGATCGGTTGGCATATCTGGCAAAGCAGCAACGAGACTCGAACCTATGAAGAGGAAAAAAAGCGCGGTAAACGATAAGACAACACTTTAGAAAAGTTCGGTAATCGGGAAGACGCGTATTCATCCCGCAACCGAAAAAAATAATAGCAACAGCACCTGCCCCCTACCGCTGCCACTGGCAAGGTAGGGGGTTTTGTTTTCGGCCGTGCTATTCCTGTTACGACTTGTCGTAACGTTAACGGTTACAGCGCACGTGCCTATTCACTACGATTATTTCAAACCCACCGGAATCGACGCGCAAATAATCAGACGCATAAGGAGTATAACCATGGCCAACCTGCTCGATCCCATCCTGCGGCGCGTGGTTGCTATTGGTAAAACTGACTTTCGTGCGGTCGTTACGGGCAACCCCGCCCGAAATTCAGTTGGCTACCACGCAGTTAATCGGATTAGTCAAGCGACGTTCCCCAGGCGTCACCAGCCCCACAGAAGGATTGTTGGCCCGTTGTCGTCCTACTGCGTGTAGTGCCCGATTGATCGTTTCTTCTTCATCGCCATGCGCTGCCTTTCGGCGTTGTTGCCATTACTTCTCTTTTTGCCATAGCCAAATCACCCGTTATCGGCGACTAAAATGTGCATTCTTATCCCTGCTCTTACGAACCACAAAATGCTGCGTGTCCTGCCCTCAAAATCAATGGACCAATAACGGACCAATATCCGCGGTACATAGTACATTCGTGGCAACCGTGGCACACGTACGCCACGCGTAGTTGTAGGCCATGCGGGCTGGCGATATGATGGTTTGGCACCGTGAGGTGATCTGTAGCGGCAGACCATAACTACACCAATCAGTGGGCGTTCGCCGCTTGGAGCATGCATGCTGAAATCAAGGAAATAGAGATATTTCCAAAAACCACAAATCCTGGAGGAAATCATGACTAAGACACCTAAAGAGGTATTTCAAGCCAGGTTCGGACGCCGAAGGTTCTTAGGCACCGCGTTAGCGGGTGCCGGTGCCGCCATACTCGGCTCGTTCCCGCGTATTAGCATTGCCGGCACAAAGACCGTCAAACTCGGCATGAACATCCCCATGACCGGTGACTATGCGCCGTGGGGCCTGCCTGGTCTTTACGGATGCCAGATCATTGCCAACAACCTTAACACCGACGGCGGTGTCAAGATCGGCGGCGATCGTTACATGATCGAAATGGTCGCTTACGATCATGGCTACGATACGGAGAAAGCCATTCAAGGATTCAAGAAACTAGCACTGCAAGACAAGGTAAAAATGGTAATGATGTTGGGTGGCTCCACGGTTGGCTCGGTCCTTCCTTTCGCCATGCGCAGGAAAATGCTGACCAGCACACTCCTCCCCAGCGACATTACCCCTGAAACTCCATACCTGGTGGCGCCGTGCGAATCGCATCCGCTCTACAACGTGACCGGGGTTGAGTGGTTGGCGAGGAAAAATCCAAACGCCAAGACTGCGGTCATCATTACCACTAACGATATCGAGTACGGGAAGCAGTCGGCTGCCACCTACAACGCAGCATTCGAGGTGGAGGGAATCAAGGTCGTCGATGTGAACTTTCACGGCTTTGATGTCGTGGACTTCGCACCCATCGTAAGTTCGTTGCTCGCTAAGAAGCCTGACATCTTCTGCATGGCAACCGATGTCTATACAACCCCGATCGTCGAGCAGCTCTTTCACCAGGGCTACAAGGGTAAAATCGTGTCCTGCACATTGGACGGTTATCAGGACGTGATCGCCAAGACGAGTAAGGAGTTCGTCGAAGGTCTTACGTATCAGTTCCCAGACTTTGATGATCCGGCCCTCAACAAACCCGGCATTAATTTCCCGGATCCAGGTGGATTCGATATGGCCTTCAACAAAGATCATGCCGGCGAGTGGTCGGCGGTGGCCTGGGAGTATCCATCTATCCTGCTTAACTGGGTCGAAGCTGCGAAGGCCGCGGGCAGTGTGGAACCGGTGGCAGTTACCGACGCCATGAAGGCAGATTCTTCACCGCCGCATACGTTTGGCCCCGGCAAGTGGTGGGGCAAGGAGCTTTGGGGCCTCAGCAACGCCGTCGTCGGTGACTGGCCGGTTGTCGCCATCAACAACGGTAAGGCTCGTATTCAGGAGTTCCGAAGCGTCTACAACTGGCTGCAGAAATATAACAACGTGCTGAAGAAACATATGCAGGCGCTGGATCTTCGTACCGTTTAAGATCCTTGTGATCCACCTTTGCGAATGGGGGAGACCTTCTCCCCCATTTTTCCTTTGTGACGGTCTTCGGCTACCGAGGATTGCGCTTTGGAGCTGTTTCTCCAATCGATAATTAATAGCTTCATCCAGGGTGGTTTCTTTGCCCTGTGGGCGGTCGGCTTAGTGCTTGTGTTCGGCGTCATGGGCGTCGTGAACTTTGCTCACGGCGAACTGGTAATGGTGGGCGCCTATACGATCTGGGTGTTGCACGCGCAATATGGCACCCCGTACTTGTGGTCACTCTGCCTCGCCATCCTACTGGTGATGATGATTGGTCTAGCGATGGAGCGGTTCTTGTTTCGACCCAAGCAAGGAGATCCGCTTGGCGGCCTGATCAATTCGATCGGTGTGCTATTTATCCTGCAGGTTGTTGCCCATGTCGTCGGCGGTACCGGACCGGCAAAACAAGTTGCCCCACCGTACGCCGGCACCATGATTATCGGCGAATTGCTGCGCATCCCTTATCAAAGGCTTTTTGCCCTTGCCATATCAGCCGTGGCCTTGCTGCTGCTTTGGTACTTCCTCACGCGAACCAAACTTGGCTGGTCACTGAGAGCCGTCGCTGTCGACCGGGAAGCAGCGGCACTGCAAGGTATTAACATCAATCGCACGTCGGCCATCGCAATCGGGGTTAGCGGTGCACTGGCGGGCCTAGCCGGTGGATTGATGGCACCGATGACCAACATTTACCCGACCATGGGACACAACGTACTCATCACCGCCTTTATCGTCACCATTGTCGGTGGCATGGGCAGTCTATCTGGCGCCGTTATTGCGGCCGTACTCTATGCCTTCTTACATACCTTTGTTACTGTCTACGTCAGCGGGACGATCGCGACCATGTGCGGTCTATTGATCATGGTGGTGGTCTTGATAATCAGGCCCACCGGCATCATGGGCAAACGGGTGAGCGAGTGATAAGTCCACGCATTATCAGTATCGTCGTCTTGCTTGTCGGGCTTGTGATCCTGCCACATTTTTTGAAATTCCATCACCAGGATTTCCTGATCTTCTTGGGCATTAACATCCTGGTGGTCGTGAGTTATCGGTTGATGACGCTCACTGGCGAATGGTCTTTGATACACATCGTCATGATGGGTGTGGGCGCGTACACCAGCGCGCTGTTGTCTAAGAGTCTTGGTGTTTCCTTCTGGATTTCTATGCCCATGGCCGGGATTTCAGCCGGGTTTGTCGCCGCGTTGCTTTGTTTTCCATTGTTTCGCATGACCCAGTTCTATTTTCTTATTGGCTCGTTCGCGGTGGGAGAGGCCATTCGCTTGGCTTGGATCTACTTTGTAAAACCGTTTGGTGGTTCCAGCGGTATCAACAACGTCCCACCGCCGGAGTTCTGGGGTCTAGATTTCATGGAGCCGATAATTTATTTCTATCTGGTTCTGACAATCGTAACGATCTGTCTGTTCATTCTTTATCGGATCGAGAATTCACGCATCGGATTGACTTTGCATGCGGTGCACTGGCAGGCACCGTTGGCCGAATCGGTGGGCGTCGACACGTGGAGATATCGCTCGTTGGCATTCATTATCGCCTCGCTGTTCGTGGGCATCGCGGGGGCATTGAAGGTGCATTATCTGGGGATTGTTACGCCCCATCAGTTCGGAGTCGGGACAATGGTGTTTGTGTTGATCTGGGTAATCCTTGGTGGCTATAACACGTTCTGGGGTCCGATACTCGGCGCCGTTGTGCTATCCGTCCTCGATGAATCGTTTCGTACGTTTGAGGCCCTACGTCCCGCTATATATGGAGCGTTATTGATCGCCGGCATCATGTTCCTGCCCAAGGGGTTCGAAAGCATCGCGCCTAAGGTTCGCGCCTGGTGGCGATCCAGCCGCGCCTCCCCGAGCCCTTAAACCCCGTTATGTCACCGACATACTGGAGAGCCGGTCGTGGCGTTACTCGAGGCTAACAATGTCACCATGCGCTTTGGTGGTATAACCGCCTTGGACGATGTGAGCTTTTCCATACAAGAAGGCGAAATCCGCGGATTGATTGGCCCTAATGGTGCGGGCAAGAGCACCATGTTCAAGAACATAGCCGGTTTCTACCCTCCCACTCAGGGCGACATCGTGTTTGCCGGCAACAGTATCTGTGGAAAGACCCCGCATGCTGTCGCGCGTCTGGGGATTGTCAGGACCTTCCAGGAAACCACGCTGTTTCAAGAACTCACGGTCTTTGAGAACGTGCTTGTCGGCTGTCACCTACAAGCGCGTACCAATGTTTTTTCTGCCTTGTTTGGTGCCGACCGGGCGAAACAGGCAAAAGCCAAACAAAAAGCCCTTGAGGTGATTGACTTTATAGGCTTGTCCGATCGCAAAGAGCAGCTGGCGTCAGCACTGCCGCTGGGCTCCCAGCGCGCACTTGCCACTGCCGTCGCCCTCGCCTCAGACCCCAAGTTGCTACTCATGGATGAGCCCTTTGCCGGCATGAATACAGAGGAAACGAAGCACATGATGGATCTGACGACGAAGGTGGTGGAATCAGGAATCACGATTGTGCTGGTGGAACACGATATGAAGGCGGTGATGGGTCTTTGCGGTTACTTAACCGTACTGAACTTCGGCGGTTTGCTGGCCGAAGGTACGCCGGAAGAGATACGTGCCAATGAGCAGGTGATCGAGGCTTATCTGGGAGGCACTGCCTAAAGTGTTGCTACGACTACAAAACGTTGAAGTACATTATCAAAAGGTCGCGGCACTGAAAGGCATCTCCATTGATGTCGACGAGTCTGATTTTGTCACCCTGATTGGCTCAAATGGCGCCGGTAAGAGTACGACCTTGCGAACGATCTCGGGTTTAACTCGACCAAGCTCGGGAGAAATTTATTTCGACGGCAAGCGTATCGATGAGTTGTCGGCCGATAAAATACTGAAGATGGGCATCGCCCACGTTCCGGAAGGGCGGCGGGTGTTTAAAGGTCTTACCGTGCTGGAAAATTTGCAGCTCGGTGCATTTACACGCAGTGACAAAGCGGCGATCCAAAGAGACCTTGAAAGCGTATACGGTCATTTTCCAAGGCTTCGAGAACGCGAACACCAGCAAGCAAACACGATGAGTGGCGGTGAACAACAGATGATCGCCATTGGTCGTGCGCTAATGTCCAATCCGCGCATGTTGTTGCTCGATGAGCCATCGCTTGGACTTGCCCCGGTTATCGTTCAGGAAATTGTTCGTATTCTTGTAGAGATAAACAAGAACGGTGTGTCGATTGTGTTGGTGGAACAAAATGCAGAGCTTGCGCTGGAACTCGCCCGGAAAGGATACGTTTTGGAAACAGGCAATATCGTCTTACAAGGGGACACCAGGGGTTTAATCGATAATGAACATGTGCGCAAGGCATATCTTGGTATCTGATACATGTGTACCCCCGCTACTTAATCGCGCTACGCCGCAATGTTTTGGACGTACTTTGTGCCACCGTGGTCTGTCCGCTGCAACCGCACGTCCGTTTATGTCTTTGCCGCTCATCTCGGCCACCCCGTGGTGTACGCCTAGTCCGTTCTTGACCGTTAGCTGCGTACGACAAGTATTAACCAGGAACATCAGCTACTGGGGTCCGGAATTGGTCTAGCAATGGTCCACGGCCAAAAAAAACTTGAAACCAGCGGTCAAACTCGCCGAGAATTAGCGGCCTAATCAAAATTCTCGAATTACCAGAATCACAAGGTGAACAAACGGCTACTTATCGGAGATTGGAGGGAGAGACATGACTAAACGCGTTGCCATCATCGGAGCCGGTCCTTGTGGCCTATCGCAGTTGCGTGCGTTTCAGCAGGCCGAGGCGAAAGGTAGAGACATCCCCGAGATCGTGTGCTTTGAAAAGCAAGTCGACTGGGGTGGGCTGTGGAACTACACCTGGCATACCGGCACGGACCAGTACGGCGAGCCCGTACACGGGAGCATGTATCGATACCTGTGGTCGAATGGTCCTAAGGAGTGTCTCGAGTTTGCCGACTACATTTTTGACGAACATTTCAAAAAACCGATTCCGTCGTTTCCACCGCGTGAAGTCTTGTATGACTACATTCTTGGACGCGCCAAAGATGGGAATTTGAGGCGCTACATTCAATTCGATACGTCTGTCACATTCGTCGAGTACTCCGACGCCACCGGCAAGTTCAGCGTCAGGGTCAAGAATGTAGTGGAAGATCGAGAACGAACGGAAGAATTCGACTACGTAATTGTTAGCACCGGCCATTTCTCAGTACCCAATGTCCCCGACTTCGAGGGCATCGATCGTTTTCCGGGCCGCGTCTTGCATTCCCATGATTTTCGTGAAGCGCGAGAATTCACCGGTAAAAACCTGCTTGTCATCGGTGCCAGCTATTCGGCGGAAGATATCGCGATCCAGAGCCATAAGTATGGGGCCAAGTCAGTAACGACTTGCTATCGAACCAAAGCCATGGGTTTCAAATGGCCCGATGGGGTGACGGAGGTGCCGCTGCTCACCAAACTTGACGGCAACACCGCGCATTTCAAAGACGGCAGCACCAGGGATATCGACGCCATCATCCTGTGCACCGGTTACCTACATCACTTTCCGTTTCTCGAAGATAGCTTGAGACTCAGAACCCATAATCGGCTAAATCCACCGGGACTCTATAAAGGCATCTTCTGGGAGAGCAATCCCAAGCTCATGTATCTGGGCATGCAGGATCAGTTCTACACGTTCAGTATGTTTGATCTGCAAGCCTGGTATGCGCGCGATTTCGTGCTTGGATTGATTGACATGCCCTCCAAGGACGAAATGGCAAAAGATATCGCCAAGTGGGTAGGCCGAGAAGAGAAATTGGCCGACCCGTTTGAGCAGATCGATTTTCAAACGGACTACCTGAAGGATCTGCACCAACACGTCGACTATCCCAAATTCGATATCGATATGACAGCGGACCACTTTAAGGAGTGGGAGCACGACAAGGAACACAGCATCGTCGGCTATCGCGATAAGTCCTTCAAGTCGCCCTGCACCGGCACCGAATCGCCGTCACATCATACGACTTGGCTCGAAGCCATGGACGATTCGATGGCCACTTACTTACGTACCGGGTAACAGTAGGTAGTCACAACGCAACGGGCGTGAATTTGGCCGCCGCCTTGTCGATGGTAGTCGCGCAATAAAGCGTCGACCGAGTGTCGGCCCTTTCGCATCGTGTGCGAGGCTAATGGAAAGGCTGGTTAGTAGTGGTTGCGGTTGCTATCAACAAGATGCTGACAACGATCCTATGCTGGAAACTTGGAATCGGTTACCGCTACCACAACGAACCAGCGGAGAGCGTAAGGTTCTGCATGGTCATGCCGAGGGCCTCTTCGCGGCAAAGAAAGAGGGCTAAGGCGCCGACTTCCGCCGGCTTGAGGAGCCGGCCCTGCGGGTTGGATTTTTCTACATCGGCGATGTATTCGGAACCGGAGCGGTGCTCCTGCTCTTCGGCGATATCGCCCATCCAGTCGCGGCCGAAGCTGGTGTCGACCCAGGTGGGGCTGATGGCGTTGCAGGTCACACCGTGGGGCGCACCCTCCAGCGCCACACAACGGGTAAGCCCTACGACACCCGCCTTGGAAGCACAATAGGCGCCCGAGGTTACCGCGCCCACGTCAGCCGCGGTGGAGGCGATGTTGATGATCCGGCCCCACTTGCGTTCGATCATGCCGGGAAGCGCCCGCTTAATGCTGCGGTAGGTACCACTGAGGTTGACATCAATGACTTTGTGCCAAAGCGGATCCGAGTGGCCAACGATTGGATGCTCGGCGGTAATGCCAGCGGCATTGGCCAATACATCTACCTTGCCAAATTCGTTGATCGTGGCGTCGTAAAACACCTGCACAGACTCGTCCGACGTCACATTTAACCCCATAGCGAGCACTTTTACTCCTTGGGCCTCGATTTCAGCTTTGGTGGAGTCGAGCTCCTGTTGGCCCGGCAGATAGGTGAGTTCACCCTCCGCCTTGGTATCGGCTTTGGCCGCTAACAGCGAACCGATGGCAACGTTGGCCCCGGCTGAGGCAAACGCCAACGCCATGGCACGGCCCATACCGGAGGCGCCACCGGTTACCATGGCCACGCGCCCGGACAAAAACCTTTCAGTCATTGATAGCTCTCCTTTACGACAGAGTTTTGATATAGGGCTGTCTCGTATTTCAATCCACGGTAACCAGTAAATCAAGCTGTTTCCGATGAGCACTTAGCAGAACTATGGCGAGCGGAGAAGGCGGCAGACATCATTGCCGGCAACGCGCCGATGAAGCTTAAGTTTTATAAAGCGCAGAATTATGCGACTGAGCAGCGCCCGCTAAGCGCGCACGCGCATCTTATCGGGGTCGTAAAACGGGAAGCGCACCACGGTTGCAGGGATGCGTTTCTGATGTCCATCTAACTTGCCCACTTCGACTTCAGTGCCGATCTCCGAGTATTCGACGGCCATCCGACACAAGGCAATGTTCTTGCGCAGTATCGGCGATCGCGTGCCACTGGTAACAGTGCCGACCTGGTTGCGGCCGACATGGACGGTGTCCCCGTTTGCACCCGACTCCTCGCCCTCTAACTCAAGGCCTACCAGCTTGCGCTGGGGACTGGCCTTGCGCTTAATCAATGCCTCTTTACCGATAAAATCATCTTCCTTGGTGTTGAGCGGCACCGTGAACCCGATACCTGCCTCGAAGGGATCGGTCTGATCGCAGAATTCGTAGCCGGCAAAGACCAGACCGGCCTCGATACGAACCATATCCAGCGCCGCCAGGCCCAGCGGGGTCAAACCATGCGGCTCGCCGGCTTCCCAGATCGCGTCCCACACGGCGGCGGCATCCTTGGGATGGCAAAACACTTCATATCCAAGCTCACCCGTGTATCCCGTGCGCGAGACCACCAGGGGTATGCCATGCTCGTCGCCGATGCGGGCGATCGCAAACCGGAACCATTGCAGTTCCTCGAGGGTCGGTTGATCAGGCCGTGTCCACACGATGTCTTTGAGGATGTCGCGGCTTTTGGGCCCTTGCACCTGTAGGTTGTGCAGCTGCTCGGTGGCCTCCCTGACCCACACGTGCCAGCCCCGTTTCTGCGCTTGCTGGCGCAGCCACAGGCCACTGGTGTCGGCGCCACCGATCCAGCGGAAGTTATCCTGACCTAAGCGGTAGACAGTGCCATCGTCGATCATACCGCCAGTCTCGTAACATATGGCGGTGTAGACAACTTGCCCCGTTGTCAATCGACGGACGTTGCGGGTAACGCAGGTCTGCATCAACAACTCGGCATCCGGTCCCAGCACTTCGTACTTACGCAACGGCGAAAGATCGATCAGTACCGCGCCTTCACGGCAAGCCCAATATTCATCTATGGTCCCGTAGTTGGTGTAGGCGTTGGCCAACCAGTAGCCATTGTATTCGACAAAGTTACGGGTGTGCTGCGAAGTGCGTGGGTGAAAGCCCGTCTCTTTCGTCAGCTGTTTGTCAGCGTCTGTAGTCATTCTGTATGCCACCGCCTTCTTGAAGGTGTTCTTGGCCGGATAGATACGCAGGTGGATATCGGTTGGGTTCCAACCATTGGCCGCGTCGACGTCACATGGGCACGCCGAGGAAACACAGACCATGTCTTTGAGGGCGCGAAACAAAACGTAGTCGCCCGGCCGCGACCATGGTTCATCGAAGTATATTTGATTGGTGGCATCGACGTTTGTGTTAAAAAATAAATTCATCGCCATCCAGCCGCGGCGCGGCGCCACCGCATAAGGATCGAGTGCACGGTTGAAGTTATCCGAGCAATTGACGTGACCGGGATAACCTAGGTCTTCATAATATTTCGCGGTGCACGCGAGCCCAAAACTGTCATGGCGACCACACGTATCATGGATCACCTCCACCATGGCCTGCATATCCTGGTCACAGAACTTGGCATATAAACCAGGACTGGGATAGGCGGCTCCCATCAGATAGCGCGTTGTCGTCGCATCCAGACAACGCTCAACGCCTTTACTGAGCTGAGCGGAATCGAAACACTGAAAGTCGGAACACTCGCGACCTTCGACATCGATAATCTGGATATACTCGCCGGCCTTCACTTCATAGGCATGCGCGGTGCGGCGTTTAATGCGCACATCTTCACGTGCATCGGCCAGTGGTGCCGGCAATGCCGGCTCACCATTGGTCTGTAGGTGTGTGCGCCGCACAAACACCACCAAATCGGTGGGTGGGTTTTGTTCATGCACCAGCATGGGCCCACCCGGAGCGGCGATCACGCAGGTGAGATCTGCCTGCGCCGTGAAGCATGCATTCTCCCCGGCAGCAGAGTCGGGTGCAAATAAATGTGCCGCGCACACGTTTTTAAAATCGATATTTCTACGCTGCAGGCCGGCTGCTACCCGACGTGCATCTTCGCTGTCACCAGACAGGATTTGGGCCGTGCCAACCGCCGCCGCACCGACACCAGCGCCAAGTAGGGCCGGGTCAGCTCGGCCGCTATCATCGAAGGCCGAAAGCTCGCAGACCTGACGGCCTTGCGGATCAATAACCTCTAGGGCGTCGCCGGCAGACAGAGCCAGCACGGTGGCACCGCCGCCACGTACCTGGTAGCGTTCCACCCCCGGCCCGAAAAGCGGCAAGCCTGGTTGCAACAGACGCGGCCGCCAACGTTCTTCCAAAATCCTCACGCTCTCCACCATAATCTGATCAACCTCGTTTAGCCGACCTGGGAAAAGGCGGCTACTCTTTTTCGACCCCCATCAAGTCGCCGCGCGCCTTTTCGAGGTGGCCGGTGATGGCTCGAACTGCGTGCTCAATATCGCGACTGGCTATTGCCGTATAGAGCTCGCGATGCTGCTGATTGTACTCGGCGATGCGTGTGGCGGTAAGGATTTTGTCTTTGCGCGCGTTCCACTGGGTGTGCCGGCGCACCTCGTTAATATGTCGATAAAGCCACAACAAAAGTGGGTTGCGGCTGCTCTCTGCCAGCGCCAAATGAAACGTCTCGTCACCACGCGAAAAATCTTCCACGTTATCCTGGGCGCGCTCGACGACGGTAAGCGCTTCCAGCATGCGTTGAAGATCTTGCGCATTCGCATTCATGACGGCCAAACGCGCCATCTGCGGCTCCACCACGAGGCGGACGTCAATGAGTTCAAGTGGCGAGGTAAGCTGGGCGATGTCCTCATCGTCGGCATGACCGCGGTAGCGTACGAAGGTCCCGCTCCCCACTCGACGTGAAACCAGATTCATTTCCTCGAGCCGGCGCAACGCCTCACGGACGGTGCCGCGCGATGCGCCAAACTGTAACGCCAGCGCGCGCTCCGCCGGTAGCCGTTCACTGTAGCCATAACCCCCGTCCAGGATTTCTCGCCTGAGCTGGGCCGTAATACCAGCAGAACCACCGCCATTTGTGGCGACGATACTCGGTTTTACAGGCACATTGTTTAACGCCTCGGTTAGTTCAGTACGCTTCAGGGGGTGGGGTTTAGGCATGGTGGTACCTTAATGGTCCGAGATTGGTTCAACTAATGGTCCACTATACCTTGACGTGGTGGACGCCTTCAAGTTATGTTGGCGGTATTCGTTACTTGAGGTGAACCGCGTGTTTGTCGCTAAGATACTGTACTTAAAACAAAAACAACTTGTTATCGCCTACGGCTCGTTACTGCACCACAGTCAACAATTGGTCCGATATTGGTACCATAGATCCTGAAACCCAGCATAAACTCTGGAACCACCGAGGCTAGACACACCCATGGCGTTGCCAAGCCAGGCTAACTACGTAATTATCGGCGCCGGCATCCACGGCCTCAGCAGCGCCTATCACCTCGCACTTGAACTCAAACAGCACGGTCGCGGCGGCGGCGAAGACATCCTTGTCATCGATAAGACCTCGATCGGGGCTGGCGCCTCGGGTATCGCCTGCGGCGTCGTCCGCAATAACTATTTCCAACCGGCCATGCGCGAACTCATGGCGCAGTGTGTCGATGTATGGGAAAGCGATCCTCAAGCCTATAGTTATCATCCCGTCGGCTATATGCAGATTAGCCCGGAATCCATGCGTGCGAATATCGCGTCCATTGCCGAACAGCAAGAACAGATCGGCTATGAGTCGGTGTTCATCGAGGGTGAGAAACAGTCCGCCGACTACATGAAGACCATCTTCCACGACTGGCAGGCGCAAGGCATTACCTCGGTGTTACACGAAAAACGTGGTGGCTACGCCAACAACCTAAAAAGTCTCTACGGCCTTGCAAGCAAAGCCGAAGCGCAAGGTGTGCGTATTCTCACCGGTATCACCGTGACGGGATTTAAGATGGCAAACGGTGCAACCGCTGTGACCGCGGTAGAGACCGATCGCGGCCGTATAGAGTGTGAGTACGTCGTCGTTGGCGCCGGCCCGTGGGTCAAAAGCATCTGGGACATGTTAGAGCTGCCGAAAGCGATCGATGTAAAAGGGAACGATGGCACTATCCACCGCGACGTACCCATGTGGGTGTTTTGGTCTCTGCAAGAGGGCACCCTTGGGATCGACCCGACGCTACAAAAAACCAACGATGGCGAGTTTCCGCCGGTCGTCCATGTCGATAGCGATGTACCGTTGTACTCCGATGTCGATGGTTCACTCATCACCGATCAGATGTGGGGTATCTACTACAAGCCCGATTTCAACTTCGGTGGCATCCAGGGGGGCGCCGCACCGTTCAAAGTGGAGACCAACCCAGACGACGTCGCGGTTGACCCCTACGGGCCCGCCTCGCCTGATTTCGTGGTGGGCGATGATTTTGCTCACATGTGGTGTTCGGCGCTGGCTCATTGCCAAAAGCGTTTCCAGGGCCAAATCCCCAAATATAAGAATGAGCCCTCGGGTGGAATTGGTGCATTTACGCCCGATAGCTTTCCCGTATTCGATGTGTTTCGGGAAAACTGTTATATGATTGCGGATTCGAACCACGGCTATAAGATGATAGGCGTGGGCCAGCTAGTCGCAAGCGAGATCTGCGGCGCACGCAGCACGCTACTACAACCATTCCGTTTTTCGCGCTACGCCGAAGGGAAGCTACATCCAGTTTCGAACAGCCCCTTCCCTTGGAGTTGAGGGACTCGCATTGGCTGTGGATAAAAATAGCATAGTAAGCGCGGGCTGTTTGGAGGATGGCGCACCACAATAAAGAGGCAAGAAAAATGACTGACCTAGAAAATCATGTTGATCGGCCGGGCCGTGACAAGCTCGTCAAAGAAGTACGTCAAAAAATCAAGGAGCTTGGCGTTACGTACATCTACTATCAGTTTGCTTCGGTGACTGGTCGCATCGTCGGTAAGGGTGTTCCCGCCGATCACTGGGAACGTATCGCCGAGCGCGGGTTTCAATTGGTCTACGGCTCGACCGCAAACCTGTTTGTAGATCGTCACGGCCACTATATCGGATACGGTCCTGAATCATCGGAGCTGGTTGGCATTCCGGACCCAGAGACTTTTTGTCAGCTCCCCTGGGACAAGCGGGTCGCGCGTGTATTTTGTACCTGCTTTCGCAACCGCGAGGAACGAGAAAACCCCGGCGGCCATCTGACGTCAGATTGTCGCGGTAATCTGCGTATCATCCACGACGACTTCAAAAAGAAATATAACGGCATGCACCTACGCCACGGCACCGAGCCGGAGATGATGTGGCTCAAACGCGACGAGGACGGCAAGGTAGCCGGTGGCGTCACCAAACCGAATTGTTATCACATCGATCAGTTCGAGGGACTACGCCCTGCCTTCATGCAGGTCATCGAGTACTGCCAGGCCATGGGGTTCGATATGATCCAGGGTGACCACGAAGATGCGCCCGGACAGCTCGAGCTCAATTGGACGTTCGATGACGCGTTGCGCACCTGCGACCGGCTGACCACCTACCGTCAGGTGTGTGCCCAGGTGGCGCGCGAGCGCGGTATCTTCGCCTGCTTCATGTCTAAACCGTTCATGCATGTTTCCGCCAATGGCTGCCACCACAATATGTCACTGTGGACCGGCGGTGAAGACAAGCTCAATACCCTGCACCAGGACCCGATGGCTGGCATGGATGACGTGTTCTCTTATCGTACCGGCGGCGAAAACCTGTATATGCCGGATCCCAAGATTGACGAGCGCAAACCGGGTCCGGTTGGATTGCAATGTATCGGTGGGGTCATAAAGCATCTAGACGCGCTGACCGCGCTTGGCTCCTCCACCGTAAACTCCTATCGCCGCCTATGGGATACGGGCTTCTGGGCGCCGGTGTTCGCTGACTGGGGCTATCAAAATCGCACCTGCGCACTACGCATATCGGCGCCGGGGCGTTTTGAATACCGATCGGTGGATTCCATGGTGAATCCATACTTGATGGCGGCGGCGCTGCTAAAGGCCTTCGAGGACGGTATCGACAACAACCTCGATCCGGGTGAGCCGGAAGAGCGCAACATCTATGAGGCCATAGAAGCCGGCAAACAAGTGAAGAAGCTGCCGATGACGCTCGGTGACGCGCTAGACAAGTTGGCAAACGACGAAGTGATCAAGTCCGCATTACCGGGCGAAATGTTTAGGGTCTATATGCACTACAAGCGCGACGAATGGGAACGGTTCAATCACACCGTCACCGAGTGGGATATCAACACGTACCTCGACTGTTTGCCGTAGCCCGTGATGGGTGATTAGTGGTCGGTAAATCGTCAACCGTAAATAAGGGATGTGATCCGTGATTTGTGACGACTGAGCATGCTTTGTCTTGCGCCTCACGGTTCACGGATTACGATTACAGAACGTTTAGTGAGCCACACTGATCAGCAAGTAGTGGCCTAACCCAGGAGACATCTATGTGTGGTATTGCCGGACTGATTTATAAAGGCAAGAGCTCGGGCATCGGTCAAGAGTTGACCTCGATGCTTCAGGCGTTGAAGCATCGGGGACCCGACTCCACCGGATTTGCGCTTTATGGCCACCCGAAGGCAGATCAGTACATCATGCGGTTCAAGGTCGCCGAACAGGAAGAGGTAAAAAAGGGTTTCGAGATCCGAAAACAGATGAAAGAGCGCAAGGCCGCGGTTGACGCCCGCATGGCGGAGATGGGCGCCAAGATGGAGGCGCAAGAACAGGCCACCGATTATGCCTACCGCTATGTGTTTAGCTTTGATGGTGATCTGCGGCGACTGGCGGATTACATCGAAGATATCGAGGGGGCCGAGATCTTATCGCTGGGTCACGGGCTCGAACTGATCAAAGACTTGGGCGATGCCAATCGCGTGTCGGCCCAATACGGGCTCGATGATTTCGAAGGCACCCACGCAATCGGTCACACGCGCATGGCCACCGAGTCCGACGTCGATATTCGCTCGGCGCATCCTTATTGGGCCTATCCGTTTAACGATGTCTCGGTCGTACACAATGGTCAGCTCACCAATTACTGGAACAAGCGACGCGCGTTGGAGCGGCGCGGCCACCGCTTCATATCTAACTGTGATTCCGAGCTAATAGCGGTATACCTTGCCGATAGTATGGACCGTGACGGTGATCTTGAGGAGTCCATGCATCGCTCGATTTCGGAGCTCGATGGCGTATTCACTTATGTCGTTGCCACGCAGGATAGGGTCGGCATGGCCAAAGACGTTATGGCGGCAAAACCGATGGTGCTCTACGAGAGCGATGATTTAATCGCACTTGCATCGGAAGAAGTGGCGATCCGCACTATCTTTCCGCACGAGATCGACACCTATGACCCCTACGAAGGTGAGGTGCGGGTATGGCAGAGTTGAAACAAGAGCAGCAGTCGCACCGCATGGGCATGCATACCGAGCAGCTCGCGGGGCGCACCCAGCAAATCTTTTTCTCGCCGGAGGAAGCGGAAAACTTTACCTATTCCTATGCTTACGCGGTCGATACTAATAAGCATACCGAGTTTGACGTGGCCGCCCTCGACAGCAAAGCGATCAATATCAAGATTCGAGAACTAATGAGTCAAGGCTACGGCAGCATCGCCGTGCAAAACCCCGGCGCCAAACATTCGCTCGGGGTCGGTATCCTTAACCGTCTGCAACTCCACTTTGAGGGCAGCCTTGGTTATTTCGGGGTCGGCCTCATCGACGGGCCCAACGTGATCATCTCCGGTCGAGTGGGCTGGTCCTGTGCCGAAAACATGATGGCCGGTACCGTCGTAATCGAAAAAAACGCCGGTTCCACCTTTGGTGCCGCCATTCGCGGGGGTGATCTCGTCTGTAAGGGCGACGTCGGTAGTCGCACCGGTATCGATATGAAAGGCGGTACCATCATCGTCGGCGGGCGCACCGGTGCGTTTAGCGGCTTCATGATGCAACGCGGACGCATGATCATACTGGGAGATGCCGGTAAGAGCTTGGGCGATTCGATGTACGACGGGACAATTTATGTTGGTGGCAAGATCGCAGACTTAGGTGTCGATGCCGTGGAAGGGGAGATAACTGATCTCGACATTCAATGGTTGGACCGCAAGTTATCACTATACGGACTTCAAACACCGAATGGCACCAAGAATATGACCAAAATCGTGGCCGGCAAAAAGTTGTGGAATTACGACAACCTCGAGCCGACCGAAAAGAAGCTGGTGCTCTAGCACCAAGGGATCGAACAATGGCGGCAAAGACAAAGTCTCGCAGCACTGCACGGTCGAAGGCACGGCAGAGTTCACGATCACCGAAACGGGACCGGCACAACCTTGGGCAAAGCTTTATCTTCCCGCCAAAGGTTATTGATGACATCCACATCAAGGCGGAGCTCGGTCGTTACCGTATGCGTGGGTTTTCTATCTTCAAAAAGATCCCCACTTGGGATGACCTTACCTTTCTCCCCGGTACGCTCACGCGCTTTGTGATTGAAGGCTATCGCGAGAAGTGCGAAACCAAAACCATTCTCGGCCCAAGATGCAAACGACCGCTAGAGCTAGATATTCCCATTTACATCACCGGCATGAGTTTCGGTGCATTGAGCCATGAAGCTAAGACGGCGCTCGCACGCGGGGCCACCATGGCGGGCACCGCCACGTGTTCGGGTGAAGGCGGCATGATTCCCGATGAGCGCCGCTATTCGTCCAAATGGTTTTATCAATGTATCCAGTCGCGCTACGGCTTTAATCCACATCATTTACTACTGGCGGACGGCTGCGAGTTTTTCATCGGCCAGGGTGCCAAAGTCGGTTTGGGTGGACACCTCATGGGTCAGAAGGTCTCCGACCAGGTGGCGGAGATGCGTTCATTGCCGGCTGGGATCGATCAACGCTCGCCCGCACGCCACCCCGACTGGCTGGGGCCAGACGATTTGTCGCTCAAGATCCAGGAAATCCGCGAAGCGACAAACTGGGAGATTCCGATTCAATTAAAGCTGGGCGCGGCGCGGGTGTACGATGACGTGCGCATGGCGGCTAAGACCGATCCGGATTGTATCTACATGGATGGCATGGAAGGCAGCACCGGCGCCGGTCCGCATATCGCCACCGAGGAAACAGGGGTGCCGGGCATCGCTGCCATTCGGCAGGCCCGTAAGGCGCTGGATGATGTCGGTCAGTCGGGTAATATTTCGCTGATCTACGCCGGTGGTATTCGCAACGGCGGTGATGTCGCCAAGGCACTGGCGCTCGGCGCCGACGCGGTGGCGATCGGGCAGTCGTCGCTGATGGCCTTGAATTGCAACAAGGATATCCCCGAGGCCGATTTCGAGAAGGAGATCGGTGTCCAGGCCGGTTACTGCTACCACTGTCACACGGGACGTTGTCCAGTGGGGGTCGCAACCCAGGACCCCGTGCTGCGCAAACGCCTTAATCCCGATGACGCGGCCGAGCGGGTTTACAATTTTTTGCATACGCTCACCATCGAATGCCAGATGTTTGCGCGTGCCTGCGGTAAGACCAACGTGCATTCGCTCGAACCCGAAGACCTAGCCGCCCTCACGATGGAGGCCTCCGCCCTGGCCCAGGTGCCGTTAGCGGGCTCACAATATACCGTCGGCCGACCCGACATGACCCGTTATTGAGGAGAAGAGAGGATGGCTAAAAAGACGAGACGAACCGCCAAGAAGACGAGTCGAAACGTTGGGAAAACAACCAGAAAGAAGGCTGCCACCGGTAACGCCACGGCAAGCGGCATCGAAACCGAACACGAAAAATGGATCGGCCAACACATCGGCTATCGCTACGACGTCAATTTGCTGCCCGACTATACGCGTCTCACACCATTCCTTAAGAAGTACATGGAAATCATGGGTTGGCGAGATCTCAATTGGCTGGAAGACGTCCATATGGGCTACGAGGAAGGCCGACCGGCGGCATTCGATCGCAACATTAACGGTTGGGTAACGGTACCGAAGAGCGTGAAGCTCCCGAATAACCAGCAGGATCGCGATATGCTTGCGCGAGAGCTGCTGGTTAAGTTTCAGATGTCAGAACGTCATCCGCTTGTTGACCTAAAGAAGGCCTACCGCAAATTCTGATTTAGAGATGTCGGCATCCGCCGACGTATATTAAGCCGGGTCTCGTCCCGGCGGACGAGGCATAGGCGACATTCGAGATTGCGGACCAGAGCGACAAGGGCGCAGCCAAGGAATGGC
>Ga0209980_10000233_pt1 | contig 29461 bp, 25 predicted proteins | sample CR02metaG_FD_183611 | JGI IMG/M metagenome (GOLD analysis project Ga0209980, IMG submission 183611) | Deep subsurface microbial communities from Mariana Trench to uncover new lineages of life (NeLLi) - CR02 metaG (SPAdes) (version 2) | ecosystem: Environmental > Aquatic > Marine > Ocean trench...
CGCCCGACGAGTACCCGGAAACTGGGCTGAGACCCCGTGAGAACCCGCAACTGTGGGAGGGAATCATATGGCCGTTTCGGGGGTGGCTGGGGCATCGCCGAGAGCCCTATATGGGCGCTACGCGTCCTGACGCGGACCTGTAGCCCGGCTCGGCCGCCGGGCGGTCCTCGCCCGGATGATTGGTCGGGGCAGAGAGATTCGAACTCCCGACCCTCTGCTCCCAAAGCAGATGCGCTACCAGGCTGCGCCATGCCCCGATGCCAGATTTTCCGCTGCGTACTGCCCAGCCAAAGCCAGACCTTGCGCGGGGTGCGATCATACGGGCGCATTGAATGGCAATCAAGCGTTTAGCTCAGGTATATTGCCGGTTCCAGCCCGCTGCATAAACCCGAATAAACTATGAAGAAAACCCTCCTGACGCTGCTTCTTATTCTAGCCTCTGCTTGCGCTTTCGCCGCTGCCAAAGTGCCAGCTCATCCGCATATTGAAGTCGTGACCACCGAGGGGTCTTTCAAGCTGGAACTTGATGCCAATGCAGCCCCGCTGACTGTCGCGCATTTCCTCAAACTGGTCGATTCCGGATTCTACGACGGCACCGTGTTTCACCGGATCATTCCTGGTTTCATGGCCCAGGGCGGCGGCTACACGCCGGGGTTCAAGCTCAAGGAGACCGGCGAGACGGTCGCAAATGAGTCGGGTAACGGCTTGAGTAACCTGCGCGGCACCATCGCGATGGCTCGTACGGGCGACCCGCATTCGGCAAACTCGCAATTTTTCATCAACGTCGCCAACAATGTCGGCCAGGATTTGAATTCACCGAATCTGGATCCGGTTAAAGACCCCATCAGAGGAAGCTGGGGCTATACAGTGTTCGGCTATGTCATCGAAGGCATGGAGGTTGTCGACGCCATCGTCAACGCAACATCCGCCCCGAATGGTCCGGGCGGCGCGCCGGCACCTGTCGTACCCATCGTGATCAAGAAAATGTCGCGAGTTACTTACGACTGAGATGACTACGCTCTTTATTTCCGATCTTCATCTGGAGGCTGGACAACCGGCTATCGGCGAGCAATTTGTCAGTTTTCTCGCCAACGATGCCCGGCAGGCAGAAGCCCTTTACATCCTCGGCGACCTGTTCGATGCGTGGCTGGGCGACGACGACCCCAACCCCTACTACGGAGAGATGAAGTCCGCGATGCGTGACCTGGCCGACACCGGCGTGCCGACTTTTTTCATGCACGGCAACAGGGACTTCATGATAGGTGAGCAGTTCGCCGCCGAAACCGGCGTGACAATCCTCAGTGACCCTGTTGTGGTTACCCTGTATGGGCAGAACGTTGTTCTCAGTCACGGTGACGCACTGTGCACCGATGACGTTCATTATCAGAAGGTTCGTGCGATGACGCGCGATCCGGACTGGCAATCGATGATGCGTGCGAAGTCGCTGCAGGAACGCATCGCTTTCGCAGCCGAGGCTCGCAAGGAAAGCATGGCTCGTGGCGAATCACTTAGCGACGAGATCATGGATGTGAACCAGGATGCGGTCGCGGCGACGCTACGTGAACACGGTGTTGACATCATGCTGCACGGGCACACTCACCGTCCCGCCATTCACGAGATTGATCTTGGCGATCGAACGGCAACGCGCATCGTACTTGGCGATTGGTATGAACAGGGCAGCGTCGTGCGGTGGGACGAGAATGGGCCCAGGCTGGATACGATGCCGAGACAAGAAAAACGGTAGCCGCCTCCTATTGCTAAACGGGTGGTCCAGAGTGAAATCGGAATTCGGTATCGGGCTCCGCTATCAGTGCGGCTTCGACCGACTTCAGTGTTTCAAGGCGCGCGTCGATCTCTGCGTCATCGACATCACACTCTGACTTTGCAAACGCAACGTAATGTTCAAAATGCCGGGCCTCTGAGGCGAGCAGCCCACCATAAAATCTCCGCAGCTTGTCTGGCAATCGCGGAGCGATTTTCGCAAATCGCTCACACGAGCGTGCTTCGATCAGCGCGCCGATTAACAGCGAGTCCAGGAGCTTGTGGGGCTCCTCTCGCCGCGCCGCATCGCGCAAGCCAGCTGCATACCGGGACGCCGTCAGTCGCTCGAAAGGAATTTCCAGGTCGTCCATGATCGCCCGAACTTGCTCGAAATGCCGCAATTCCTCGCGAGCGAGGCGTGACATGCGTTGCACCAGGTTCGAGCGATCCGGATAGCGATACAGAAATGCCAGCGCCGTTGATGCGGCTTTAAGTTCGCAGTTGGCATGGTCCAGCAGCATTTCGGGTAGCCGCTTGACCGCCTCGTCCAGCCACTCCTCCGGCGTAGGGGTGTCCAAGAAAGTCGCCACGCTCGCAGGTAATCGAAAGTCTACAGCCACTCTTCGATCTCCACTGCCGATTGCAACCGATCCTCCGGGAGTTTTGCCAGCATCATGTTAATCAGCGCCTGATATCGCGACAGCCGTGGCGGCAGCAGCGGAACCGGTGCCTGCGCATGCTTGTAAATAATGCCCATCGCCGTACCGCCCTTGAACGGCTTGTCGCCCGTCAGCAGTTCGAAGAAAATCACACCGAGGCTATAGATGTCGCTGCGCTCGTCCACCTTGCTGCCGTGACCCTGCTCCGGGCTCATGTAGTACGGCGTACCGAAAATCTCGCCCTTGTCCGTGATCGCACTCTCAAGCTTGACGCGTTTCGCCAGGCCGAAGTCGATGAGCGCGATAGACCCATCCTTGCGGAGCATGATGTTTCCCGGCTTGAGGTCGCGATGCAGTACATGTTTTTCATGTACTGCCGCCAATGCACTCGCAATTTCTCTCAGACAACGAACCGCTTCCACTTCATTGACACCATGCTCGATCTTGTGGCGCAAGTCACCGCCGTCAAGATACTCCATCGCAATGTGCGCATGATCGTCGCCAACTCCGAGATCGTAGATCTTCACAATATTGTGATGATCCATTTCCGCAATCGTTTCGTATTCCTGTAGAAAACGGTCGAACGCGCCGATACTGTGGCCTTCGTTTCCCACTTGTCGCAATACTTTCAAAACAACTTGCAAATGCGTCGATTCGCGCTCGGCAAGATAAACACCGGAGTGCTCGGTCGATCCCAGCTTGCGTAAGAATCGGTAGCCCTTGATCAGCGGATGAATCCCCGTGCGCATGTCGCCGACAAATAATGATGACGTCGATGTGACGCGCCGATTGGCCAATAAGACATCACCGAGCGCGATCACCAGGGAATCATGACTAATATGGTTGCGCATGAAGTGTGCGTCTGGTTGCAGTTTCTTCACCGCCTGCTCGTCGTCGGCAGTTCCAAAATAAACGACCGGCGGAAAATTTTCTCGCTCAACAAATCGCTTGAGCACTTCGACGCCATCTCGATCTTCGCCGTGCTGACTGCCTAACAGAATGATGTCGTTGCCGGCGCCGCCGAACTCGTCGGGCAAATGGCCCGCAGACGTAGGGTCATAAGCCGATATGATCGCGTCAGGCCAGTGTGTGGTGACGTGATGCATGAGCAGGCTGCGGAATTCCGCCAGCTCGTCGATAATCATGAATCGGATGCTCAATTAGAATCGCGCGCAGGGCGCGCTCCTACATGGGTCGCGCACGCAGGGCGCGCTCCTACATGGGTCGCGCGCGCAGGGAGCGCTTGTGCCCTTTCGGGTGCTCCTACAAGGCGACGACGTTGGACTCGCGATCGCGCCTGCTCCCACGCTTGCTCTTGGCGGCATCGTTACGACGCTGTTCAAGGTCATGCAAATACTCGTCTGTGACATCTCCAGTCACATATTCGCCCGAGAAGCAGGAGGTATCAAACTCGGTGATGTGCGAATTGTCATGGCGCACCGATCGGATCAATCCATGCAGATCCTGATAGATCAGGCGATCCGCTCCGATGATGTCCTGAACCTCTTCGATCGTTCGGCCGTTAGCGACCAATTCGGAAGCGGCCGGCATATCAATGCCGTAGACATTCGGGTATCGCACTGGCGGTGCTGCTGACGCGAAATACACCCTCCTGGCCCCGGCCTCTCGCGCCAGCTTAATGATCTGTTTCGACGTCGTACCGCGGACGATCGAGTCGTCGACAAGCAGTACATTTTTGTTGCGAAACTCGAGATCGATTGCATTCAGCTTGCGGCGTACGGACTTCTTGCGTTCCGCCTGACCCGGCATGATAAAAGTGCGACCGATGTAGCGATTCTTAATGAAGCCCTCGCGATACTTGACCCCGAGATGGTATGCAACCTGCAGCGCCGAGGTGCGGCTCGTATCCGGAATCGGGATCACAACGTCAATGTCATGGTCGGAAAAGTCGCGCACTATTTTGCCCGCGAGCTCCTCGCCCATGCGCAACCTCGCCTTGTAGACGGACAAATTATCCAGTATCGAATCCGGCCGCGCGAAATAGACGTACTCGAAAATACATGGCGTGTGGGCCACTTCGCCGGGATAGTCATGGCAGTGCAACGCGCCATCATTTTCAATGATGATGCATTCTCCCGGACTCACGTCCCGAACACGTGAAAATCGCAATATATCGAGCGCAACGCTCTCGGACGCCACCATGAAGTCTTTCTGGCCACGCTCGCCCAATACCAGCGGCCGAATGCCGTTCGGATCACGAAACGCGATCACTCCGAAACCGACAATCAGCGCAACCACTGCGTAACCACCGCGGCAGCGTCTGTGCAATGCGTCGACAGCGTCAAAAACGTTGTCAGCTGTCGGTTCACCGTTGACCCGAATCTGTAATTCATGGGCCAACACGTTCAACAACACCTCGGAATCCGAATTCGTGCTCAGGTGACGCCGGTCTTCGCGAATCAGAAGGTCCGCAAGCTCGTCATAATTTGTCAGATTGCCGTTGTGCGCGAGACAGATTCCGTACGGCGAATTCACATAGAAAGGCTGGGCTTCCGAGGACTTGGCGCCGCCAGCCGTTGGGTAACGCACATGACCGATGCCAACATTGCCCTTCAGCCGCACCATGTGCCGGCTGCGAAATACATCGCGAACCAGGCCAATGCTTTTGCGCTTCTTGAGCCCGCGTCCGGTGCCCCATGTCACAATGCCGGCGGCATCCTGGCCACGGTGTTGCAATACGGTCAGGGCGTCGTACAGAGCCTGGTTGACTGGCTGAGAACTTACAATTCCGACCACGCCGCACATAGTTCGTCTCTACAGTTCTATCGGCAAATCGACGGGCAACTCGTCCGCGACTTCGTCCGGAATTATTAATTCGTAGCCCTTGGGCGCCATGACCTTGATCCAATTGGCAACTATCTCAAAACGTGGCAGCAGGCGAGACTGCCGCCACCATTTGTCATTATCGAACTCGGAGAATTGCCCGCCGATCACAATCAGCGCGACCAGCAATATCCCACGAACGGCTCCGAAAGCGGAGCCCAGCAGTCGATCGACGCTACTCAGGATTGATAAACGAATAAGCTTGGATGTTCCCCAGCCAAGCAGGCCACCAACCGACAAAACGATTGCGAAAACCAGGATACGGCCGAACCATAATTGCACCTCTCGTGAACTCAACCAGCTTTGCGAGAGATCGCCGACAACCGGGCCAAGATACAACGCAGCCCAGATCGCAATCAGCAATGATGCGATCGAGAATGACTCTTTGACGAAGCCACGCACTAATCCAATGACGATGGACGCAACCAGCAAGATAGCTATGATTATGTCGATGATCGGCATCGAAGATGTCGTCTCAGTTCGGCACGGCCAGGAAAGGAATCGAAGTCTAGCAGATCATCAGGGATGCGGTAGCACTTGGCCCTTATGCCCTGCTTTCAGAAGTCTCGCTGCCATTGCTGCCGCGCTCTGCCGATCCTTTTGTGGACCAATACGCACGCGATGCAATCGCCCACTACTGGTCTGCAGTTGACTCAGAAATGCTGCGTAGCCTTGTTTCCTGAGGTCGGCGGCAAGTTTTTCCGCATTTTCCTTGTTCGAAAAACTGCCGAGTTGTACAGCCCACATGCCAGTCGTTGACGCTGCCGGCTTGGGCGGCTCCGTTTGCCGCTGCGACGAAGGTTGCGGCGCATCATCGACTTTTGCGGACACTGGCCCGATCACTGGCTGCGGTTCCGGTCTGGTATTCGATGCATCGGCGCTGCGCTCTGTACTGGTCGCGACCGGTATCGGTTCCGATCGCCCTCGCTCCAACACGACTGTCTTAATATCCTGACCTTCTTGCCCAGGCAACAAGACACGCTGCGAAACGATTTCACCTTGTCTTGGTGGTCCATCAAGAAATATGGGCACCACCAGCACCACGAAAATAACCAAAACCACTGCGCCAATAATGCGTTCTTTCAAAGCTCGTTCCATCATATTTCGGTTCGCGGGTGTGCTGCCAGACAGCTAATTACAGGAGCGACCGTAAAAAACGATCCCGTAACGAGTATTCTGTCATTTTCTGACGCCTTGCGCCGGGCAAACTCGATCGCCTCTTCCGCCGTTCCGGCCACCAGGCACGGCCCTTCGATCAGGTTCGCGACTTGTCGCGCAAGTTCATGAGCCGGCACAGCGCGGTGACTGTCGGCCGTCATTGCGATCCAGCTGCTAACGTGTGTCGCCAGCGGTTCAATGACACCTGCTACATTCTTGTCGTCGAGCAGCCCCACTATCGCAATGGTCTTTCCGTCGCCTTCCATCGCGGCTAATGTCGTGGCCAGCATTTCCGCTGCCGCGGGATTGTGCGCAACATCGAGCAACCACTCGACACCCGCACAGGTCAGCCGCTCGGAGCGTCCAGTCAACGACACGGCAGGCAATACGCTGTTAACGAGCCTGGCGTCTATCGCACCGGCCAGCCCCGCCGCTTCGAGTAGCATGAGAACCGCGGACGCATTGCCGACCTGAAATTCGCCCAGCAGCCCCGGGCGATGCAGTGCTTCGAGAGCCCTGCCTGGGGCACGCCAGTTCCAGCAGTCATTCGCGCCGTCAGACAGGTCGAAATCCACCCCTGCCAGCATCAACGTCGCGCCGCAGGCCTCGGCTTGCTGCACAATGGAATCGGGCGCATCGTATGCGCCGAATACGGTCGGCCGGCCGCTGCGCATGACGCCGGCTTTTTGCACCGCAATAGTCTCGATATCGTCGCCCAGCCAGTCGCAGTGATCCAGCGAGACATTGGTAATTAGCGACGCTGTTGGATCGATCGCGTTGGTCGCGTCCAGACGGCCGCCGAGACCTACTTCGAGTAACCAGACGTCGAGGTCGGCTGCAGCGAATATGACGACGGCTGCCAACGTGCCAAATTCGAAATAAGTCAACTCCGTGTCAGCGCGCGCTGCCTCGACCTGTTCGAAAGCGGTGATAATTGTCTTGTCGTCGACCGCCTTGCCATTGACCACAATGCGCTCGTTGTAATGAATGACATGGGGAGACGTGTAGGCGCCGACGCGCTTGCCCGATGCCCGCAGCAAAGCATCAGCCATCGCAACACTGGAGCCCTTGCCGTTGGTTCCTGCGACCAGCAAGACGTGTTCGGGTCGCCCCGGTTGCAGTCGCTCAAGAAGCAGTTGTACGCGTTCCAGCCCAAGGTCGATTTCTTTTGGCGACAGCGTCTCAAGCCACGTCAGCCAGTCAGACAATGACGCAGCGGAGGAAAGCATGAATTAATCTACGTCGCTGCTACCGGGCTCGGACGACCCTCGAATTTTGCCAGCAGATTGCTGATCTCGTCGCGCATCTTGCGGCGGTCGACGATCATATCGATAGCGCCATGATCGAGCAGGAATTCGCTGCGTTGGAAGCCCTCAGGTAATCGTTCGCGGACGGTTTGCTCGATGACACGCGGACCGGCAAAGCCGATTAAAGCGCCTGGCTCGGCGATATTCACGTCACCCAACATGGCGAGACTCGCCGTTACACCGCCTGTCGTCGGGTCCGTCAAAACAGATACGTAAGGAATGCCCTTGCTGCCAAGATTTGCCAGTGCCGCTGAGGTCTTCGCCATCTGCAGCAGAGAAAACAGCGCTTCTTGCATTCTCGCGCCACCGCTGGCCGAAAAGGAAATCATCGGCAGGTTGTTTGCGGCAGCGTGATTGGCCGCGCGTGCGAATCGCTCACCAACCACCGAACCCATCGATCCGCCCATGAAAGCAAACTCGAATGCGCACACTACAACCGATCGACCGAGCAGCTTCCCTGTCACGCTGACCAGTGCGTCTTTCTCACCGGTTTTTTTCTGCGCGGCGATAATGCGATCACGATAGCGCTTGCTGTCTTTGAACTTGAGCGGATCTTCGGACTCCAGCTGCGCTGACATCTCATGCTGTGACTCTGGATCGAGGAAATACTCCAGGCGTTTACGTGCGCCGACGCGCATATGGTAGTCGCATTTCGGACACACCTGCAGATTACGTTCCAACTCGTTGCGATAGAGCTGTGCATCGCAGCGAGCACATTTTATCCAGACACCTTCGGGCACGGATTTCGTGCGCTTCTCGGTACTGATCCGCGACGGCATTAATTTTTCGAACCAGCTCATTGGGACATGATATCCATATAGTTTATGTACAGCTAGTCGGCTTCAAGCGGTGCGGGAATCCCGCTCGCCACAGGATAATCAACCGATACCAGCGTTAGCCCGTGCGGCGGCGCCGCAACGCCGCCTTTCTTGCGATCACGGCTTGCAAGTAGTTCGGCCATCCACTGCACGGTTGCTTCGCCCTCTCCCACCCTCGCCAGCGTGCCCATCATATTGCGGACCATGTGCTGCAAGAACGCGTTCGCCGACACCGTCAGCGTAATCCATTCTTGCTCCCTGACGACAGAAATCTGAGTGATGTTCCGCTTGGGCGAATCGGCGCGGCAGCCCGCCGCTCGAAACGCGGAGAAATCGTGCTCACCGAGCAGCAGCTGCGCCGCCTCATGCATTCGATTTGCGTCCAGAGGATGATAGACCCACCAGGCCCGATGACGGTGGATCGCCGAGCGTTGCGGACGATTCAGGATGCGGTAGCGGTAATTGCGCCCGGTGGCCGAAAAACGCGCATGAAAGCCGTCAGCAACATGACGCACCCATATAACGCTGATGTCGTCCGGCAGATTGCTATTGGCACCGGCCAACCAACCACGATCATCCCGCGTACTCATCGTATCGAAATGCACGACTTGTCCGGTCGCGTGCACACCGGTGTCGGTGCGGCCGGCACAGGTGACTTGCACGTCCTGATTTGCGACGGCACGAAGGGCTTCTTCGAGACGCTGCTGTACACCCAGGCCTTTCTTCTGACGCTGCCAGCCGTTGTACGCAGTACCGTCGTACTCGATGCCAAGCGCGATGCGCACCCGATCCGCCGCTTAGCTAGGCAGGGAATCCAGCAATTGCTGAGCTTGTTGTTTCTGCGCCTCGTCACCCTCGTCGAGTACTTCTTCGAGGATGCCGCGAGCGCCGGCCGGGTCCCCCATATCGACATAAGCGCGGGCCAGATCAAGCTTGGTGCCGACCTCGGTCATGGTTCGCGCCTCGTGCAGTTCGCCGCTCATGTCTTCGGGTGCCAGTGTCATGGTCGGCACTTCCGACGTTTCGTCGGATATCGTCGGCCGCGGTTGCTCTACCGTTGCCTCGTCGCGCGGCTGTTCTATCGTGTCGCCAATTTCGCTAACCTGCAGTGCTGCAGTCAGATCGTCGAGATCCAGATCGACGTCCGTCTCCGCAATAGCCGGCGTTTCGCGTGTTGCATCGATGTCGGTGATGCCAGAAAACGCCTCTGGAGGCAGTGCTTCGGTCTTTGCAAAATCGAAGTCTCCTTCTTCTTCATCCATTGGCGCCGACAATGTCGCGACGTGGTCGGACAGGTCGTCGATCGTATCGTCGTCACCAAATTCCGGCGCCAACAGGGTCGCGTCATCATCGGAGAGATTGGCGCCAAACCCTGCGGCGGTCTCGACAGCCATGTCTTCGCTGAGAACCTGCGTACGACCGGTGGCTTCCAGCAGACTCTCATCGATACCCACATCGGTGATACTTTGTTCCAGTTCAGCCGCAACTATCGGATTTTGGCCGGTCTCGTCAGCGGCCAGTCGCATGCCTGAGCTTTCGAGGTCTGAAAGATCGAGTCCTTCGACCAGGCCCGTAGCATCCGCGCTGATTTCCTCATTGGTGCCTGTCGCCGCGCCGGAATCGATCAGTTCCTCGTTGATACCCGTATCCGAGAGCGCCTCATTTTGTGCCGTTGCGGCAAGATCGTCCAGCGACGCAACTTCAGTTTCCGCCAGTCCGTCAACATCGAGGCCGAGTTCGTCGAGGTCAAGCTCCGCTGTCGCATCGGCGTCCTTACCGCTATCGGCAATCGCCTGACCCAGCGACTCGTCAAGCGATGGTAAATCAGATGTTCCGGTATCGGCCGCCGACGGCATTTCGGCCGTGGCGTCGGTCATCGTCGATTCAATTGTCGGTGCCTCAGCCGTCGCTTCGAGTGCGAAGTCCACGGCTTCAGCATCCTGACCCAGATCGATGATTTCGGATTCGCCCGTGCCCTGAAGCCCGAAGTCCATATCCAGCGCGCCGGTTTCCTCGCCACCGTCATCTAAGGACAAGTCCATGGCCTTGGTCGCACCCGCCACGCCGGCGCCGGCAAACAGGTCATGATCGGCCGCAATCTGCTGCCCCATAATGACGATCTTGTCCCAATCAGCATTTTCGGTTGCACCCACCGCCGTTTTGAGGCGTGTCGCGGCGTCGACAAAGGAATCACGATTACCCCATACAAAGTAAATCTCGCACAGCTTGGACATTAGCACCTTGTCCGACGAGTCGAGTTCCAGCGCACCATTGATCAAATCTGCAGCCTGATCGTACAGCCCGTAAGCCATATGGAAATCGGCCTCCGCGATCGGATCCGTTTGATCCAGATTAATGGCTGTTTCGCTGCTGAAAGTATCTTCAAGTGAGCCTGATACCTCATCCACTTCTACATCCGCAACGAGATCGGAGGCCGGCGCTTCGACCGTATCATCAAGAATCGGGTGAACGCCCGAATCCTGTTCAACGACGACAATAGCGTCCTCAGGCATCGGAGCTTGCAGAGTCGCCGTCGCCGACAAGGCGACATCTTCCTGCTCTAGGTCCTGCTCCTGCTCCTGCTCGTCGGCATCCAACCTCTGCCACGGACCGGACCCGGCGTCCGTGTCCTCATCGCCGCCGCGTCGCATAAACCAGAACAGGCCGCCTGCCACCAGCAGCAATGCACCAATGATGATCCCCCAGAACCCGGTCAGGAACTCGATCACCTGACCGACGATGCCTTTGTCGCTCGAGGGCGTTGTCCGTATGACGTTCGAGGGTACCGTTACCGTTGTGTCCGCTGCGTCGTCGACCACGGTGTCGTCGGCCACGGCGTCGTCAACCACGGCGTCGTCAACCACGGCGTCATCGACTACGATGTCGTCGACTACGGTGTCGTCGACTACGGTGTCGTCGACTGCAGTGTCGTCGGCCACGGCGTCGTCAACCGTATCCTCTACCGGCGGTTCATAAATTTCGCCGCGAATGTCTGCTAACTCCTGCCGCAATATCGCCAATTCGTTGTCACGAATTTCAATCAAAGACTGCTGCTCAAAGACATCCGTCGCTTCGAGGCTCGCAATTCGGTCTTCAATTTCCTGTTCTCGTGTCGGCAGCTCGAATACTGCCGAATCGCCGTAATCGCTGCCGACCGGTTCTTCATCGGGCGGAACCAGCGTCAGACTCGGCTGGGTCGCAGGTTCGGGCGCTGTGTATCCGTAGGCGCCGCTCCACTCGCTGTGCTGACGCTGTACCTCAGTAAGGGCATCACCACGGTCGATCTGGAACACCGCGTCAGAGCTGGGGATGCGCAAGGTGGCGCCCGCCATCAATAGGTTGATATTGCCGCCAAAGGCCTCTGGATTCGCCTCGAAAATGGCCAGCATTGTCTGATTCATAGTCAAACGGCTGTCCGGGCGCATGCGTGCCGCGATACCCCACAACGTGTTACCCCGTTTCACCAACAGATCGCCATTATCGGCCGTCGCGTAAGACGTATCGTCTACCGGTGGTGCTGGTATCGGTTCGACGCTCGGCTCTGCTTCGACGCTCGGCTCTGCTTCGAAGAGCAGCTCAGGATCAACGCTCGACTCTGGTTCGACGATTAGCTCAGGTTCAATGCTCGGCTCAACATCAACACTCGGCTCCGGCTCGACACTCGGCTCAGAAATTCGTGTTGGAGGTGACGGCTGCGGCGCTGGCTGCGGTGCAGGAGTTGGCGTCGGCTGACGCTCGATCCGGCCACTATCGCTCGGTGTGCTTCGACGGGGCGCTGTGACGGCGGGTGTTTGGCGAACAGTCGGTGGCGCGTACGTCGGTGGATCCAGTAACACAGTGTACTCGCGCAACAAGCGACCACTTGACCAGCTCGCCTCGACAAGGAAAGTCAGAAACGGCTCCGTAACGGGTGAACGCGATCGAATTTGCACGACGCTGCTGCCGGCGTCATCGATTACCACGTTGAATTCGATTTCCAGCAGATAGAAAGGGCGGTCAATGTCATAGCGGGCAAACGTGTCGGCAGACGCCAGTGTTACGCTCAGATCCCCCAGTTCATCGGGGCTGGCCGACAGCAAGACAATCTCCGCTCTCAGTGGCTCGTTCAGTGCCGAATCCAGTTTGATTTCGCCGAGTCCAACGGCCCAAACCTTGCTCGTAAGCATAAGGACTAGCAGCAAAGAGAGACGAGCGAACCGTCGCGACATAATGTATTTCTCCAAACCCCAAAAAACCCCGTTAGTGACGTCCAGTCTGGGGCCGTTCATTGCCTGCGAACTATAGCTTATAGATAGTTTTTTGCCAATATTTCAGCAATTTGGACGCTATTTAGAGCAGCGCCCTTACGTATGTTATCCGCTACCACCCAAAGGTCTAATCCGGTCGGGTGAGAGATGTCCTCGCGGATCCGGCCGACAAAAACAGGGTCTCTGCCCGAACCATCGGTCACGGCCGTCGGATATTGACCCATTTCGACGCCGTCGAGGACCTCAATACCCGGTGATTTTGCCAGCAATTCGCTCGCTGCCGCTGCCGTTATTTTATCGCGCGTCTCGATATGAATAGCCTCGGAATGGCCGAAAAACGCCGGAATGCGGACGGCCGTTGGGTTAACCAGAATTTTGTCGTCGCCCAGTATTTTTTGCGTCTCCCAGACCATCTTCATCTCTTCTTTCGTGTAACGATTGTCCTCGAAAACGTCAATCTGCGGAATCGCGTTGAACGCGATTTGTTTCGCATCCCCTGCTATTGCCAGTGGACGACCGTTAAGAAGCATTGTCGTTTGTCGCACAAGTTCTTCGACAGCACCGCGTCCCGCGCCAGATACCGCCTGATACGTGCACACATTGATACGCGTGATGCCGACGGCGTCATAAATCGGTTTCAGTGCCACGACCATCTGAATCGTCGAACAATTCGGGTTCGCTATGATGCCGCGATTCTTGTATTCGGCGATCGCGTCAGGATTGACCTCCGGCACCACCAACGGGATGTCATCGTCGTAACGAAAATGCGACGTATTGTCGATGACAATGCAGCCTGCTGCCGCGGCCTGCGGTGCAAATTCTGCGGAAATTGAGGCGCCCGCAGAAAACAATCCAAGCTGAACTTTGGAAAAGTCGAAATCGGCGAGGTCCTCGACCGAGAGCTGCCGGTTGCCGAAGTTCACCTGCTTGCCAACCGAGCGTTCGCTCGCAAGAGCGTAGACTTTCCCGGCAGGAAATTTTCTTTCACTAAGAATTGCCAGCATCGCTTCGCCGACAACCCCTGTCGCACCGACGACAGCTACATTAAATGCTTTGCTCATTGCTTATTCTTGTGAATATCGCGCGTTTATGCCCATATGGGTGCAAGGCGCGCTCCTACAGGGTTGGGGTTGCCGACGTCACGTCGGCGTTCTGAGCACGATTGCGCAAATAATGATCCATCACGACGAGCGCGACCATTGCCTCGGCAATAGGTGTCGCTCGTAGCCCGACGCACGGGTCGTGACGTCCTTTGGTGACGATTTTAGTGTCCGCTCCGGAAGTATCGATCGTCTTGCCGGGCACCGAAATACTTGACGTTGGCTTGAGTGCAAGACTGGCGAGAATATCCTGTCCCGAGGAAATTCCTCCCAGCGTGCCGCCCGCGTCATTCTTGCTAAAGCCATCAGCGGACATCTCATCCCGATGCTCGCTGCCACGCTGTGTAATCGCCGCAAAGCCGGCGCCGATCTCGACGCCCTTTACGGCATTGATACTCATTAGTCCATGCGCGATATCTGCCTCCAGCTTGTCAAATACCGGCTCACCGAGTCCTGGTGGCACATTGCTCACAAGGACACTGATCTTGGCACCGATCGAGTCGCCCTGCTCTCTGAGTTCGTCCATGAATTTGTCGAGCTCCGCAACGCGATCCGGATCCGCACAGAAAAACGCATTGTCATCTGTGCTCGATAAGTCTTTTGCAGCCAGCTCAATCGGTCCCAATTGCGACAAATATCCTCGAACTTCGATGCCGAGCCGCTCATTCAGATACTTCTTGGCGATCGCACCGGCGGCAACGCGCATCGTGGTCTCGCGCGCAGACGAACGACCGCCGCCGCGATAGTCGCGGATGCCGTATTTCTGCTGATAGGTGTAGTCCGCATGACCCGGACGAAATTTGTCCTTGATGTCGCCATAGTCTTTGGACCGCTGATCGACGTTTTCGACCAGGAGTCCGATCGGTGTGCCGGTCGTCTTGCCTTCAAATACGCCGGAAAGGATTTTGACCTGATCCGGCTCATTTCGCTGCGTCGTATGACGACTGCGCCCGGGACGGCGGCGATCAAGGTCGCCCTGAATATCTGCTGCGGACAGCTCCATACCGGGCGGGCAACCGTCGACAATGCAGCCGATTGCAGGCCCGTGGCTTTCGCCAAACGTCGTTACAGTGAAAATTCGCCCAAACGTATTGCCAGACACCGTTAAAAACCTTGTAAGTCGTCCTTGGTCAGCAGAAACACACCTGTTCCACCTTGTGCAAAATCCAGCCAGACAAATGCCGCGTCAGGATACGCCGCTGCCAGCGCTTGCTGGCTGTTGCCTACCTCACAGACGAGTATTCCATTGTCAGTCAGGAATGGCGAGGCATCATGCAGAATCTTGCGCACAGATACCAGACCATCATCACCTGCCATGAGCCCCAGTACCGGTTCGGATTGGTATTCGGCGGGCATCGACTTCATGTCCGTGCCGTCGACATAGGGCGGATTGCTGACGATCAGATCGTATTGCCTGCCACCGAGTGCCGAGAAAAAATCCGATTGCACGGGCGTCACGCGATCTTCGAGGCCATGTTTTTCTATGTTGATGGCCGTCACCTCGAGTGCGTCTGCCGATATATCGACAGCATCGACTCTGGCGTCGGGAAATGCATGCGCGATTGCAACGGCGATGCAACCGCTGCCGGTCCCGAGATCCACGACGAAGCGCACCTCGTTCGGCTCGATCCACGGCGTAAACTGTTTGTTAATCAACTCGGCAATCGGACTGCGTGGTACCAGTACCCGCTCATCGACAAAAAACTCCCATCCTGCGAAGAACGCCTGGTTAATCAGGTATGCGAGCGGCACACGTTCGTTGATTCGCCGCCCGGCGAGAGCGAGAGCCGCGGAGACCTGCTCATCATCGACGCTAGCCGAATAGATCGCCGGCGTATCATCGTGTGAAAGTTGCAACACGGCGAAAACCAGCCACGCAGCTTCGTCCAGCGGATTGTCGGTGCCGTGGCCGTAGCTAAGCTCTGCATCCTCGAAGCTTGCGGCGACTGTGCGGATTAGATGTTCGACGTTCATGTGCGACGGCGAATCTATCACGCTCGCCGCCCAACTGCCTGTAGAATTGTCGGCTCGACGTAATGATCAAACGACCTTGCAAAAAACTATGAGCCGCAGAAACATCTTTATCGCAGTCCTGCTTGGCGGCGCGATAGCAGCCGGCATTGTTATCGCCACGATGAGCCGCGCACCGGTAGAACCGCGATCTGCCTTTATCATTCCGTTGCCACGCGAATTGCCTGAATTTTCGCTCGTCGACCAGTTTGGTGAGCCTGTCAATGCCGATACGTTTCACGGCCAGTGGGATCTTGTTTTCTTCGGTTTCACGCAGTGCCCGGATATCTGCCCCACGACGATGCAAATACTCGCGCATGCAAAACGCGAGCTGATTGATGCCGGTTCCAACACGTTGCCACGGATTGTGCTGGTGAGCGTCGATCCCGAACGTGACACTCCCGAAATACTGGGCAGATACGTAGACTATTTCGGGGAGGGCAATCTCGGCGTCGGCGGCGAACTCGGGGAAGTCAGAAAACTCACCGCTGCGCTGGGCATTTACTTCGAGAAAGCCCCAATCGATGGTGACAACTATGGTGTCGATCACTCCGCTGCCGTCCTCGTTATTAATCCGCACGGTGAGTTTTCTGCGCTATTCAGTGCGCCGCATAGTGTCGCGAACTATGTACACGATCTGGCGATCGTTATGGAGCACAACTAGTGGTCTATCCATGTGATAATTGTGTATTCAGCATCCCTTTCGTGTTTCGCAGCAAGACGCAGTTGATGCTTGTACTGGCCGTGTTTCTTGCTGCTTGTAGCAGTGAAATAAAGCCGCCGTTGGTAGCAACCGATATCGTTATTACCGAGCCCGTGCCGGGCAGGGAAATGAGTGCCGCCTATCTGTCGCTGACCAATAACACAAATGAACTCATCGATATCACTAAAATAACCAGTGCCGAATTTGACGCCGTGGAAATTCATGAGTCGCTGCTGGAAGGCGGCATCGCGCGCATGCGCCAACTCGAAAAACTCGCGGTGCCCGCCAATTCAACGGTGGAATTGAGACCCGGTGGCAAACACCTGATGCTGATGCGTCCGACCAAGACCGTGGACAGTGTTTCGCTGAAGTTCTTTGCCGGAACAACTTTGCTGCTCGGCATCAACGCGTCGATCCAGCCCAGGAACGACTGATGCTCTCGCGACTGTTTATCGCTTTGCAGTACGTATTACCGCAGCACTTACTGACTGCCTTGGTCTGGCGCATCGCACGAATTCGACATGTCGCAAGCAAGAATTTCCTGATTACGCGTTTCGTCGATCTTTACAAGGTCGAAATCGACGACGTCAAACTGAAAGTGCCCGACGACTTCGCAACCTTCAACGATTTCTTCGTTCGGGAACTGCAAGACGGCGCGCGCCCGGTCGACGACAACGAGAACTGCATCGTATCGCCCGTCGATGGCACCGTCAGTCTTGCCGGTAATATTCGCGGCAACAGCATCATCCAGGCGAAAGGCATCGACTACACGCTCGACGACCTGCTTGCAACCGATCTTGCAGAAGCGAACGCCTATGTCGATGGAATTTTCGCAACCATTTACCTCGCTCCATATAACTATCACCGTGTGCACGCGCCGCTGGCCGGTGAGTTGGTCGCCGCCCGATACATTCCGGGACGTCTGTTTAGCGTCAACGAAGCGACAGTCGCACGAGTGGACGGAATTTTCCGCCGCAACGAGCGGCTGGTCATGCACTTCAAAACAGCGCACGGCCCGGTCGCCCTGATTTTTGTCGGTGCGCTCAACGTCGGCAGCATCTCGACACGCTGGAGTGAAGAACTGCGGCCGCTGAAGCATGGCGTCGGTGACGTGCTCGATCTGTCGCAGCGGTCAACCGTTGTCATAAAAGGCGAACTGCTGGGCTGGTTTAACATGGGCTCCACTGTCATCGTGTTGCTGCCCGCCGGTACTTGCGAGTGGCACGATGATCTGCAGCCGGGCGAAACGTTGCGTGTCGGCGAGGCCATCGGCCAGCTCTCGGACGCAGCAAAATGACAGGCTGGCGTCCGACGTCAGGGCCGGAAGTGGCCGCACGTCGAGCCGCCATGTTGCGGCGCTTGCGCGACTACTTTGAGACCCACGCGCTACTCGAAGTCGATACCCCTGCACTGAGTAATGCCGCAGTCAGTGATGTACACATTGAGAGCCTCACGGTCCGCAGCAGCCTGACCGACACGCCGCTTTACCTGCACACGTCGCCCGAATTCTGTATGAAGCGCTTGCTGGCGGCCGGCTACCCCGACATTTTCTCAATTTGTCGCGTGTTTCGCGATGGTGAGGCCGGCCGCAATCACCAACCCGAGTTCACGCTGGCCGAATGGTATCGACACGGATTTGACCTTGGCGAAATTATTTTGGATGCGCTCAACGTGATCTCGGCTGCCCTGGACGACGCTGCGCTCGTAGCATCGGCATCAATAATAAATTACCAGGACGCTTTCGTTCATGTCGTCGGTGTCGATCCTGTCAATTGTTCTTCGGCAGATCTCGCGAACGCGATCGACGCTGATGACGCATTGCATGACACCGTTGGCGACCAGCGCAGTGACTGGCTGGATCTGGTCCTCGCAACCAAAATTGCGCCGTCATTTGCGTCTTCCAGGCTCACTGTATTACAACACTACCCTGCTCCGCAGGCGGCGTTAGCCCGCATCTGCCCGGCAAACGCTGCGTTTGCCGACCGCTTCGAAGTGTTCATGGGCCGGGTCGAACTCGCCAATGGCTATGTCGAACTGACCGATGCCGGCATCCAGGCCGCTCGCATCGCTGACGACCAGGCCGATCGAAAACGACGCAACCGTCCTCTGCGACCGCACGACGAGTCGCTCATTGCAGCGCTGGCGTCAGGACTTCCACAGTGCGCCGGCGTTGCGATGGGAATAGAGCGCTTGCAAATGATCCATGAAAAGACAGACGATATTCAGAATGTCATACCCTTCCTGTTCGAGGAACGCGATGAGTGACCCCGACTTCAATTTACTCGACTCACAGTTGCGCGTATTGCTTGGTGACGAAACTGACGCACTCGCGAACGTGAGTAATTTCATCGCGCTACTGTACAACGCCATCGACGACATCCATTGGACAGGCATTTATGTATTGCGTGATAACGAACTCGTGCTGGGACCGTTTCAGGGCAAACCGGCTTGCGTACGCATCAGTGTCGGTTCGGGAGTGTGTGGAACTGCGGCCGCAACATTGGAAACTCAGCGCGTCGCGGACGTGCATCGATTCGACGGGCATATCGCCTGCGATCCGGATTCACGTTCAGAGTTGGTTGTACCGCTGCTGACGAATGGCGAACTTATTGGAGTGCTGGACATCGACAGCGCATCGCCGGATCGTTTCAGTGCAGCCGATCAGGCCGGTGTCGAACGGCTGTGCGAATCTTTTTGCGAGATACAGGGCCGGCGCAGTCGATTTATTTGATGCGTGAAACGTATTCGCGCGATCGGGTGTCGACCTTGATAACTTCATTCTGATCGACAAATAACGGCACGCGAACTACGGTGCCGGTCGAGAGTGTCGCTGGTTTTACTCCGCCGCTCGCCGTATCGCCTTTAACGCCCGGGTCTGTCTCGACAATTTCCAGTTCAACGAAGTTGGGCGCCGTAACGATTAGCGGCGAGTCATTCCAAAGTGTGATGCCGCAAATGTCCCCGTCAGTGATCCAGTCTTTGGCGTCACCAACCGCTGATTCATCCGCCGCGTATTGCTCAAACGTGTCCTGCATCATGAAATGCCAGAACTCGCCATCCGAATAGAGGTATTGCATGTCCGTGTCCAGGACGTCCGCAGCTTCAACAGACTCGCCCGATTTAAACGTCTTGTCGACTGTCTTGCCGGTCTTGAGATTCTTGATGCGGACACGATTAAACGCCTGGCCCTTGCCCGGCTTGACGAATTCATTCTCAACAATGATACAGGGGTTACCGTCGATGATGATTCGGAGCCCGGATCTGAACTCGTTGGTGCTGTAATTGGCCATAAATAACGCTCTTTTTAGTGCCTGCCGGGCAGTGGCGAGGCGCTATGATACTAAAGTCTTTGGCCTTCGCCAGCCGTATATTCGGCCCTGATCAGGCCCGTTAAGGCCCGAAACATGATTCAGGTCACGGTTTTGACGTCCCGACCGGGACTCCGGCGGCTGCAATGTCTACACTGCTCCTCGGGTTAACAAAATACGGAAATCAGCGGAACTTAGCCGTTGCCAGGGAATAGGATTTGAACGGGCGCTCAAGCATCTCGATCGCCGTGCTGACAGAAAATCAGGACGATGTTGAATTCATTAACAGTACGCTGCGTGATGCCGGTCATGCAGCGCACTGTCACTGGATTTCCAGTTCCAACAAGCTGGCCGATACACTGGTCGCCGAACACGTCGAATTGCTGATCCTGGTCTGCGATCACTACAAAGATTCGATTCGGCAGGTCATTAAGCAAAAAGACCGTTACAACCCCGAAATTCCCGTCATCGCTACCCAGGAATCAGCCGATGAGACAGGTATCCAGAAAGCAATGCAGGCTGGCGCCTGTGACCTAGTCTCAATGTCGTTAAAAAATCGCCTGCAGTCCGTGGTCTCACGGGAATTGCGAGCGCTACGCGTTGAACGCGCGCTCAATTCGACATTGCAAACTGCCACGGAATACAAACGTCAGCTCAAGGACCATATGGATGTATCCAGCAGTTCGATCGCGCTGGTGCAGGAGGGAATTTTCACTGACATCAATGACGCCTGGATGACTCAGTTCCAGGTCAAGGACAAAGACGAACTCATCGGCATGCCGGTCATGGATACGTTTGAGCCTGAAAGTCAGGCTGCGCTCAAAGGAGCACTGATCGCGACCATTCAAGGCAAATGGCAAAGCGGCGAAAAGCTGATCGTTAAATCACTGTTCAATAAGGGCGACGACGACGACATACACCTCGAATTCCGAAAATTTGACTTCGAAGACGGGCCCTTTGTGCAAATTCGAATCGCACCCCAGTTACGAGTTGCTGAGGAACCGACGAAGCTGGTCCATGATGCACTGAAACGCGACCCAACGATGCTGTTTTACCACCGCGCACAGTTTATTGAACGAATCACTAAACGACTGCGCCGAAAACCCGCCCAGGGTACGCACTGTCTCGTGTACATCAAACCCGATAACTTCCGGGAATTGCGCGACAAGATCGGCATCCTGAACTCCGAAGAAGTTCTCGGTCAATTCGCCGAAGAAATTCGCAAGCGCATGCATCCACGCGACGTCGCCGGCCGCTTCGAAGGTACGTCAATCATGGTGTTACTGGAACGCGGCTCTGCGCGTGACGCGCAGGTCTGGGGCAAACAGATCTGCGATCACATCGCAAAATATACGTTCGATGTCGAGGACAAGTCGACCACCATGACTTGCACAGTTGGCGCTTGCGCAGTGAACGAAGTTTTCAGCAGCCTTGAAGAATTCATTGCAGCCACAGTTAGCGCACACCAACTCGGCAAGGATGCGGGTGGTAACACATCCTTCCTCGACGAGAGTACGGATAGGAACAGCAAGCAACAGGAGTTTGATGCGATTTGGGTCAAGCACTTGAAGGCCGCACTGATGGACAATCGTTTTCGCCTCGCGCAATTGCCGATTGCCGGACTGCGTAGCGACTCAGTTAAAATGTACGATCTGCTCGTGCGCATGATCGACGAACAAGGTAACTCGGTCTTGCCGTCCGAATTCCTGCCAGCGGCCGAACGCAATAACCTTATGAAAAACCTCGATCGCTGGATACTGCAGGCGGCCGTTAAGTTTTGTAATCAGAGCGACGCTGATCGAGTGTTCGTTCGTTTATCGAAACAGTCGATTAAAGACTCTTCAACGGCTGCGTGGATACAAAGTAAGCTCGACGACGAATCATTCGACTGTTCGCGCCTTGTAGTGCAGATTCCGGAGCGAGACGCTGCGAAACACATCAAGCAGACGCAAGCCCTGGTCAAGCACGTGCGCAAGCTGGGTATCGGCTTCGCGCTCGAGCACTACGGTGTTGATCAGACACGATTCCAGATTCTGGACATCCTCAAACCGGATTACATCAAGATCGACGGTGAACTGATGCACACGCTGATGACGGACTCGAACATGCAGGATGCTGTGAGCAAGATCGTTAGGGCCGCGCAGGAACGCAAGATCAAGACGATTGCCGAACGCGTGGAAAATGCCAACGCCATGGCCGTGCTGTTCCAGCTCGGTCTCGACTTCATGCAGGGACATTATGTTCACGAACCGGAAATTGTCCTGCAGGAAGCGGACAGCGTTGCAACCAACACACTGTCTGAATTGTCGTCGGCCGGCGGAAACTGAGCGTAGTCACAGGGTTTCAAAGTGTGACGGGTGTCACACTCCGGACATGGAACTACCCGTTAACGACTGGCAACTGTCAAATCTTAGAATAGAAGTCCAGCAGGAAGCGCATATTGCATCCGAGCTTACAAATTGATACCCGCGGGGAGTCCGACAGTGAAGAAAGCAGCAACCAGAACCAATCTAGCCAACCGTAGCTTACCGACGCTGGTCGCAGTGGGCGGTAGCCTCGCTGCATTTCCGGCCACTGCACTGGAACTCGGCGAGCTAACGGTGCATTCACATTTGGGCCAACCGCTTCGAGCCAGTATCGCCTACGCGCTCGCTCCGCATGAGCAACTTTCCGACCGTTGTGTCGCGTTGCGGCCCGGTCGCGCTGTTGGCGGTATTCCCGGTATCGGGAATGCCACGCTTGACGTTACGACCGGCGTCATCATGCTGACAAGCAACACAGCGGTCAGGGAGCCAATGGTCTCCGCACACATTGTCATAGACTGCCCGTATACCGCAAAGCTGAGTCGCGAATATGTGCTGTTCATAGACCCGGCCGCACCGGTTGATGAGCACTTCGTCGTAACAGAGCAATCCACTCCCGACGTAGACCGGGTCGCGGCCGTGCCGGTGGTTGAGAAACCTGCCGTTGCCGCCATCGAAGATCCGGTCCGGACGGACATCGACAAGTCGACACGTTACCGGGTGCAACTGGGTGACACCGTGTCGGAGATTGCGCAGCGCATCAACAATCGTACTGCCGGCCTGTGGCCGGCTGTCAACGCGATCTTTGCAGCCAATCCGGGCGCGTTCATGAACAATGACCCGAATCAGCTGAAAGCCGGCAGCTGGCTATCCATTCCGTCCTTTGACGGCAACGTTGCGGTCGCCGAATCCATCGAGGCTGCCGCAATCATCGAGCCTGTAACAGTCATCAAGCCTGTAACAGTCATCAAGCCTGTAACAGTCATCGAGCCTGTAACAGTCATTGTCGAGGAAACCATTGAATCCGTCGCGGATATGGGAGTTACGACCAATGACTTGCGGCCAGGCGACATCGTCCTGAACGGCAATCCGGTGCTCGAACCGATCGCTGCCACGGAAAATATTATCCTTCCTGACACGACACTCGAAAGTCCGGTAACGACATCGTCATCGCCGAACGTTCCGACCGCTATCATTACCAGCAAAGGGTCCAGTGACGACGGCGCGGCGTCGGTATCCTGGCTCATGTGGCTTGCAGGCAGTGGTATGGCGATAATCATCGGACTGCTGATGTTTGGTCGCCGCCTTCGAAATCGCGCCGCTCCCGCACCGCTCGCGCCGCCCACGGAACAACCAGACCACGCGCGGCTCACGGACGCTGAATCCGATGCTGAAATTGGCGTCGACTACAATCTGGCCGACGAATCGCCGACCGAGGAGAATTTAGTGCTCGATGTGGACCTGGAAATCGGTAGCGGTCTCGAGGACGGCGTCGAGAATGACGTTTCACAGGATTTTGGTTTCGCCGCAACGACAGAACTCGATATTGAACTGCCGTTTGAGCCAGTTTCAGGCACTGCTGATATGACCGATATCCTGCCGTCGCCACAAATCGATGAATCGTCGATCCTCAAGAGCGAAGTCATGCCAGATGATGACGAATACGATATGTCAGTCATCGTTGACGCAACGAAAATCCCGCGGCCTCAGGATGTAACGGAACGAGACCTGAAGGCTGTTGAAATCACCACCGATGACGACGCGATGACCGCCGAGCACTATACGATCAACAACGAGGTTGACTATCATATCCTCGAGCAAGACTACGAGGATGAGATGACCGCAACACAGGCGCTGAACCAGGAGATCGCACGAGCTGCCGCTGAACTTGCCGGGCGCATGGAAGACGAATCATCGGACGAATCATCGGACGAATCATCGGACGAATCATCGGACGAATCATCGGACGACAGCGACGAAACGAATGCGTTGCCCTTGGCATCCGTGACGGAACTCGACATCACAGCCCAGATGACCGCGCAGAATGATGAACTCTCGGATCTCGACGATACAGGCATCAATGAAGCGGTAACCATCAGCACGCTGGCTGACGATGGTACTGTCGAGATGCCGGCTAAGTCGGGGAACCGCAGCTAGTCGGTTCTTTGGCTGAGTCCGACGAGGCGCTCAACCTTTCGCCACCCCTGTGGCAGCATGCTGCCACGCAATGCACGATCGCCATAATAATCGTCCAGATCATGCCACTTGATCGTCATCATGCGGGTGTCCGTATGCACCTGCAGACAGCCGTCTTCAGGTACGACAGCAGCAGCGACCATTTTTTCTTCGCCACTCCTGTATTTCTTGGCTGGAATATTGATGAGCTTGTTGCCCTTACCCTTCGCAAGCTCGGGTAACTCATCCATCTCGAATAACAACAGTCTACCGATTGAACTGACCGCGGCGATAAGGCACTCAGTCTTTTCCGGAACCGGTGCCGGAACAATGGCCATGCCGCCCGGTGGCACGCGAAGAATCGATTTGCCGGCCTTATTGCGTGATACGAGATCGCCCAGCGTGGCTACAAATCCATACCCTGCATCACTCGCGAGCAAGTATTTCTGCTCGATCGTACCAATCATTGCGCCGCAAAACGCCGCGCCGTCGGGTGGCTTGAAGCGACTCGACAGCGGTTCGCCTTGACCGCGTGCCGACGGCAGTGTGCCCGCCATCACGCTGTAGACCCTGCCGGTACTGTCAACGAACATCGCTTGTTGATTGCTACGACCCTGTGCCGCCGCGAGGAAGGTATCGCCAGAGCGATAATTCAGCGTCAACGGATCGATCTCGTGGCCCTTGGCGGCGCGCGCATAACCCGCCTGTGACAACACGACCGTGACCGGCTCGCTGGCAACCAGCTGCGTCTCATCCAAAGCCTGCGCTGCCTCACGTTCGACAATTATCGTACGACGATCATCACCGTAGGACTCAGCGTCCTCAAGAATTTCGTTTTTGATGAGCGTCTTCAGACGCGTCGCACTTTTGAGTGTTTTCTGAAGTAAGTCGCGCTCCTCATTCAGATCGTGTTGCTCTGCCTTGATTTTGATCTCTTCAAGTTTCGCGAGATTGCGCAGGCGCAGATTCAATATTGCTTCGGCCTGGATATCGGAAAGCTTGAAGTGCTTCATCAGAACGGGTTTTGGAGTGTCCTCTTTGCGAATGATCGCTATGACTGCATCGATACTCAGGTACGCGACCAGCAAGCCGTCAAGAACATGCAGACGATCGCTAACGATCTGCAGCCGGTGGCTGAGTCGATTCTTGACCGTATCCTTGCGGAACTGCAGCCACTCCTTGAGCATCTCCACCAGGTTGAACCTGCGCGGGCGCCCGTCCAGCCCGATAATGTTCATGTTTACGCGTAGCGTGCGCTCGAGGGACGTCGTCGAAAACAGATGCGACATCAGTTGATCAACATCCACGCCACGCTTTTTGCTAATCACCAGTCGCGTCGGATCTTCGTGGTCGGATTCATCGCGTAGGTCATCGACCTGCGGCAATTTCCTGTTGCGCATTTGAGTCGCAATTTGTTCCTGCAACTTTGCGCCCGATATCTGATGTGGCAGCGACGTGATGACGATGTCGGAGCCTTCCATTTTGTAAGACGCTCGCAGGCGCAGCGTACCGCTGCCCGTCGTGTAAATTTCCTTAATGTCGCTCGCCGGAGAAACCAGTTCACCGCCAGTCGGATAATCAGGGCCTTTGATGTGTTTCATGAGCTGGCTGACAGTCGCCTTGGGATTATCGATCAGATGGATTAGTGCGCTGGCCACTTCGTTCAAATTGTGCGGCGGGACATCCGTCGACATGCCAACAGCGATGCCGGTCGTGCCGTTTAGCAACAGGTTCGGCAAGCGCGCCGGCAGAACGACCGGCTCCGTGAGCGTGCCATCAAAATTGGGCGCCCAGTCCACCGTGCCCTGACCCAGTTCCTGCAACAGGCTCTTTGCATACGCTGCGAGTCGCGATTCGGTGTAGCGCATCGCGGCAAATGACTTGGGATCATCAGTCGACCCCCAGTTGCCTTGCCCGATAACGAGCGGATATCGATACGAGAAGTTCTGTGCCATGAGCACCATGGCTTCATAACAAGCGGAATCACCGTGCGGATGGAATTTGCCGATCACGTCGCCGACCGTACGGGCTGATTTCTTAGGCTTTGACGTCGCCGACAACCCCAGCTCGCTCATCGCATAAATGATGCGCCGTTGTACGGGTTTCAGGCCATCGCCGATCTGCGGCAGTGCCCGATCAAGAATGACGTACATCGAATAATCGAGATACGCCTGCTCCGTAAATTCTTTCAGGGCCTGTTGTTCGACGCCTTCAAGATTCAGGCTGTTTTGCATGTTACTCATACCTCGGCAAGGTTGCCTTTGATCTCCAACCAGTTGCGACGGTCCTTGGAGCGTTTTTTCGCCAACAGCATGTCCATTAGTTGGTCGGTCTTATCGCGTGCAGTGATCGTCAGTTGAACGAGACGCCGCGTGTCGCGATGCATCGTCGTTTCCCGCAATTGCTCGGGATTCATTTCGCCCAGGCCTTTGAATCGCGTCACCGTGACCTTACCTTTCTTCTTCTCGGCTTCGATGCGATCCAGAATGCCCTTTCGCTCGCCTTCATCGAGTGCGTAAAAAACTTCCCTGCCGACATCAATGCGATACAGTGGCGGCATCGCAACGTAAATATGACCCGCGAGAACCAGCTCGCGAAAGTGCCGCAGGAATAATGCGCATAATAAGGTCGCAATATGCAATCCGTCCGAATCGGCGTCCGCCAGGATGCAGATTTTGTGGTATCGCAGGCCGCTGATATCGTCGCTGCCCGGATCAACGCCGATTGCGACCGATATATCATGGACTTCGGCCGACGCAAGAATTTCCGCTGTTTCGACTTCCCATGTGTTCAGTATCTTGCCCCTGAGCGGCATGATCGCCTGCGTATTGCGATCGCGTGCCTGTTTTGCCGAGCCGCCAGCCGAGTCGCCTTCCACCAGAAACAACTCGCAAAGCTCTGCTTCCTGCGAGCGGCAGTCGGCCAGCTTGCCGGGCAATGTCGGCCCGGACACGATCTTCTTGCGCACCACTTTCTTTGCGGCTTTGAGCCGCGCCTGGGCCTTTGCAATTGCCAATTGCGCGATCAGGTCACCGGTCTCGGGGTGCTGATTAAGCCACAACGAGAAATTGTCTTTGATGACGCCGGCAACAAAGGCCGCTGATTCCCGAGATGATAATCGCTCCTTCGTTTGCCCGGAGAATTGTGGATCTTCCAGCTTGGTGCTGAGAATAAAGCTCAATCCATCCCAGACATCTTCTGGGGCTATTGCGACACCACGCGGCAACAGGCTTCGGAATTCACAGAATTCGCGCAGCGAATTGGTCAGACCGGTGCGCAGGCCACTCACGTGCGTACCGCCTAGCGAAGTTGGTATCAGATTAACGTAGCTCTCGGTAACGCTTTGGCCGCCGTCCGTCGTCCAGACCAGTGCCCAGTCAACCGCCTCGTTGTTGCCGCTGATATTTCCCGAAAATGGTTCGACCGGCAATGTCTCACCGCCGCCGATTTCCTCAAGCAAGTATTCCTCAAGGCCGCCTGCGTAGCACCACTCGATTTTCTCTTTGGGTTTTTCAACCTTCAGGCGTACCGTCACACCCGGACACAGGACCGCTTTTGCGCGCAACAAGTGTTTGAGCCTGTTGACCGAGAACTTCGCCGTATCGAAATATTGTTCGTCCGGCCAGAAACGGATCGTCGTACCCGTGTTGGCCTTGCCAACCGTGCCCACCACCTCGAGCTTGCCGCGTTTTCTGCCGCCGGCGAAACTCATGTTGTATTCCTTGCCGCCACGACGTATCCAAACTTCGAGATTTTTTGACAGCGCGTTGACCACCGACACGCCGACGCCGTGCAGGCCGCCCGAGTACTGATAGTTCTCTTGGGAGAATTTAGCGCCTGCGTGCAGTCGCGTAAGAATTAGTTCGACGCCCGGAATTTTTTCTTTCGGATGTCGATCGACAGGCATACCACGGCCATCGTCTGCAACCTCCAGCGAGCCGTCTTTGTAAATCGTGACTTCGAGCTTCTTGCAGTGGCCTGCAAGCGCTTCGTCGATGCTGTTGTCGATCACCTCATGAGCCAGGTGATTCGGTCGCGAAGTGTCCGTATACATGCCCGGCCGTCGCCTTACAGGCTCCAGCCCGCTAAGGACTTCGATGTCCGCAGCGTCGTATCGTTTGCTCATCTAGTGCTCAATTATCATGTTGATTGAGTACTAACCAGAAAAATGCCCGGCGGCAGTTTAGCCTGAATGACCAGTACTCCGTCAAGGTAATAATGACGAAGAACTGAACCTGCACCCGCTATGTTCCGTCGAGGTCTTTGAGCAGAGATAGACGCACGTTGTCAGTGACCGGGTGGACCTCGACGTGATAATTGTCGTGGTCGATGCCAGCAAGGAGTGATGCGCCGGATTTCAATGATCTTTTCGATCCTCCCACGTGACCATCATTCTGATTAGAATGATTCTAAGAAGCGATAACTCTGGTGTGCGACTATGGCACTATCGACCGGGCTATATTGACGAACAACTGGCCCGCCGGTAGGGTCGCGATACACGTTACAACGGACGAAAAGCATGGCTGCTGCCAAGAAAATTAACCTGGAAAAGTCTCTCGCTGATCTCGAACAGCTGGTTGAAGAACTCGAGTCCGGCGATCTGCCGCTGGACAAAGCGATGAAGAAATTCGAGGAAGGCATCAGACTGACGCGCGGCTGCCAGGCAGCGCTCAAAGACGCCGAACAGAAAGTCCAGATTTTGTTGAAGAGTGCGGGTGGTGAATCACTCAAAGAGTTTGAGATTGACGATGAGTAGGGGTTTTTGCGGCCAAACGGCCGCCGCTGCGCTTCGCGGCTTCATGCCCTTGTGGGTACAGGGGCCCGCTCCTACTCGGCCACCGAAGCTGTCCAGCTGGAGGTGGTGGACTTCATTGCCCGGGATCTGCCCGACCTCTTGGACCAATTGGATGGTCAAACGGCGCGAACCGCTACTAAAGTGGTGGAATTACAAACTCACGACCTGGAAATTCGCGAAGCCAAGACCACTTTGCTGGAGAATTTCCTGAGTATCATTGTCAATCCCAATCTGGCCTTCGTGCTATTGATCGTTGGTGGCGTGGGTATTCTC
>Ga0209980_10000234_pt1 | contig 29403 bp, 23 predicted proteins | sample CR02metaG_FD_183611 | JGI IMG/M metagenome (GOLD analysis project Ga0209980, IMG submission 183611) | Deep subsurface microbial communities from Mariana Trench to uncover new lineages of life (NeLLi) - CR02 metaG (SPAdes) (version 2) | ecosystem: Environmental > Aquatic > Marine > Ocean trench...
TTTGCTTGACCTCGGCGCCACCTTACATAGTAGGATGCTACTGAGGAGTAGATCGGTTACGGCTGCCGCCCGGGCCACAGGCCAGCCCAATTCACTCTCACGACTCTCTCCGAGCGGGAGCCGCGCGGTCGTGGACCGGTCACAACGGAGGATCACACGATGTTGAATCGTATCCGAACACGCATCACCTGGACGGCGTGCCTGCTCGCCCTCTTCCTGGTCCCAGGACTGGCGAGTGCAGCGCTAGAAAAGCCTCAACAGAAGTGCCTCAACGGCCTCACCAAGGAAGCCGGGAAAGTGGACAAGGCGCAGGGCGGGGATGACAGCGCCTGCGTCAAGAACTTCGGCAAGGCCAAGTTCGATAAGCTCGGCCCCGGGGGCACGGTTGAGGACTGCCTCACGAATGACGTGAAGGGCAAGGTGGCCAAGGCCAAGACAAAGGTGGCCGGTGTCGTCTGCAGCGGTGAGGCAGACCCGGGCTTCGGCGTAACGGGAACCATCGCCGATGAGGCAATGGATGCAGAGCTCGCTCTGATTCACGCGGTCTTTGGCTCCGACCTGGCCTCGACGGTTGTGGATGGAAAGACCGACCCGAGTCTAAAGGGCGCCGCCAAGTGTCAGGCGTCAGTCGCCAAGCAGCTGGGGAAGTGCGGAGCCGCGTGGTGGAAGGGGTACGGAGAGTGCGTGAAGGCCGGTCTGAAGGTCGGCTCCATCGACAACGAGGCTGGCCTGGCGGCCTGCATCGGCGGAGCCCCGCCGGGCGATCCCAAGGGTCGGATCGTCAAGGACTGCAGCACGAAGCTGACCAAAGCGCTGGAAAAGTGCGCTGGCATCCCTGGAGGGGGCCAGACACTCGATGAGCTATTTCCGGGCTGTGCCGGAGAGGATTTGGAAACCTGCATTCAGAACACGACCGCATCGATCGAGATCGACGCGATCGAAAATGGCGCCGTGGGAGGCCTTAGCTGCCAGCACAACGTCGACGCGTTCTGCGAGGGCGGCGATACCCCCGGCGCGGACTGCGAGGACATCTTCGGCTCCAGCGATTGCCCTCCCGGCGCCCCCACTGCACGCTGCAACCCCATCAGCTTCGCCAGTCTCGAGAGCACCAGTGTGCCGAACGGGCTCAACTTCGCGCTGATCGGAGGCAGCACCTTCGAGGTGGGCGAGCCCGATCTCAACGGAGTCGCCTCGATGGAGTGTGGTCTCACGCAGCCGATCGGGCTGGTGATCCCAAGTCTCCTCGTAGCCTGCCTGACGGAGGTCGGGGGATGCGACCCGGGCGTGATCGACTGCGACGGCGGTACGGCGCTGGATCTGGACACGGTTCACCATCACACCGTCGACCAGCTCATGGTCCTTCCGGGCAGCGATCCGAACGATCCCCTCGATCCGCAGGATCCCCTCGTCCTCGCGTGGCAGGCCGCCGAGCCCGGTTTCCAGGGCGCTGACTGCCGCGGGGTCGATCAAGCCTGCTTCGAGACCGAGAATCCGAGCTGCACGGCCAACGAGACCTGCGCTGCGATGTGCGACGTGTACTGCGCGAGCTTGCCCGGGAACCACACGCAGTCCGATAGTGGCTGCGAGGGCTTCTGCCGAGGCGGAACGACGGATAGGGAGCTCTGCACCCTCGATACTGAGTGCCAGCAGGGCGGCATCAATAACAGTGGCGACTGCATCGGCGGAAATCCGGTAGCTCACGCGGGCAGCTGCACCTGCGACTGCCTGGAGGTCGGCAGCGGGGGACCGAGCCTGGCGGGCGCGTTCTGGTGTCAGGTCGGGCTTCAAACCGTGACCGAGGCGCTCACTGGCACCCTCTGTGATGGGAACGATATTATTACCATCATCGGTCAGCAGTGCGTGGTACGCACGACCGAGACCATTACGAACACAGTCCTGTACGCGGAAGATGATAAGGACAACACCCTCAACCAGTTCGACCAGGGCAGCCGGATCAGCTGCGTCGACCTCCTGGCCGGCAATACGAGCGGGCTGGCCCAGGCCGGGAACCAGACCAGTTACGACGGGGATCTCGGCGACTCGGCGACGCGCACGGTCCAGGTGTGCCAGTAGGCCGGAGCTAGGTCATGGTCCAGCCCCTGCCCCTACGGCCTCAGCCGTAGGGGCAGGGGTCACGGGTTGGCGAGGATACAGATCCCGCAGGCCTGGGGGGCGCCGCCGATGTTGTGGCTCAGGGCGACCTGCGGGCTCTTGAGCTGGCGCTCGCCGGCCTTGCCCTGCAGCTGCTTGTAGTTCTCGTAGATCATCCGCACCCCGGTGGCTCCGGTCGGATGGCCGAAGCTCTTGAGGCCACCGTCGGTGTTGACCGGCAGCTCGCCCTCGAGCGCGAAGGTGCCGCTGGCGATGTGCTCCTTGGCCTCGCCCTTCTTGCAGAAGCCGAGGTCCTCGTAGGTCAAGAGCTCCGTGAGCGAGAAGCAATCGTGCACCTGGGCCACGTCGATCTGCTTGAAGGGCTCGGTGATGCCGGCCTGCTCGTAGGCCTGCTTGGCGGCGTAGATCGTGGGCTTCCAGCTCAGGAAGTCGAAGTCCGGATCGCTCTGGGGGTTGGGGGCCAGCGCGATGGCCACGGCGCGCACGAGCACGTAGTCGTCGCGGAAGCTCCTGGCCAGATCGCGACGCGTGAGCACCGCGGCCGCGGCGCCGTCCGACTGGGCGGCGCAATCGTAGAGACCAAAAGGCCAGGAGATCATGCGCGCGTTGAGCACGTCCTCGATGGTGATCTCACGCTTGAGCATCGACTTCGGGGCCAGGGTGCCGTTGTGGTGGTTCTTGACGGCGATCCGGGCCAGGTCCTCCCGACCCGCACCGTAGGTCTCGAAGTAGCGCGCCGCACACAGCGAGAACCAGCCGGCGGGGGTGGCCGGAAGGCCGCGCACGCCCGCAGTCTGTATGCTCGGCCCTGAGACCCCGCGGTCCTTCGGCTTGTCGAAGCCCACCACGAGCACGGTGTCGTACATGCCGGCGGCAATCGAGAACACGCCGTAACGAAAGGCGTCGGTGCCGGTGGCGCAGTAGTTCTGGACCATGCTGATCGGTCGCTCGAAGAGCTTGAGCGCCTCGGCCACCTCGGCGGTCCCGCGTGACGGGTAGACCGCACCGCAGAATACGGCCTCGACCTGACGCTGAGGGTCCTCGAGACCCGCGTCCTCATAGGCCTCGAACGCGGCCTCCACGATCATGTCCTCGGGGGACTGGTCCCAGTTCTCTCCGAACTTGGAGCAGCCCGCTCCCACCACGGCGACCTTGTCTCGGATTCCTTCTCTCATCTTCTCTACCTGCCCTGTCGCGCTAGCGCACGGGTGTACACTTCCAGAAGTAATTAGGGGTTCCGCCGAACTCGTGAACCTTCCGGAACACGAACTCCACGGGAAGGTCGAGCTTGACCTCCTGGGGAGACGCGTCGGTCATCTGCAGATGGATCCGGCAGCCGCCCTCGGCCTCGGTCATGGTCACGATCTGGGGCGGATCCGGACTGCCCGCAAAGAAATCGAAGGTGTACGCGCAGAGCTTCCCCCTGCGCTCCGCGAGCCCCACCGGCTCGAGATCATCGCGGGTGAAGCAGCGGTAGCAGACGCGCTGGAACGGGAACTGCATCGTCTTGCAGCGGCGGCACTGCTGGCCGTGGAAGCTGATGTCCTGATCCCGGTCCCGGAAGTGAATGGTCGCCGACACCCCGCCTCCGCCCCGACGATCCAACTCGCCGGGCTGTAGATCGCGCAGAGCCAGGTAGGCGTCGTAGCTCCGGAGCTCGCGGCGGCGGTCCAGATGCCAGCGGATGGCGCGCTTGCCGCTGATCTTCTCGATCTTGTCGGTCACCTGGAGCGCGAGCGCCTCGGCTCCGTCGCCGTAGCTCGCGAACAGCAGCCGCTCACCCGCGTGTGCCTCTTCAAGCGCCGCCACCAGCAGCATGAGCGCAAAAGCCGCGCCCGTGTTTCCCAGCCGGCCAAAGAGCGGACTCTGCAGCTCGGCGCTCGGGTCCAGGCCCAGCGCTCGCGCGACGCCCGTATGGCTGCGCGCGTCGGGCCCGTAAAGTACCGCCTTGGTGAAGTCCTGCGGAGCCTGGCCCGTCTTTTCCAGCAGCCCCTGGATCGCCTCGATCAGGTTCTCGCGATACCCATGCTGGACGATGAAACGGTCCTCCCAGGTCCGTACAAAGCGGTCGTCGTTCGTGCGCCAGACGTCGATCAGCTCGTCGGAGATCGCATGCTCAGCCTCGACGCTCACGGCCACGTCGCTGTCTCCAACCAGGAACGCCGCAGCACCATCCCCCAGATTCCGCTCCAGGGCCGAGCGCGGCGCCGCCAGACGACAGTCGCTGGCCACGACCAGAACGTTGCGGGCCGAGCCCGAGCGGACGGCATCCAGTGCGGAGCGCAGCGCGTTCGTGCCGGCCCGCAGAGAGCCCGCAAAGTCGGCGCTGCGCACGTCTCGCCGTAGGTCGAGCGCCTTGGCGATCACGCTCGCGCCTTGCTTCTCCTTGTATGGATAGGTGGTCGAAGCAAATAGAACCCCGTCGACCAGGCCGCGGTTGATGCCGGAAAGGCAGTCCCGTGCCGCCGCCACCGCCATGGTCACGCTGTCCTCATCAAAGTACGCCACGGAGCGCTCGGGCCCACCCTCGGGAATTTCGGTTTTCCCGCCCCCGATCGCCGCGAGTGGCAGGCGGCACATCGGGATGTAGGCGCCGTACGAAGTGATTCCAGCCATCCGAGCTCCTCAGACGATGATTTGCTTCTCCGTCATGCTCTCGATCTCCTCGGAACTGTAGCCCAGAAGCTCGCCCAGAACGTAGTCGTTGTGCTCGCCCAGGTTCGGGCCGGGGCTCGAGATGCACGGAGGGCTGTTCGAGAGCCGGATGCCGTAGTTCTCGAGGCGCACCGGACCCAGGTGGACGTGCTCGCGCTCCTGGAAGTGGCCGCGGTGCGCAAGCTGCGGGTCGTGCTGGACATCTGCGTGGTTCTGCACCGCACCTGCCTCCACGCCGGCCGCCTGTAGCCTTGCCATGAGCTCGTGGGGGTCGAAGTCTCGCGTCCAGGCGGCCAGCTTCGCATCGAGCTCCTCCTGCTGGGTGAGTCGGCCCTCCAGCGTGGCGAAGCGGTCGTCGCTGGCCCAGGCAGGCCCACCCATGACCTCAGACAGAGCCTGCCACTCCTCGTCGGAGAAGACCGCGATCGCGATCCAACGATCCTCGCCCCGGCAGGGGTAGATCGCGTGGGGCGCGGCGTACTCGCAGTGATTGCCTTGCCGCTCCATCACCTCGCCGCGCGCGCTGTAGCGCACCAGCATCTCGGACAGGCTGTAGACGCCCGTCTCGATTTGCGAGACGTCGATGTACTGGCCCTCTCCCGTCCGCTTTCGGTGCAAGAGTGCGGCGCTGATCACGAGCGCCACGTAGCGGGGCGATAGCGAATCGGTGATGGTGCCGTGCGGGCCGACCGCCTCCCGGTCGGGCCAGCCCGTGAGGTGGTTGAAGCCCGAGATCGCAGAGCCCTGGCCGCCGAAGCCCGGATACATACGCTGCGGGCCCGTCTGCCCGAATAGGCAGCTACTGACCACGACCAGGTCGGGCTTGATCGCCCGCAAGGTCTCGTAGTTGAGTCCCCACTTTGCCATGGCCTTGGGCGAGAAATTCTCCGACAGCACGTCCGCCCAGGCGATGAGCCGCTTCACCACCTCGATACCCTGCGGCAGCGACATGTTGATGCTGACGCTCAGCTTGTTGGCGTTCATGAGCACGAACATGGGGCCCCCGTCCAGTCCGAACTTGCTGTCCGGGGTGAGCGCGATCGTGCGCAGGAAGTCGGGCCGCTTGGAGGACTCGACGCGCACGACGGTGGCGCCGTGATCCGCCAGATAGCGCGTGGCCACGGGCCCGGCCGCTCCCGCTCCCAGCTCGAGCACCTTCACGCCTTTGAAAACGCCGTTCGTCTCAGCCATGTCTTACCTACACCACGCCGTCGTGCGACAGCGTTGCGAGGTCGGCCTGATCGAGGCCGAGCTCGCCGTAGATCTCCGCGTTGTGCTCCCCCACGCGGGGAGCCCGACATCGAATCCCGATCTGGGTCGTGCTGGACCTGGCAAAGAACCCGGGGTGCTCGATCGAGGCGCCCCACTCCGGGTACTCGAGAGTCACGAAGAGCTCGCGATGCCGAAGCTGGGGCTGCTCGAGGATCTCATGTGCGTTGTTACAGGGCGCGAGCATGATGCGCCGCTCCAGCGCAGCCTCGTAGAGCTCGCGCATGGACCTGCTTGCGAAGAACGCCCCGAAGGCCTCCTCCAGACGCTCGATCTCAGCCTGCGTAACCGTGTTGTGGTTGTAGCTCGACCAGTCGTACTTGCGCAGCCACTCCGGCGCCATCCCGTTCTCCGCCATGTACTCGACGGTGGCCACCAGATTGGGAATGCGCGCCATGCCGCTGCGCAGGCCGAAGCTCACGTAGCCGTCCTTCGCCTTCCAGATCTCGCGCGTGCGTCCCAGCCGGGGCCCCGCGCGCCGCCCAAGCCGCCCACTCAGGGCGTAGCCGCCCGCGCCGGTGACGAGGGTAGAGAGCTGCACCTCGTGCATCGACACATCCACCAGCTGGCCTCGGCCCGTGTTCTCGCGCGCGTAGAGCGCCATCGCCACCCCGACGGCGGCCTCGGCGCTGGCATGGAAGTACGCGGTCGGCAGCGAGCAGCGGACCGGAGGGCGATCGGGCGGCCCCGTCATCGCAGCGTTGCCTCCCAACGCCACGAGCGTGAGGTCGTGCGCTCGGTAGTGCGCATACGGGCCGCTCTGTCCGAACGCGCTCAGCGCGCAGTGGATGAGCCGGGGATTCTCCGCGCTCAGGGTTTCGTAGCCGAGTCCGAGCTCCGTGAGCGTGCCCGGGGCAAAGGTCTCGAGCACGACATCCGCCTTGCGCACCAGGCGCTTGAAGAGCTCGACGCCCGCGCGCGCATGCAGCTCGAGCGTGATACCGCGCTTGCTGGTGTTGAGGGCCAGCCAGGGCAGGCTGCGCTCCGGATCCTCCACATCACCCAGATACGGTGCGCGCCGCCCTTTCCGGTCGCCTCCCGGAGGCTCGAGCTTAATCACATCCGCACCGATCTCCGCCAGCATCTTTCCCGCCAGAAAGCCCGGCTCGCCGGTCAGGTCGAGTACGCGGGTTCCGCTCAGCATCCGGCGCTCCTACCGCTTCTTGGCTGCGCTCGGCTTCACGCCGTCGTAGAAGGGATAAGGGCGTTTCATCAGCCCGATCGGCTCGAGGCGGTTGCCAAGCTGGCTCTTGAAGTGCAACTGGATCTCCTCGAGAGTCCAGCCTCCCGGCTTGAGCATGGTGTCGCCGTATCGGGGCTGGGAGAGCAGCGCGATGCGATCGCCCCCCGTGCCAAAAACCTGACCCGTGATGTAGTTACCCTCGTCGCTGCACAGGAAGACCACCATGGGACCGTTGAGCGCGGGATCGATATAGGGCAGCTCGACCTCCTTGCCGTCCGGGCCCTTGTAGGTGGCCGACATGCGCGTACTGCCGGAGGGCGAGATAGCGTTCACACGGATGCCGTAGCGCGCCAGCTCGAGCGCCAGGGTGTAGGTCATCGACGCGATCGCCCCCTTGGCCCCGGCGTAGTTGACCTGTCCGAAATTCCCCATGTGCGCGGCGGAGGTGGTGTTGATGATCACGCCCCCGCTGCCCTGCTCCCGCATCTTGCGCGCGGCGGCCTGCGAGCCCCAGAAGGTTCCGCCGACGTGGATGCGCATCACGTCATTGAACTCCTCATCGCTCATCTTGAGAAACGAGCGGTCGCGCACGATCCCCGCGTTATTGACGATGATGTCGATCGCGCCGAACTCCTTGCAGCAGAGCTCGATCAGCTCCTCCGCTCCGGCCCGCGAGCCGATATCGGCAGCGATCGCCACCGCGCGCGCGCCCCCGCCCTTGAGCTCGGAGACCACTTTCTCGGCCTCCGCGCGATCGATATCGTTCACGACCACGCCCGCACCGGCCTGTGCCAGGTGCACGCAATGGCCTCGGCCGATGCCCCGACCCGCGCCCGTTACCACCGCCGCCTTGCCGTCCAGAACTCCCATGTCTTCTCTTCCTCCTCGGATCCTCGGGCCGTGTTAGTGCCCTGTTCCGGAAGTTCGCTCGCATTCTCGGCGCCCGATGCATCCACGCTCGCGGCGTTGCACTCGTTCGCCGAATCTACGGATTCGCCTCGCTCGTGCGCCTTGCGAGCGCGGCGCCTCGACCGCGAGAACCGCGTCGGAACTCCCGGAGCAGGACACTACCCCAGAACCCCCTCTGCACGAAGCTCGTGAATCTCGCCTTCGGGCAGGCCGAGCTCGGCCAGCAGCTCGTCGGTGTGCTCACCCAGAGCCGGCGCCGGGCGGCGTAGCGTAGCCGGCGTGGCCTCGAAGCTCGCGACCGGGCGTGGTGTCCGGGTCCGCCCCGCGTGGGGGTGCTCGCTCTCGACCAGCAGGCGGTTCTCAATCACCTGCGGATGCCGGTGAAGGGACTCGAGCGACGTGACCGCGGCGTGCGGCACATCCTCGACCTCCAGACGCGCACACAGCTCCGCCGTCGTATGTGCGCCCGTCGCCCGATCGAGAAGCTCGGCCAGTAGGTCCGCATTGCGCGTGCGGAGGGTGACGTCTGCGAAGCGCGGGTCGTCGCTCAGCTCGGGGCAGTCCAGCGCGCGGCACAGCCCGCCGAACTCCGCATCGGAGATGGCAAAGATGGTCATGTGGCCATCCTTGGTCTGCCGCACGCTCAGCAGCCCCGCCAGCGGCGCGGGCGGCGTGACCCCCTCGCCGAGAAACGTGTAGCTCTGCATCGTGTCCGGCCAGAGGAAGGCAATCGCGGTATCGAGCATGGAGAGCCGTACGTGCTGCCCCCCGGCGCCGCGCTCTCGCGCGAAGAGCGCCGCAGTGATGGCCTGGGCCGCCGTGACCGCCGTGACCTTGTCGCACACGATGTTCCGCACGAGCTCGGGCACGCCGGTTTTCGGGTCGGCCTGTGATGCCGCCATCCCCGAGATCGCCTGAATGATGATGTCGTAGACGCGCCGCCGCGCGTAGGGACCGGTCTCCCCGAAGCCGCTGATCGAGACATAGACCAGGTCCGGATAGCGCGGCCTGAGCTCGGCCTCTCCGAAGCCGAGGGCATGCATGACGCCGGGGCGGAAGTTCTGTACCAGCACGTCGGCACCCGCCAGGAGCTTGTGCAGGAGCTCGCGTCCATGGGGCTGGCGCAGGTTCAGCACGATCGAGCGCTTGTTGCGGTTGAGGGTGGTAAAGATGGCGGAGAGCCCACCGCGCGCGCAGCCAATGTGTCGAATCAGATCACCAGTACCGGGGATCTCGACCTTGACTACCTCCGCACCCTGGTCCCCCAGGACGCACGTGGCCATGGGCCCCGAGACCATCGAGGTCAAATCGATCACACGAATGCCTTCGAGCGGCCCGGCCATCTCTTCCTCCTGGCGCGCGCAGGCCTTATTCTAACACCCCGTCAGATTCGGCGAGGACAACGTAAGGGGCTCGAAATGCATGTAAAGGAGCTTCTCGACCTCTCAGGCAGAACCGCACTCGTCACGGGTGGGGGCCGCGGCATCGGCCGCCACATCGCACTCGGTCTGGCTGAGGCCGGGGCCGACGTGTTCGTGGCCTCGCGCAAGCTGCCGAACTGCCGCGAGGTGGCACAGGCGATCGAGAAGCTTGGCCGCCGTGCCTGGGCGATCGAGAGCGACCTCTCCCGTCCCGACGACGTCGAGGCCCTCGCGCACCGGGTCCTGGGGGAGGTGGAGCGGCTACACATCCTGGTGAACAACGCGGCCGCGATCTGGGGCGCGCCCACGCTGGAGTACCCACTCGAGGGCTGGGACAAGGTCTTCGCTACCAACGTGCGGGGACTCTGGCTGCTATCGCAACATCTGGCTCGCCACATGAAAGACAAGGGCGGCGGTTGCATCCTGCATGTGAGCTCGATCTCGGGCTTGCGCGGCAACACCGAAGAGGATCAACCTACGATCGCCTACAACGCCAGCAAGGGGGCCGTGATCACGCTAACCAAGGATATGGCCGTCAAGCTCGCGCCCCACGGCATCCGCGTAAACTCGCTCGCTCCGGGTGCATTTATGACCGACATGATGAATCACATCCGACACGACGAGGCGACCCTGCGCGCCTTCAACGCAAATATTCCCCTCGGCCGTTCGGGTCAGGAGGACGACGTGAAGGGCGCCGCTGTCTTTCTGGTGAGTGACGCCGCCCAGTTCATCACCGGCCAGACGCTCTGCGTCGATGGCGGCTGCATGGCCCGCTAGCCGCCCCAAGACGTCGGGGCACGACCGACCCAGCGAGTCGAGTGCGCAGGCCGCTACGACGCCGACCAATCGTAGTACTGCACCTCGATCATCAGCGGGAGCCGGTAGCGTACGTAGAAGTTGTGGAGCTTCACGACCTTGAAGTCGTCGGTGTTGCGCTCGATGATCTCGACGCGGTCATCTTGCTCCTTGAACTTGCGGGCGCGCTCGAGCAGGCCCTCGAGCTCCTGGAGCGACCCGACCGACATCCCGAAGTGGTCCATGCCGGGACAGGTCATGGGCTTCGGGTCCGCTACCAGGAAGACGAACTGATCGCCGCGATAGGCCTGCAGGACCAGCCGCTTATCATCTTCGGTCAGGGACGGAATCTCGGTCCAGCCGAACACGTCTTCGTAGAAGCGCAGCAGCTCCGCCCTTCCAGCCTTGCTCAGAAGCTCGGCCGGTACGCTCATGGCCACGTGATTGAAGCGGGGCTTACGCTGGTGGTCTGTGGTCTCGGGCATGGTCCCTCCTTCCGCTGGGCGCGACGAGCACCTTGCCGCCGAGCTGACCGGCGGCGAGCCGCTCCATCGCAGCCAGCATTCCCTCGAGCGGAACATCCTCCGCTTCCAGCAGCAGATCCGCCGGAACCTTTCCGCTGGCCAGTAGCGCCAGAGCATCCTCGAATCCGCTCGCGTCGTAATTGTAGGCACCGGTCAGAACCAGCTCATTGAGCAGCACGCGATTGTGGTCCAGCTTGGGACGTTTCATCCCCGTTCCCACGAGCACCAGCCGGCCTCCCCGCTCGAGTTGTGCGAGGGCGGTCTGGATGGCGGCGGGCTGGCCGGAGCACTCGAATGCCACGTGGTAGGCGTCCTCACTCACGAGATCAGGCATGGCCGGCCGCTCGAGCTCCTCGGGCTCGACGGTGCGCGTGGCCCCGAGCCGCTGCGCCAGCGCCCGACGCACGGGCGAGGGCTCGCTTACGGTGATGTCGTCCATCCCTCTTGCTCGGAGCGCCGCGAGCGTGAAGCTTCCGATGGGACCGGCCCCCGTGATCAGCGCTCGCTGCCGGGGCCGGATCTCGCTCAGCGTGATCGCGTGCAGCACTACCGCCATGGGCTCGGTCAGCGCAGCGACCCGCAGCGAGAGCCCCTCGGGCACGCGATAGAGCTGTTCCTCGTGCACGCATACGTACTCCGCGAACGCGCCCTGGTACTCAGCCTCTGCGCCCAGCCTATCCCGAGTGGCACAGAGTGAAGTCCGCCCCACCCGGCAGAACTCGCAGCGGCCGCAGGGTGGCTTGCCGGGACGCGCCACGACTCGGTCGCCGCGGGCCCAAGCGCTCACCTCGGTTCCCAGCTCCACAATCCGGCCCGAGTACTCGTGCCCACCAATGGAGCGGGGCCGGCCCATCCCTTCCAGCACGAGGTGGAGGTCGGTGCCACAGATTCCGCAGTGACTGACGTCGACCAGTACGTCGCGGGGCCCGAGCGCGGGCAGCGGCTGCTGCTCGACCTCGAGCTTGTGCGGCGCGTGATACACGGCCGCCTTCATGCGCTGGGGCAGGGCGTCGGCCATCAAGCCTTCTCGTAGGTGTGGCCATCAATCTCCGCACGCTCCGCCTCGAGACGCCGCAGGGCGGCCTCCCGCAACGGTCCAACCTGGATCTTCTGATTCCCGGTATACGAGAGTTCAGAGGCGCTGAAGAAAAGCACGCGCTTCGGGACCTTGTAAGGCGCCAGCTTGGAGCGCAGGTAGCTCTTGACCTCGGCCTCGCTCACCTGCGCGCCCTCCCGGGGAACCGCACACACGACCAGCGCCTCGCCCAGCGTGGGATGGGGCACGCCCACGGGCAGGCCGACGCGCAGATTCTTGTAGCCCTCGAGCTGCCGCTCGATCTCCACGGGAGAGACGTTGGCACCGCCGGTCTTGATCATGCCGGAGATGCGCCCGGTCCAGTGCACATAACCTTCCTCATCGAGCCAGCCGCCGTCCTGGGTGCGGAAGAAACCGTTCTCATCGAGATAGGCCTCGGGTACGACCTTGTAGTAGCCGCGCATCAAGGTCACGCCTTTGACGGCGATCTCGCCTGCCTGTCCCGTGGGGACCGGCTCGCCGCTCTCCGGGTCGACCACCCGCAGCTGCATCCCTGGAAGCGCCATCCCGCTGGTCGAGCGCCGGATCTCGGCCGGAGCGTCCGAAGGAATCGAGGCTGCAAGCGTGAAGGTCTCGCTGAGACCGTAGGAGCCGCCGGGTCCCCACTCATCCTTCTCGATCCCGGCGAGCTTCGCCAGCTGGGTCGAGAAGTTGACCTTGCGCAGACTGCTGAAGTCCCGGTCCGAGGCGGAGGGGTGCTCGGCCAGCGCCTTGTCCTGGTGCGCCCAGGCGTGGACCGTGGTCGCGCGCTCCGACTCGATCAGCTCGAGTGCACGTCCCGGCTCGAAGTACTCCTGCACGATCAGACACGCGCCGGCGGCCAGCGTGGCGCCGAGGGACATGCAGATCCCGGCCGTCCAGAAGAAGGGCTGGGCGGTCCAGACGCGATCGTCGGGATCGAGCCGCATCTGCTCCGCGAAGCGCCAGCTCTCGATGATGCCCGCACGCTGCGCGTGCAGCACACCCTTGGGGTGCGCGGTCGTGCCCGAGGTATAGATGATGAGGGCGTCATCGGCGGGGTGCACCTCTGCGCAGGCCGCATCCAGCAGCGCATCGCTCACGCCTTCGCCCAGAGCGAGCAGCTCGTCCCAGGTCTGCACGCTCCCACGCGCCTCTTCCAGCTCGAGGCAGACCACCCGTCGCAGCTGAGGCAATGCCTCGCAGCGCAGCGCTCCCGGCTCGCCGGCCGCGAGCTCCGGATGGTCTCGGACCAGCTCATCGAGATAGGCGTGCTTCAGGAGCGAGCGCTGCAGCAGCAGGAGCGAAGCGTCACCGTGACGCAGGATGTAGTCCCGCTCCTCGGGCCTCGCAAAGGTATTGACCGGCACCAGCACGCCCCCGACGAGGCCCACCGCGAAGAGCGCAAAGATCCACTCGGGGCGGTTCGACATGAGCACCGCAACGCGCGCGCCCTTGACGACCCCCGCGCCGATCAGCGCACGCGCGAGGCGACGGACTTCCGACTCGAGCTCGCGATAGCTAAGCCTTTGCCCCTCGAAGACGATCGCCTCACGCTCCCCATAGCGCAGCGCGATATCGCTCAGAAAGTGCCCGAACGTGAGTCGCGAGGGATCCTGTCCAACAGAGCTGTCGGAGGGGGTCGCCACGGGTCCTAGCGCCACGGGTCTTACCCGCTCGGCAGCCGGACCTCCGCGTTGCCGACTGCCATGACCTCGTCCCGGTGGTTGGTCATGTTCACCCTGACGGTGGCGATGGGATCCCCCGAGCGCTCGTCGTACTGCACGTCGGTGACCTCGCCCTTGAGGTAGGTCACCTCGCCCGTGAACGCGGGGGAGCGGTACTTCATGTCGCTGTGCACGACGAAGCCCCACTCGCCGGCCCAGTTGGTGAGGTAGTCGATGATCCAGGCCCCCATCGAAGCGCCGTAGCCGTAGCCGCGCGGCATCCCGATGAGCTGGGCGTAGCGCGGCTGCACGTGTCCGCGCGAAGGCCCCTTGTAGAGGCCATCCGCGTTGGCAGGATCGACCTTGGCTCCCTCCTCGTCGCGCGACATCTCAGCGATCCAGCCCGCTTTCATGGTCGATGATTCGCCTTCCTCGTAGCTCGAGCCCCAGATGGTCATCAGGTAGGAACGCCACTCGGTAGTGAAGCTCATGATCGTGTGCGGCCCAATCACGCGCGTGGGGAGCTTGTGACCGGCTTTCACGAAGAGGCGCTTCTCGTGTCCGAGATCGAGGAAGGAGCGGTAGTACTCCATCTTCCGCTCCTCGAACTCGGCGAGCTGCTCGTCCGTCCACTCGGGGTCCTTCGTATCCGTGAACGCGGCCCGCTTGCGCGCCTCTTCAGCGATGTAGCGGATCGAGGTCGAGCGCTGCCGGGCGATGATCTCGCCGTTCTGATTGATGTAGGTCGTATCGCCTCGGGAGAACATCGTAGGGCCCGCGAACTTGGTCTCCTTAACCACGTAGTCGAAGAGCATGCGCTCGGATCGGATCACGTCGCCGGGCCGGATGGACGGGCCGAAGCACCACCACTCGTCGCCGCCAAAGAGCATGTGCGTGCCCGGAATCGTGCCCTGAATGGCCGGTGTGGCGCCGTGTCCAACGGTGGCGCAGACGGTGAACGACTGCGGTGCAATGATCTCGCCGAAGCGGCTCTCGGCCGCGTACGGATCGTCGTAGTAGAGTGGATTGGGATTCTGCATCCCCTGTGCCCAGCGCCGGATATCGTTGATGTGGATGGGCTCCTTGAGCTGGCCGCCCCCGAGGGGAACACCCACCCACTTGTCCACGTGCGAGGTATCCAGCGTTACCTTCTCACTCACTTTCGCTTCCTCCATCCCCGCTAGCTCAAGCCGTAGACGCGGCAGATATTGCCCGCGAGGATCAGGTGCCGCTCGTCCGCCGGAACGCCCCGCATCATCTCCCCCACGATCTTGCGGCTATAGGGCCAGTCACAGCCGTGGTGCGGAAAGTCCGTCGACCAGGCCATGTTCCTCACACCGACATCGTAGCGGTTGTTCACGCCGACTTTGTCCTCGATGAACGTGCACAGGAAGTGGCGATGGAAGTACTCGCTCGGCAGATGCTTGATCGTGAGGCCCGTGTGCGTGCGATTGCGCCAATAAAAGTTGTCGAGCTGCTCGAGCGCGGTCGGAATCCAACCGACGTCCACCTCGACGCCCAGGATCTGCAGCTTCGGATAGCGATCGAAGACACCGGAGACGATCAGCTCGCACATGATCGGTGGGAAGTTGAGCATCCCCGCCATGGCCATATTGCCGATGGCGGCGGGCCCGGTGAGAGGGCCGGTGCTGGAACGGCTGCGCTGGATATTGATGTGGATGCTGATCGGCATCCCCAGCTCCACCGCGGCCGCGAAGAAGCGGTCGTCTTCATCGCCCAGGGTGTCGTTGCCAGCGGGCCAGGCGGAGATGATCGCTCCCCGCACACCTTTCTCCTTGTTGCGCTTGAGCTCGGCGATGGCCTCCCTCACGCCCAGGTTTGGGATCTGCGCCAGGTGGAAGAGACGCTCCGGGTCCGTGGCACAGAACTCGTCTCTCATGAAATTGTTGTAGGCCTGGATGCCGGCGCGGTGGAAGTCCACGTCCTCCTTGTTGCGCATGAAGTAGTACATGGTGCGCTGGCTCGGATACATGAACTCCGCGTCGATGCCGTCGAAGTCCATGTCCTCCAGGCGCGCCTTGGGCTCGAAGCAGGACTGGCGGATGGAGTCGTAGGTGCTGCCCTCCCACTTCATGTCCTCGTAGCGCTGCCCGGCCGTGGTCACGAGCCCGATTTTCATCGGCGGCTTGCCGTCATTAAACTGCCAGGCATCGCCGCCGGCTTCGTCCTTCACCAGCCGTGGCGCGTGGTCCTGGTGCTTCTTGGGCAGCCAGGTCTGCCAGATGTGCTTGGGCTCGAGGACGTGACAGTCCGCGTCAATCAGTCTGTACTCGCGCATGCTCCCTACCCTCCGGGTGACCAAGTGTAACCCCAGGCCACCTGAGCCGTAATCTGACGACCCATCAGATTTCTTATATATCTGATCGCGACGGAAGGCAAGAGCTTTTTCCCGAGCGCTAATCGCCTGTCGGAGCTAGGTTTTTCCGGGATCGCCTGGAGGCACGGCTTGACCCTTCTGCGCCTCGGGCCGTAGCGTAGCCGGGATGTCGATCCTACGGCTCACGCACATCGGAATCTGCGTCTCGGACATGGAGCGTTCGCTGCGCTTTTACCGTGATCTGCTCGGCTTCAACTACCTCTCCCGGCTGGACGTGGAAGGCGAGCCCAGCAATACCCTGCTCGAGCTACCGGACGTCAAGCTGCGCGCCGAGTATCTGGAACGGGACGGCACACGGATCGAGCTGCTCCACTACGCCTCGCCCGGGACCCAGGGAGACGGCTCGCCCCCAGCCATGAACCGACTCGGTCTCACGCACCTCTCCCTGCGCGTGGAAAACCTCGAGCTGCTGCTGAAAGAGCTCGCCGGCGCGGGCGTCCGCGTGCTCGAGTCCACAAACGTGTACAACCCGGATTTTCGGGCCGGCGCGGTCTTCATCACCGATCCCGATGGGACGCGCATCGAGCTGGTGACCGCCCCGGGCGATCCGGCGCGTCCCCCGGGAGGCTGATCAGCGGCTCGGCTCGATGCGGGCGTTGGGATCGGGGTTCCAATTCGGCTGCCTGCGCTCGACGAAGGCCCGTGGACCTTCCACGAAGTCCGGATGGTTCCAGTGCAGCCGCAAGAGCGCCCAGGCGTACTCGAGCGCGTCGTGGTAGCCGCGCTCGAGCGAGCCCCAGATCGCCTGCTGAGACAGCGACATCGCCTGCGGCGAGTTCTCGAGCATGGCCCGCGCCATCCCTTCCGCGGTGCTCATGAGCTCACCCGGCTGGACGAGCTCGTCCACCAGCCCCAGCTCGTACGCGCGCCGGGCCGGCATACGGTAGTGGCGTCCCATGAGCGTCATGCGCAGGGCGGAGCCCAGCGGCAGGCGCTTGGCAAGGCCCACGTTCTCCAACGCCCCTACCATGCCCACGTTGACGTGGGTATCCATGAAGGCGGCGTTCTCGGAAGCAACCACGATGTCGGCGTCCACCACGAAGTGCAGTCCTGCTCCCACGACGAGACCGTTGACGGCGCAGATGGTGGGCTTCCACACATCGTTGTGTCGTGGAGACCAGAAGACGTCCTGCCGCAACGGGAGGTTGTTCGCGACCGAGCCCGACTCGTCCACTGAGCTCACGTCAAAGCCCGTGGAGAAGTGGCGGTCGCCGACCGCGCTGACGATCGCCACGCGAATCTCGGGATCCTCGCGCACCTCGGCCCAGATAGCACGGAAGATCTGCTCCATCTTCTTGGTCAGTGAGTTGCCCTTGTCGGGCCGGTTGATGGTGATGTACGCGATCTGATCGCGCTTCTCGTAGATCAGCCCTTCGAGAGGCTTCCCGAGATCGATGTCCTCATAGCGAAATCGAATGGCCATGCCCTACCTCCTCGCTGCCGCGATCAACGGCTCTGCTCGCCCCAGCGCGCCTCGGCCAGCGCGCGCTGGTGTCCGGCGATGCTGCCGAACTCCAGGCGCAGCGCTTGCAAACGCATGCTCCAGACGTGCAAGTCGTGTTCGCGGGTGTAACCGATCGCACCGCTGACCTGATGCGTCTCGGTGAAGACGCGGTTCGCCGCGGCAGTAGCGTGGGCGGCCGCGGCGGCCGCCGCCTGGGACGGCGCGCCCAGACACGCCGCCTCCCGCACGAGCCAGCGACTGCCCTCCAACAACACCGCACATTCGGCCAGCCGATGCTGCACCGCTTGAAACGAGCCGATCGTGCGCCCGAACTGGCGACGCTGCTTGACATAGTCGATCGTCACCGACAGGGCGGCATCCATGGTACCGACCGCTTCGGCCGCCAGCGCAACACGCCACCAGTTCCGCATGCGCTCGCCCGAGCCTCGTCCAAACGAGTCACCCGACGCGCTGCGAACGCGCCCCATCGGATAGCCAAAGCTCGAGCGCACGGGCTCAGCGTCACCAGGCTCAAGGGTGATCCAGCTGGCTTCGTCCGCGTCGAGCAGCAGCAAGCTGCGCGCGTGCGCCCCATACCGAATCGGTGATCCGTTCCCCGCGCTCGCCATTGCGACCGGCCCGGACAAGCTGCGTCCCGCCACGCCGGGGGCCACCAGCGCTCCCGCCCCGAAGGCAACCACACCGCCCGCGCGGGCGACGGCCTCCACCACCAGAACCGCCTCCAGCGGCCCCGTACCCTCTCCCAATGCCAACTCCAGGAAGCCCGCCTCGTGCAAGGCCTCCTCGAGCGCATGGTCGTACTCCGATTTCGGGGCGAGCGCGATCGCGCGCTCCGCCCCGGCGTGGCGTTCGAGCAGCGCCCCGACCGCCTCGAGGATGGCACGCTGATCGTCGTTGAGCTCGAAGTCCATGCCCTACTCCCTGGGCAAGCCGAGAAAGCGGCTCGCGATCAGGTTCAGCTGGATCTCGGTGGCGCCGACGGCCACTCCGGCCGTCATCGCCATACGGAAATTGGAGTCGGCGAAGGAGCCGTAGATCATGGCGTCTTCTCCGAACACCTCGAGCGCGAGCTCGGCCACCGCTCGATCCGCTATCGTGCCCGCTACGCGGGCGAGGTTGGAGTCCGCGCTGGGCGGGAGCTTGCGTGTGCGCTGGTCAACCACCCGGTACGTGAGCAGCCTCGCGGCCTCACACAGAACCCGAGCCTCTCCCAGCTTCTGGAGAACCATGGGGTCGGAGAGAAGGCCCCGTTCTCGAGCGTGCGCGGCGATCTGATCGACTGTCAACGCCGCGCGCGCATAGCGTGGAGCACCCACGCGCTCGTACTGGAGCGCATAGCTCACAATGGACCAGCCCTCGTTCTCGGGTCCCAGCCGACAAGAGACGGGCACACGCACGTCCGCTAGAAAGACCTCGTGGAAGTAGCGCTCCCCCACAACCGATGAAATCTCGCGCACCTCGATGCCGGGCAGATCCATCTCCGTCAGCAGGACCGAGACTCCGCGCCGCCCCTTCGAGTTCGGATCCGTCCGGACCAGGAGAAAGCAGAAATCGGCATGGTTCGCGTAGGAGGTCCAGATCTTCGTGCCGTTGACGACGTAGACATCGCCGTCGCGCAAGGCAAGCGTGCGCAGTGCGGCGAGATCGGAGCCGGCTTCCGGTTCGGAGAATCCCTGGCACCAGAGCACGTCGCCGCGCGAGATCCTCGAGAGATGCTCACGCTTCTGCTCCTCGCTGCCGTACTCCATAATGCTGGGGCCGATCCAGTTGACGTTCATGTACTGGGGGCCACGAGGCTCGCCGCGGGACCACATCTCCTCGCTCAGGATGATGTGTCGCCAGGGCGTTGCATCCGCCCCACCGTACGCCGCGGGCCAGTTCTGCGTGAGCCAGCCGCGCTCCGCCAGCTTGTGCGCGAACTCCCTGGAGAAGCTCGCCTGCGCCTCGCTACCAGGTCCGCCCTTGGAGATCTCATCCCAGTCGGACGGCAAGGTCGCGTCGAGGAACTCGGCCAGCTCCCGCCGGAACTCCCCGTCCTCCTGCGACCAGTTGAACTCCACGCTACCTCTCCCCGCGCCGACTAACCCGCATTGAGCAGGTCGAACACTTCTTGGTACATGGCGAGCTTGAGTGTGTGCAGGCTGTTGCGGTCTTTGCCCGCGGCCGCGGAGGCCCGCTCGATGGCTCTGGCGGTGAGCTCTTCCAGAGGAGCTGCTTCATCCACGATTCCCCGCGCTTCGGCCTCCGCTCCGCCGTAGCGCGCTCCCGTTAGAAGCGCGTCACGAAACGCAGCGGGAGAGAGACGACGCTGAATCAACGCCAGCATTCCCGGCCGGAAGCGGAGCTTGAGATCGACCTCGGGAAAGCAGAAGTAGCCCCGGTCCCCGCGCATAACCCGATAGTCATGCGCCAGGGCCATCACGGCCCCGGCGCCAAACGCGTGACCGTTGAGGGCCGCGACCGTGGGGACGCCGAAGACGAGCAGGCGAGCCCACAAGGCCTGCGTGTCGTTCAGAAAGGTGCGTGCCTCCTCTCGTGCGATGCTGCCCATCCAGCCGAGGTTGAAGCCGTTCGAGTAGAACTTGCCATCGGCCGTGGTCACCAGCACGATCGGATCGGTGGAGGCCTCGACCTGATCGAGCGCGTGTCCCACTTCGTCGAGGAAGACGCGATCAAGACGGTTCTCGTCCTGCCCCAGGTTCAGGATGAAGGCATTCCCTTCACGCTTGAGCTGAATGTCAGCCAAATCCGGTCACTCCCCCAGTGTGATGACGTAGTTTCCGAACTTGTCCACCTCAGCTGCCTGTCCGGGATAGAGCACGATCGTTGTGAACTTCTCCTCAACGATTGCCGGACCCTCGAAGGTATGGCCGAAACCGACCAGCGTGCCATCGTAGACCGGCGTATCGATGAACCGGTCTCCGAAGTAAACAGGGCGCCGCTCCCGTAGGGCGCTCGCTGTAGAAGCTGTGCTCCAGGGGTACTCTCGCATCGCAGGCTTCTCTGTGAGTCCCAGTGTTTGCACCCGTACGGCGCGGATGATGGGCTCTTCCTCGCGAACGGCGTAGGAGTGAAGCTCCTCGTGCAGATCGTGGAAGCACTGAATCGTCTCGGACAGCTCCGCACTGCCCATGCGGCCGTCCCTCAGCACCATCGGCACGGCCATGTCGAAGGTCTGACCCGGGTAGCATATGTTCAGGTAGCGATTGAAATGGAGATCGCCGCGCTCAAGCCCGGCCACCTCGAGCTCGCGTTCAGCCTGAGCTTCGATCTCGGCCAACAGGGCATTAACACGGTCGGCCTGCGCAAGCCCGGCGGGCGTGATGTAGGAACGTTCCGTTTCGACTACGTAGTCTGCGATCACCAGCCCCAGTGCGGAGAACGCGGGGGAGGTCTTAGGCACGATCAGCCGGCGAATTCCGAGGTCATCGGCCTGCATCCCCGCGTGAACCGGTCCGTTGCCGCCATAGACAACCATCGTGAACTCGCGCGGGTCGTAGCCTGATTCCGAGGAGACACGGCGAATGGCGTTCGCCATATTGGCGTTCACGATACGGAAGATCCCGTAGGCAGCCTCGACCACGTCGAGACCGAGCGGCTTGCCAACCTTCTCGGAGATGGCCTCACGCACGCCCTGTGTCGTGAGTTTGAACTCGCCACCACAGAGCGCAGTCGGATTGATGTAGCCAAGCACCAGATTGGCATCGGTCACGGTCGGCTCGCTGCCCCCCAGGCCGTAGCAGATCGGTCCCGGGTCCGCTTTGGCGCTCTTCGGTCCGACCTTGAGCGTTCCGGCCTCGACGTGGGCGATCGAGCCCCCCCCCGCACCGATTGAATGCATCTCGAGCATCGGCAGCCCCACCAGGTAGCGGTGCTGCCAGTTCCAGTAACTTCGAATGCGGGGCTTTCCGTTCTTCACGAGGCAGGCCTCGTAGCTCGTCCCGCCCATGTCGATCGCGATGAAGTCCTGAATTCCCGCCAGCTCGGCCAGTGCACACGCACCCGTCACCCCCCCCGTGGGACCCGAGCCCAGCGTGGCGACGGCTCGCTTGGCCATCGACCCGGCCGTAGCGATGCCGCCGTTCGACTGCATGATCAGGAGATCGCGTTCGTAACCGGCTCTTCTCAGGGCCTGCTCCAGACGCTCCAGGTACGTCGCCACGCTCGGGCCTACATAAGCATCTACGAGCGTGGTCGAGGTGCGCTCGAACTCGGGGGCCGACGGCATCACTACGTGAGAGAGGGAGATCCGCACTCCCGGATACTCCTCTTCGATGATCTCCTTCACTCTTAGCTCGTGCGCCGGATTGATAAAGGAGAAGAGCAGCACCACGGCAATCGACTCGATGCCCTGCTTCTTAAGCCGTCGCACCGCCCGGCGCACAGCCGCTTCGTCCAGCGGCCTGACCACCTTCCCCCGGAAGTCGAGACGCTCCGGAACGCCGAAGCGCGCGCGTCGTCTGGCAATCGGCACGGGCGGGGGATAGGCGGGATCCCAGATCTCCTCCTTGAAGCCGCGTCGGATCTCGATCTCGTCGCGGTGTCCCTCGGTGGTGATGAGACCAGTCAAGGCACCGTTCATCTCAATCATGGTGTTGTCAGCGGTGGTCGTGCCATGGACGATCAGATCGGTGCGGGCCAGGAAATCGGCGATATCCAGGCCTGCTTTTTCCGCCAGCTCGGCGATCGCATGCATGACCCCGAGCGATTGATCGGGCAGACTCGTCGGCGTCTTCGTCAACACGATGTCTCCGTCCGCTTGGACGAGAATCGTATCGGTGAAGGTTCCGCCTACGTCGATGCCGATGCGATAGCCCATAAAGTCGAGCTCCTAGGACTGCGTCCGCTCCGGCCTCAGCCGAGCCCTCGTGCGCTCCGTTCCCTTTCGGTCCACCTCGAGATCGTACTCCTCAGCGCTTCCGCTGAATAAGACGCCGTACTCCTTGGCCGCCGCCTCGACCGACACGTACTCGTCGAGCACGTCCTCCCTCACTTGCTCCGGGTCGCGCTGGAAGGGATCCCCCCAGCCACCGCCGCCGCCGTAGCAGTACTCGATGCCTTCACCCGCCTTGTGAGGGACGAAGTTCGCCATGCAATCGATCTCTCGCGGCTCGGGCCCGCCGTAGTTCACGATCAAGCGGTTGGGACTTCCGTCCCGCCCGCCGGCCATGCCCGCCATGGGGTAGCGGATCCCAACCATGTAGGTCTGGATCGACGCCGGCGCCGTTAACCGTTTGACGTAACGAGAGCCCGGGCAGCCGCGCCACTGCCCCGGACCGCCGCTGTCGGTCAGGTAGTCGCAGCACTCGTGCCGCACCGGGAAGATGGACTCATTGATCTCGGCCGGCGCCCGCACCAGGTTTCCGAACGTGGCGGGCATCGACCCCCATCCATCCTGGCCATGAACGGCACCGCAGTAGGCGGCGAGGGTGTCGACGGAGTGGTCCACGAACATCTCGCCGGTATCCGGGTGGGTACCCACCACGACGGTCGGCATACCTAGCTTGTAGATCTGTGGCGTAGCTCTTTCGGGGATCACGCGCGCCAGCGCCAGCGCGATCGCCTCCCCCACCTCCACGCCGGGATGGTGCGTCCCCGCAGACACCGTCTTCCCATCCTCCGGGTTCAGACAACAGCCCTTCGGCACCACCAGCTCGATCGAGTCGAAAAAACCCTCGTTCTTCGGGATCATGGGATCCATCATCGTCGCCAGCTGAGCCACCACGTAGCCACGCGTGTTCCCGTAGCTCGACCACGCCTGAAGCTCCGGCCGCTCGTCCGAACCTGTGAAGTCCACCCGCAGACGCTCCCCCGCCACCGTCACCTTGCAGTGCACGTGGATGTCCTGATTGCCCTTGGGATCGTGGTCCACGTACGCGTCCGATTCATACTCCCCGTCCGGCCATGACGAAACCTCTTCCCGAAAACGCCGCGCCGCATACTGGATCGAGTGCTCCACCGCCTCCCGCACCGCCCCCACGCCGTGCCGGTCGAGCAGCTCCCGCAAACGCTTCACCCCGTGCTGCGCCGCCCCCACCTGGGCCCGCAGGTCCCCCATGAACGTCGGCGTGCGGTTGTTCACCCCGATCATGTACATCACATCCCGACGCTCCACGCCCCGGTCGTACATCTTCAGCGCCGGGAAACGCACGCCCTCCGCCCAGATGTCCAGCGCCTCCGCGTTGTAGCCCCCCGGCATCCCCCCGCCGGTGTCCGCGTGGTGACACTGGATCGAGGCAATCAACACCAGCTCGCCCTCCACTACCACCGGCGAGAACACGTTGTAGTCGGGCAGGTGGCCCCCACCGTGGTAGGGGTCGTTCGCCACCAGCACGTCGCCCTCGTTGAGCCCCTCCTCCTTGAAGAACTCCAGCGCGAAGCGCACCGGCAGGGTGGAGGAGAGCATAAACTGGGGAATGCCCACCGAGAGCGCCGCCAGCCGGCCCGTGGCATCCAGAATGGTGGCGTTGCGTTCGTTGGACTGGTTCAGGATGGGCGTGGTCGCCGTCAAGGATACGTGCGTCGCCATCTCGTAGGCCACCGTCTCCATCGCGCCCCGAATCACCTCCGCGGTGACCGAGTCGACGGCACCAGTGTCCGGCCGCGAGTCCATCGTCATGAAGTGACCCGCTGCCACTTGGGCTTGCGCCGCTCGGCGAAGGCGCGCGGCCCCTCGCGCGTGTCGGGATGATTCGTGTGCTCGCGGATAATGGACCAGGCAAGCTCCAGCGCCTCGTCCAGGCCGTGGTTGAGACTTCCCCAGATCGCGCGCTTGCTGGCCATTAGGGCCGCTGGGGAGTTCTCCATGATCTTCTGGGCCAGCTCGGTTGCACGAGGCATGAGCTGCTCCTTCGGAACCACATCCCCGACCAGGCCCAGCTCGTAAGCGCGCTGGGCGCTCATGCGCTCGGTCCCACCCAGGAAGGCCATGCGCAACACGGCCTCCATACCGATCCGCCGGATCAGGCCCACGGGCTCCTCGCCCGACACGAGCCCGACCTTGACGTGGTTGTCGAAGAAGGTGGCGTGTTCCGCCGCGACGATGAGGTCGCTATCGGCGATGAAGTGCAGGCCCCCACCCGTCACCATGCCGTTTACAGCGGTGATCACCGGCTTCCAGCACTGGTTCTGGATGGCCGTAAACCGGAGGGACGCGAGCGTGCCCGCCACGCCCTCCTCGCCCACCTGCGACTTGCCCTCGGCAGCATCCAGCATGTCGAACCCCGTACACAGGCTGCGCTCCCCAGCACCGGTCACGATCGCCACCACTACGTCCGGGTCCTGCTTTACATCATCCCAGGCCTGCGGCAACTCGCGCGACATGGTGGTATCGATGGCGTTCAGGCGCTGCGGCCGATTCAGCGTAATGAACGCGATCCCGTCCTTCTTCTCGTAGATGAGGGTCTCGAAACCCATGCGCACCTCCTGCTGGTTCGATCCAGCGAGCCGATACCCCATTCTACCAACTGGCCCCCGACCCCGGGCGGAGCTGGATTTGATAGGCTGGCCCTGGTTCTACGCGAGTGCGTTATGCAGCTTCCTGACTACACGCCCACGATCCCCGCGATGCTACACAGGCTCGCGCAGCGCTTCGGCGAGCGGGAGCTCGTGGTGCTGAACGAGCGTCGGCTGCGCTACGTGGAGCTGGAGGCCGCCTCGGCCCGGCTGGCGCGAGGACTGCTGAGAGCGGGCGTCGGCAAGGGGACCCGGGTGGGTCTGCTGATGCCGAACGGGCCGGACTGGATGATCGCCTGGTTCGCCGCAGCGCGCGTCGGCGCGCTGGCCGTGCCCATCAACACCTTCTACCAGGCCCGGGAGCTCGGCTGGCTGCTGCAGCATGCCGACATTCACACGCTGCTCTGTGTCTCTCGCTACCTGAACCACGATTATCTCGAGCGGCTCGAGCAGAGCGTGCCCGAGCTGGGGCCTCAGACCCAGCCCGACCTCTGCCTCAGCACCCTGCCGTATCTGCGCGCGGTCTACGTCTGGGGCGAGTCGGATCGCAAGTGGGCGCGCAGCGGTACGGTGCTCGATGCGCAGGCAGATGCCGATCCCAACTTCGACGCCGGCTTCCTGCGTGCGGTGGAGGGCCAGGTCACAGCCGCAGATCCCGCCATGCTCATCTACAGCTCAGGCAGCGTGGCCGATCCCAAGGGCGCGCTCCACACGCACGGCGCGCTGGTGCGCCACTCCTACCAGCTCGCCACGATGCGCGATTTGACGCAGGACGACCGCGTGTGGTCCCCCATGCCCTTCTTCTGGATCGGGGGTCTGGTGTTCTCGCTGCTGGGAACGATGCATCACGGTGCGTGCCTGATCACGGAGGACTTCTTCGAGCCGGGCAAGACACTCGACCTACTCGAGCGGGAGCGCGTGACGGTCGCAGCGGGCTGGCCCCATTACGGGAAGGCGCTATCGGACCACCCGAGCTTCAAGCAGCGAGACCTCTCCAGGATCCGCTCTGGCAACATCTACGCATTGCAGGACGGGCCGGTCGATCCGGAGCTGCGCGGCAACTCCCTGGGCATGACCGAGACCTGCGGGCCCCACACCTACGTGGAGGGCGAGCTGCCGGAGGAGCAGCGGGGCTCGTACGGCCCCGTCGTGCCCGGCCTCGAGCACAAGGTGATCGATCCCGACACCGCTGCGATCCTACCTCCGGGCACGCCGGGGGAGATCTGCGTGCGCGGCTACAGCCTGATGCAAGGTCTTTACAAGGTCGAGCGCGAGGCGACCTTTGATGCCGACGGCTACTACCACACGGGTGACGTGGGCTATTTCAAGGACGGGATCCTCTACTTCCAGGGCCGGCAGGGAGACATGATCAAGACCGGCGGCGCCAATGTGGCCCCGGTCGAGATCGAGAAGCTGCTCGAGTCGTATCCCGAGGTCAAGGAGGCCTTCGTGGTGGGCGTATCTGATCCCGTACGAGGACAGAACGTGGCTGCGGCGATCGTGACCCAGCCGGGGGCGTCCATCGACCCGGACAGCGTGCGGGCCCGGGTGAAGACCGAGCTCTCCGCCTACAAGGTGCCCCGCTACGTGCTCTTCTACGAGCACGACGCCCTGCCCTTCACCGACAGCGGCAAGATCGACAAGCGCCGGCTCGAGGAGCTGCTCGCGGCCCGGATCGCCGAGGAAGCTTGACCGACTGCAGCTCTGTAGCTCGTCGAACCCCCTCTACGCTCTGCTGAAAAGTTGCCCTTAATAAGCGAGGGGCTGATAGGCTGGCAGCGGCGTTTCCAGCACTGCTTTACGAGGAGTTCCGCATGCACGCCATCCGTCTGTCTCACTCCTGCGCGATCGCGCTGGCCGGCCTGCTACTCGCCCTCGTAGCTCTGCCCCACGGATCCGCACAGGCGCAGCTCGGCCAGGACGACCAGAACTGCATCAACGAGCTGAACAAGAACTTCGCGAAGGTGGCGAAGGCCCAGGCCAAGGACATCTGCCAGTGCCTGAAGAACGGGTCGAAAGGCAAGCTCTCGGGCGAGACGATCGAGGAGTGCACCACCTCCGATAGCAAGGGCAAGGTAGCCAAGGCCAAGAGCAAGGCGCTCGCGAAGGCGGCCTCCAAGTGCACGGTGAGGCCACCCTTCGGACCGACCGCTGCCGAGGGCGCCAATCAGGTCGCGATGTCGAAGGAGCTCGACCTGATCCACGAGATCTTCGGATCCGATCTGGATACGGCGATCATCCTTCAGAGCAACGACAAGGACTCGGGCAAGTGCCAGCTGGACGTCGCCAAGGCGACGAAAAAGTGCCAGGAGACGAAGCTCAAGGCGTTCAACCAGTGCAAGAAGAACGGGCTGAAGGACCAGAGCATCCAGAGCTTCGTAGACCTTCAGGCCTGCATGGGTCAGGACCCGAAGGGCAAGATCGCCAAGGCGTGCGTGGAGAAGCTGTCGGGCAGGATCGCCAAGTGCGACTCGTCCGTCGATCTCTCGGACGCGTTCCCAGGCTGTGGCACGGACGATCCCGGCGAGCTCGGGAGCTGTCTCGACGCCCTGGTCGAGTGCGCCGTGTGCCGGGCGCTCAATCAGGTCGACAACCTCGCGCGTGATTGCGACTCGTTCGACGACGGAGTGGTGAACGGGAGCTGTGGCCCGCTGCCGGTCGAGCAGGAGACGCTGAACCTCCCGAGCAGCGCCCAGCCTGCCGAGACACCCGGGACTCCGGGCGTGGTCGTCGATCCCAATTCACCGCTCATCACCCAGTTCGGCGACCCCAACTTCGACCTCAACAACGCTCGCTACACGCGCTACTTCCTGGGCACGCTGCTGGAGCCGCCGCCCGCGGCCCAGCCCGACGCGATCCTGATCCTCATCCCGGGCTTCCAGGGCGGTGCCGGGAGCTTCAAGATATTGGCCGAGAACCTGATCCGCCGGGCCTTCCTGCAGAGTGGCTTGACCCTCGAGGTTTGGGCCTTCGACCGACGCTCGAAGCAGCTTGAGGATGCGGTCGGACTCGACATCGCCGAGGCGGTGCTCGATCCGAATATCGCACTGGACTGGCTCTACGGGGCGGAGCTGGGCCTGAGCCTGCACCCGGCGCTGGTGAGCGGCCCCAACCGGCGCGCGATTTTCCACAACACCAGCGACGACATCCCGTTCCTCGCCAGCTGGACCGAGCTCGTCTTCTCGCGCGACATCGACGCCGTGGTGGAGGCCGCGCGTGCTACGGCCACGAACGCCAACGTGTTCCTGGGCGGGCACTCCGCCGGCGCGAGCTTCACGGGACGCTACGCCGCCACCAACTTCAATCCCGACCCGGAGGGCACGGTGGAGGCCGGCTATGCGAAGCTGCGCGGCCTGGTCCTGCTCGAGGGCAGCGGCGGCAGCACCGCCGGGGCAGCGCCCTCAGAGAACACCCTGGACCGGATCGAGGATCGGTTCGACGGCGGCCTCTTCAACGCGGTCAGGTCGGGCCAGCCGAGCTGTGTCGACGGCACGCTCTGCGACCCCAATAACCCGGTGGCCTGCAGCGGCAAGGGCAAGCAGACCTGCACGGAGCCCACATCCGCCTACTCGCTACGCGATGGCCTACTCAACCCGCGCGTGATCGCGGCGGTCGAGCCTCTGGGCATCCAGGCCGCCACCGATCCCGACTCGGGACAACTTATCCTGCAGGTGGACCAGAACGGCATCCCGGGCAACAACGCGCTCGCTCAGGTCCCTGACCTCTTTGGCCTGAGTCTTATTCTGCCCGATAATTATACCGTCGAGGCTGGGTTCGGAAGCTTCATCGACGATGACGGCTTCATCTTCGGCCTCGACGCTTCGTTGCCCATCTCTCTGGGCTTCACGGGGCCTACCGTGAATGGCCTGGTGACCTGGTTGGACATCACAGAAGTGGTACCGCCCGAGGCCTTCCCGGATAACGGCCCTGCACCCACGGGTGCCCCGTTCGGGTTCTGGGGTGTGGAGAAGGAGCCGACACGCATCGACCGCGTATTGAGCGCGTTCTACGTAGGCGAGACGAATGTTCTGGAGTGGTATTACCCCTCGTCCGGGCTGAGCGTGACGAGCGGCTTACCCTCGCTGGATTCGTCGGCGCTGTCCCTCGACCCGCCCGCCGGACGCGGGCGGCGCGACATCGAAAACCTGACGCAGGCAGCGAACATCGACATCCCGGTGATCTCCTTCGGGGGCAGCAACGGTTTCGCGAGCGTGCCCGGGACATTTGTTGCATTCGGTCAGAGCATCGAAAACTGCGCGGCCGCCAGCTGCGACGGCTTCACACCTCGCGTGGTGGATCCCAATGCACCCAACGCTGCCTTCCCCACCCTGGGCGGCGTGGCCGGCGGCTACGAGGTTCACATCAGCGAGGGCTTCACACACCAGGACATCATCATGGCCGAGGATAACGCGGACAATAACGTGATCGCGCCGCTGCTCGACTTCCTCGAGCGCAACTTGCAGTAGCTCAGTGCAGCGGGGACTCGGTGCCGGCGA
>Ga0209980_10000236_pt1 | contig 29280 bp, 30 predicted proteins | sample CR02metaG_FD_183611 | JGI IMG/M metagenome (GOLD analysis project Ga0209980, IMG submission 183611) | Deep subsurface microbial communities from Mariana Trench to uncover new lineages of life (NeLLi) - CR02 metaG (SPAdes) (version 2) | ecosystem: Environmental > Aquatic > Marine > Ocean trench...
CAATAGAGGCCATTAGCAGTCTCCTGAATTGCTTACGGGACGTCGCAACGAGCGGGTGACATTCCCGTCGTCGAAAACCATCCGGGTTCGCACTATGCCACCGAGTGCCCAGAAACTAAAGTCGAGGGGAAGGAACGGCCAAAAGCGGACCAACAAAACACCGCACAGTGGCGGGGCTTGATCTAGTCACTCGAACGAGTTGTCAGGTGGCATGCTTGCCGCAAACTACTCGCAGATCGCGAACCATTCGAACCGCGTTTTCTACACGACAATAGTAATCAGCTATGCAGCGGTCTTCTCGGTAGCCTAACCTGCGATAAAACCACCGCGCTCCAACATTTGCCGCTCGAACTTCCAAGGCAATGACAAACGTCCCCGCCGTAACAGCCGTTTCCTCTAACCACTCTACTAAACGGCGCCCGATTCCAAGCCGCTCGTACGTCGGCTCGATCGCTAACAGATTTAGATGTGCGGTTTCGTCTGAAAATTGCATGATCGCGAAACCGACGAGCTCTCCGCCGACCCGCGCCGTTAAAACCACACTCTCACGGTGCCGGATGTGCTTTGCTACTCGCTCAGGTGTCCATGACCACGGCAATCGCACTTCGATCAGACGTTTTGACATGTGAGCAATAGTCGTGGCATCACTCGGCTGCGCGAGTCTGAGGGTGACATCTAAAATTGTTTTGGAATTTTTCATGCCGTCTAACGTCCAAGCTGAGTGCCTGTTGTAACGCTGCGGTACTGCACTTCATCCGCCTCCGCGCTCGAATGATGAGATGGACTCCTCCCGTTCTTTCTAGGCATCACAATGTGCCAGCATTCGGGTTCGGTTCAATGAATGTCCCAAAACAGGAGGAGTCCAGCATGCAGTCTAAGATCATCTCCGTCGACCTTGCAAAGGATGTCTTCGAACTCGCAGTCGCCGATCACCCTCACCGTATCGTCAAGCGCCATCGACTGTCCGGGGCTAAGTTCTCCAAGTTCCTCGCTCAGCATGAGCCCGCCACCTGCTGTTCGAATCCTGCGCCAGCGCTCACTTCTGGGCCCGACAGGCGGCCGATGCCGGGCACACCCCGGTCATTATCCCCGCCCAGTATGTCAAACCCTATCGCCGGCGCAACAAGTCAGACCGCATCGATACCGAGGCCCTGCTCGAAGCGCACCGCTGCCAAGGCATCCAACCAGTCCCCGTTCGCTCCGTCGACCAACAACAGCTCCAGCAGCTTCACCGCGTGCGCGAACAATGGAAGAAAACCCGCACCGCTCGTATCAATGCGCTTCGTGGCTTCCTTCGCGAGCTCGGCTTCCCCATCGCCGAGGGCCCTACCAATGCTAAACGTGAGACCCGTAAAATCCTCGACAACGAAGAGCTGCCGGCGCCCCTCACCGCCACCTTCTCCGTCCTGCTCGAGGAAATACAAGCACTCCTCCGGTCGGCGCCTAGCATACCGCAGGGCAGAAACCCCAGCTACAGTGGGCGAACCTTGACGAGATGCGGATGTCCAAGTAATTTAGAAGCTAACAACCCCTTTCCCTGGAGAAGGAGACTGATTATATGACCCCAATGACCCGTACTGCGCAAGGCCGGGAAGCGGTACTTGCGACTAATAGTCTGATTCGCAATACCTACATTTTACTGTCCGTCACCTTGCTCTTTAGCGCGTTCACGGCGGCCTTGTCGATGGCATTCAATCTGCCGCATCCAGGCCTGATGTTGACACTGGTGGGCTATTTCGGGCTTCTTTTTGTCACGGTGAAGCTCAGGAACAGCGCCTGGGGCCTGCTATCAGTATTCGCCCTGACTGGGTTTATGGGCTTGACGCTCGGGCCGATTATCAGTTTCTACCTCACCCAATTCTCCAACGGCTCCGAGCTGGTGGTGATGGCCATGGGCGGCACAGCCGTCATCTTCCTGGGGCTGTCCAGTTATGCGCTCACTACGCGTAAAGACTTCAGCTTCATGGGCGGCTTTCTCATGGTCGGGATACTGGTTGCATTCCTTGCAGGCTTAGGAGCTGTGATCTTCAGCATACCTGCGCTCATGCTGGCCGTCTCCTCCATGTTTATCCTTTTAATGGCCGGCCTTATCCTGTATCAAACAAGCGCAATGGTCCATGGCGGGGAGACCAACTACATCATGGCCACCATTACCCTATACGTCTCCATCTTCAACCTGTTTACCAGCTTATTACACCTGCTTGGGTTTTCCATGGGCGAAGACTAAAGCGATCACGCTCTATATCGCCTTTTACAATCTCTTCACGAGCTTGCTGCACTTGCTTGGCGTATTTCGCAGCGGCGACGATTAACCGAGAGATTGTTAACCATGTTAAAAGGCCCCCATTGTGGGGCCTTTTTTGCTCCTACTGATCTAAGTCGCCTGATCAATGACCAATAATTTTTGCCCCACCCATATAAGGCTGTAGCGCTTCGGGTACGTTAATTCGCCCGCCGGCATCCTGGTAGTTTTCCATCACCGCGATTAGCGTTCGCCCTACTGCCAATGCGGAACCATTAAGCGTGTGCACTAACTCCGGCTTTCCCGTTTCCGGATTACGCCAGCGCGCCTGCATACGCCGTGCCTGAAAATCCTCGCAATTACTGCACGATGAGATCTCTCGGTAGCGCTGTTGTCCCGGTAACCACACTTCGATGTCATAGGTCTTGGCGGCGGCAAACCCCATATCCCCGGTACACAACACCACCGTCCGATAGTGCAGGCCGAGCTTTTGCAATATCTTTTCCGCGTTGTTCGTTAGCTCTTCAAGCGCATCATAGGAATCCTGCGGTCGTACAATATGCACAAGTTCAACCTTTTCGAACTGATGCTGGCGCAACATACCACGTGTGTCTTTGCCGTGAGAGCCGGCCTCGCTACGGAAACACGGCGTGTGGCAGACATACTTCCGCGGTAGACTTTCTGCCTCGACAATTTCCCCGCGCACGACATTGGTCACCGGCACTTCTGCCGTCGGGATAAGATAAAAACCTTGCTCACCTTTTACGCCGAATAAGTCTTCCTCGAACTTAGGTAGTTGGCCGGTACCACGCAGGGTATCGCTGTTTACCATATAAGGTACGTAGATCTCGGTGTAACCGTGCTCTTGCACATGCAGGTCGATCATGAACTGCGTAAGCGCCCGGTGCAGACGCACCAGTTGCCCCGTCATAGTGACAAATCGCGAGCCGGTAAGCTTTGCTGCGGTTTCGAAATCGAGCAATCCCAACTCTACACCAAGGTCCGTATGATCTTTGGGTTCGAAATCGAATGCAGGCGCTTCACCCCAACGCCGCACTTCGACGTTGTCATTCTCATCCTGACCGTGGGGTACACTTTCATGCGCCAAATTGGGGATACCGAGTAAAACATCACTAACTTGCTCTTGGATGTCATCGAGCTCGGCTTCCGCTTGTTTGAGCTCATCGCCAAGGTTCGCGACCGCAACCATAAGCGACGCCGTGTCTTCCTCCGCCGCCTTGGCCTTCCCTATCTCTTTCGCGCTTGCATTGCGTCGGCTTTGCAGCTCCTGCGTGCGGACTTGGACTTCTTTTCGCCTTGCTTCCAGAGCGCTCAGCCCCTTCTTGTCCAGCTGATAACTGCGTCGTTCCAGTTTCACGCTGGTCTCTTCGAGTTCCGTTCTTAAGAGTTTGATGTCGATCATTTGCGCAGGCTAAGCGCTTTCGTTAACTTCTGCTGACCAACTCACCATGTGGCCAGGCTCTAGCATGTCACCCAGATGTTCCATGATACTGGCAACCTTTTTGGGCTCGTCGAAGAATTCGACCACCAGCGGCAGATCCATCGATAAATCTAACAGACTTGAGGAATGAATTCGGCCCGATTTGCCAAAACCAGAGATGCCGCGAAATACGGTCACGCCACGCACCTTCTCTTCATCGTGAAGCTTTGCCAATAGCGGATCAAGTTGGTGCTGGCCTTCGGTAAGATAGATGCGCACTATCGTAACATCGGCGGTTCTCATAGCGTCCTCCCTAGCAGGAGACCGAACCAAGCGCCCGCCAGGCAAAGCGCGACACTCAAGGCCACATTAAGGCTTGCCTTCAAGTGTGCGCCTTCTTCGAGCAGATTTAAGGTTTCAATAGAGAAGGTTGAAAAAGTCGTGAATGCGCCGAGCACGCCGACCAATATGCCAGCGCGCCATTCCCCACTTAGTGTCATGCGCTCAAGGAAAAACACGAATAGAAATCCAATCGCGAACGAACCCAGTACATTTACAACCAACGTGCCATAGGGAAAATCACGACCCAAAAGTGCATGTGTACCGCTAGACACCCAGTATCTCAGTACCGCGCCCACCGCGCCGCCACCCGCAATTGCCAGTACGCGTACCATCGTTCCGTCCCCTACCCTCGGGCTATTTTTCTGCCTTCTTTAACCAGAACTTTGCTTTCTTTTTGTCTTTCGAAAGACCGTAGATGCCCTTCTTGTACCCCTTCGCCACGGCCTTGGCCGCCTTGCGACTCCCCTGCTCGGCTGCCTTCATGAACCACTTGCCAGCTTCCGCCTCGTTTTTCTCCAAACCACCGACCCCGTGAGCATAAGCAGCCCCGACCTTGTATTGCGCGCGGGAATTCCCCGCCTCAGCCGCCGGCTTGTACCACTCAAGCGCCTTGGTCTCATCCTTGGGTACACCAAGCCCTTTCTCGTGCATACGCCCAACGTAGTATTGCGAAGCTGCGTGGCTGGATTCGGCCAACGGCTTGAGTATTTGCATCGCCTGCCCGTACTTCTCCGCTTTGTAAGCCTGCCTGCCCTCTTGGTATTTCGCGTCCGCCGACTGACCGCCGACAGACGCAAGCGGAAAGCTTACTAACACTATCAGGCTCAATAACGCTAACGGGTGCTGCTTTCTGACCATTGTTCTTACCTCACTGATTTCAAGCTTAACGTGTCTAACAATAAATTATTTTGTCGGCTCTTTCTCCGATCGTACCCTCTCACCGAGCTTCGCCGTCTTTGGCTCCTTGCTGAGACCCCTCAAGTAGGCCAAGCGTTCTGCGATCTTCTGCTCAAGACCCCTGGAAACCGGGCGGTAGTAGGTTCTGGCACCGATGCCCTCAGGAAAATAACTCTCGCCAGCCGCATAAGCGTCAGGCTCATCATGTGCGTAACGATACCCTTCCCCATGGCCAAGCTCTTGCGCAAGCCTTGTCGGCGCATTGCGCAAATGCAACGGCACTTCCAGCGAACCCTTTTCCCGCGCATCGCGCATGGCCGCATTGAACGCGCTATATACTGCGTTGCTCTTGGGGGCACATGCCATATAAACAAGCCCTTGCGCGATGGCAAGCTCGCCCTCCGGGCTTCCCAGTTTTTCATAGGTATCCCAGGCGCTCAAGGCCAGTTGCAAGGCGCGCGGATCAGCATTGCCGATGTCTTCGCTGGCTATACGCACTGCGCGTCTTGCGACATACAACGGATCACAGCCACCATCGAGCATGCGCGCGAACCAATAAAGTGTGGCATCCGGATCCGAACCGCGCACGGATTTGTGCAACGCCGAGATCTGATCGTAGAAGGCGTCGCCGCCCTTATCGAATCGCCTGAGGTTACCGCTAATGATGTCCTCAATGAGCGTCTCCTGAATCAACGTTTCGCCGTCCTTGCCCTTCGCCAGGTCAGCCGCAATCTCGAGCCAGTTAAGGGCGCGCCGGGCATCGCCGTCTGCCGCAATCGCGAGACGTTGGCGCGACCCATCGCTGATGACAAGGTTGCGCTCGCCAAGCCCCACTTCCTTATCCGCTAGGGCTCGGTCGATGACCTTACAAAGTTCTTCGGTCTGCAACGGTTTTAAAACATAGACACGTGCACGCGATAGCAATGCGTTATTGAGCTCGAACGACGGGTTCTCCGTGGTCGCACCAATGAAAGTCAGGGTGCCGTTTTCGACGTACGGCAGAAAACCATCTTGTTGCGCCTTATTGAAGCGATGCACCTCGTCCACAAACAATACCGTACGACGCCCCTGTGAGCGCGCTTGTGTGGCCGCATCGACCGCGGCGCGAATGTCTTTTACCCCGGCGAATACGGCGGACATAGCAATAAAGTAGGCGCCACTACTACGCGCAATCAGGCGCGCCAAGGTAGTTTTGCCGGTACCCGGCGGTCCCCAGAAAATCATCGAATGTAGTGCGTCGGCGTCTATAGCTTGGCGCAGCGGTTTGTTGGCTGCTAGTAAATGTGTCTGGCCATAAAAGTCATCAAGCGAGCGAGGCCGTAGGCGATCCGCGAGCGGTTGCCAAGCGTTGACGTCCTGTTCCGCAAACAGGTCATCGACCGCTGTACCCTTCATAACTAGTTGTCGCGCCATAACGCCCTATGCCCGCACATAGATGTTAGCGGATTTCCCCAATAACATCTGTCCCCGGCGGCGGTTCAAATACAAACTTGCCGGCGTCGATCTCCACATTCTCGTTAGCATCATGCAAAGCAATGCGCGTCGTTTGACCGAAACCATCTATCATCTCCAGGATGCGGATGTGACCGTTTTCGAAACCGATACGAATCTCTTCGTAACCGCCATCCTTATTCTTTGGGATTAGCTGTGTCCATTCGAGCTGGCCCTGCAAGCCTAAGCTATTTACTGAAAAGTTTTCGTCTAGCTTTCCCCGGCCCGCAAGCAACAACGCCGGCGTTGCCCCTAATCCACCACTTACTCTACGCACGGTTACCTGCTGTAGCTCGACGTCGTGCACCCAAATCCTTTCGCCATCGCCAACGATGTGTTGTTCGAACGGGATATCATAGTCCCAGCGGAACTTGTCGGGACGCTGGATCCATAACGTGCCCGATGATTCTTGCAACAGGTTGAAAGATTCATCGAGCACCACCTGAGAGAATTTCGCGGTATAACTCTGCACGTCGTCGAAAAAACGCTGCAGGTCATCGGCCGCCTGGACCTGCGGCGCCCAAGATAACATCGCGATAACTACCAACGACCCAGCGGTGAATGCACGAATTCGCATTATCATGGTGGCGATAGGGTTATAGTTGCGGGATCAACGCATGATACCAGTTCGGATCCCTCCGTGGTGTATCCGTGAAACTACCGCGCAGGTGGCGCCAATACCTCACGACTGCCGTTGCGTTGCAGCGGGCCAACAATACCTTGCTGTTCCATCTGCTCGATCAGCCGCGCCGCCCGATTGTAGCCAATGCGTAGACGTCGCTGCACACCGGAGATGGAGGCGCGCCGACTCTCGGTGACCATGCGCAGCGCCTCATCGTAAAGCGGATCATCGTCGACGTTATCGCTGTTAAGCACTGACAGTGGTTCCCCGTTTTCATCAACCGCGATCGACTCGCCCGTGAGAATTTGTTCATCGTAAACCGGCGTGCTGCCTTTCTTTAGAAAGCCGGCGACATTGTGCACCTCTTGATCGGACACAAACGCACCGTGCACACGTATCGGCAAACCAACGCCGGGTTGTAGGAATAACATGTCGCCTTGGCCCAACAATTGCTCAGCCCCCATTCGATCGAGTACCGTGCGTGAATCCACACGCGATGCCATCTGAAACGCAATGCGCGTCGGTACATTGGCCTTAATTAACCCCGTTACCACATCAACCGACGGACGCTGGGTCGCAAGTATTAGATGTACACCGGCGGCGCGTGCGCGCTGCGCCAACCGCACGACCAGTTCTTCGACCTTCTTGCCTACAACCAACATGAGGTCAGCGAGTTCATCGACCAAAACAACTACGTAGGGTAATGTGGTAAGGGCAGACACTTCCTCACTATTCGTATTCAACGGATCGGGGATTGGATTACCCCGCTCTTCGGCCTCAGACACCTTACGATTGTAGCCAGCGATATTGCGCACACCGAGTGCGGCCATCAACCGGTAACGGCGCTCCATCTCGGCCAACGACCATCTGAGCGCGTTCGCGGCCTGTTTCATATCAGTCACTACTGGCGTCAGTAAGTGTGGAATGCCCTCGTAGACCGCAAGCTCCAACATCTTGGGATCAATCATAATGAAACGCACTTGCTCGGGCGTACACTTGTAAAGCAAACTCAAGATTAATGAGTTGAGACACACCGATTTGCCCGAACCGGTGGTGCCCGCGACGAGCAGATGCGGCATAGCTGCTAAGTCCACGACGACTGGGTTACCGCCGATGTCTTTACCGAGCGCCAAGGTCAGTGGTGAGGTTGAACTTTCATACGTTTCAGACGACAAGACCTCTTTTAAGATGACCGTCTCACGATACTCGTTCGGTATTTCAATGCCAACTGTCGCTTTGCCGGGAATGTTCTCGGCCACGCGCAAACTAATAACCGATAGCGAACGCGCTAAATCGCGTGCTAGGTTAGTTATTTGTGCGGCTTTAACGCCGCGCGCGGGTTCGACTTCAAAGCGCGTGATCACCGGCCCCGGATGTACCTCGACCACTTGCACCTCGACGTTGAAGTCCAGCAACTTCTTTTCAAGCAGCCGAGACACGCTCTCCAAGGATTGCTTGGAGAACTGATGCGGTCGCCGGGGCGGCGGTTCCTCTAACAAAGACAGTGTCGGTAGCTCGGTACCACTCGGGATATCGAAGAGTGGGACCTGTTTTTCACGTTCAACCCGTTCGCTGGTCTGCAGGCGTTCCATAACGGGCTCGATACGTGGGGCTGGGTGTTGTCGAAGAAGCTTGTCATCCTCAGCCACTGTTTCACGTCGTCGGCGACGGGCGTGCGCCCCGATCACTCGATCGATCAGCGTCGATACGAACTGGACAATGCCATCTCCAAGTTGGAAGCCAAGCCAACCGATGGTGTCCATCAATCGCAACCAGGACAGGCCAGTAAACAACGTCACCCCGGCCAGGAAAAACCCGAGCAAGCAAATGGTGGTGCCAACAAAGCCGAGCACGGGTACCAGCGTCGCGGCGCTCGCTGCACCCAACCATCCACCACTGATCAATGGCAACGTCGCATCACTATGTGCGAAATGCAGGCTGGCAAGCCCGCAACCACCGAGCAGTGCCAGGACAAAGCCCACGAGTACGATTGCCTTGTGTCGAATATCCGAGGGTGGCGGATTGTCGCGGTCGCGGAACACACGCCAACCCGCGAAACCGATCATCAATGGAAAAAGATAAGCTGCGTAGCCGAAAAGATTAAAAAGCAAATCAGCAATCCAGGCCCCGGCCTGGCCACCCGCATTAATGATGCGCGACGACGAACCGCTATGCGACCACGATGGGTCTGACGGATGATAAGTCCATAGAGCGATGAGCAGATACAGCGCGATGGCGCCGAGAACATAAAGACCCGCCTCCCGAAGGAGGTGCATGATGCGGGGAGTTAATGCCGGTTTGTCAGCTCTTTTCCAGGTAGCCTGGCGCACAACCTTCCTTCTAAACACCCACTACAGGGCTAATTGTCGCCTTTTGTCTACAATAAACCAAGTCCCCGTCACCCCAACGCCTCTGCCACCACCGGATGCACAACTTCCCCCTTTGAGATATTAACGCCCTTGCGCACGACCGGGTCGGAAAGTCCTTCCTTGGCCGCCAAGCGCAATACATGCGGCACTAACACGCTCGACAGCGCCTGCGAACTAGTGCGCGGCACCACACCCGGCATGTTGGTCACCGCAAAGTGAATCACGTCTTTGTGCACGTAGGTCGCGTTCTCGTAGTCAGTGGGATGCGTCGTCTCAACACATCCGCCCTGATCCACCGACACATCGACGATCACGCTACCGGGTTTCATTTGCCCCACAAGCTCGGCGCTTACTAGTTGTGGTGTACGCGCCCCTGGGCGTAGCGCCGCGCCGATTAACAAGTCGGCCTCGTAGACGGCCTCGGCAATCAGGGATTGATACGAGGGCAATGCCGTCACGCTGCGGCCAACCGCATGCATACGCGCAAGCGTCTCATGCCGGCGTGCAAAAACCGTTACGTTGGCACCAAGCCCGGCCGCCACTCCCACCGCGCTGGCGCCGACATTACCGGCGCCCAGCACCACGACATTGCCGCGCGGGGTCGATGGCAGACCACCTAACAGCACCCCACGCCCACCCTGCAGGCTATGAAGCAACGAGGCACCGATCTGCACCGCCAGGCGCCCGGCGATCTCGCTCATGGGCGCCAACAACGGCAGCTTTCCGTCGACCTCGACCGTGTCAAAAGCGACCGCGACCAGCCCCTTGTCGCGCAGCACCGTCACCAGTTCAGGGTTACCGGCAAGATGCAGGAAACAAAAAAGGATGTGATTTTCACGCAGCAACCCGTATTCGGCCGCCACCGGTTCGGCCACCTTCACAATCATCTCGGTTTCGAAATACAAGGTAACGGCGTCGTCGACGATTTTGACGCCTAGGGTGCGGTAGTCCAGATCAGAATAGCCGCTGGCGATACCGGCGCCAGCTTGGAGATAGACGTCGTGGCCATGCTTGATGAGTTCACCGGTAGCCGCCGGCACCAAGGCAACGCGGCCTTCCCTTGGTTTTATCTCCCGCGGAATGCCAATGCGCACCGCATCTCCTTTACGCTTGTCATAACGATAGCGTAACATATAGACTAAGGAATTCATCAGACCACCTTCGTTGCAGGCGTCTGGCCAGACGCGCTCGCGAGTGTTTGTGGGTTTGTCGTTATCTCCCTCGCTTGGGGTTTGCAATGGCTGAGGTAAAACGCTCGCCGGTGCTTATATTGGGGTCCGGACCTGCCGGTTACGCCGCCGCCGTCTATGCGGCGCGCGCAAATCTGAAGCCTAGATTGGTCACCGGCATTGAACAAGGCGGCCAGTTAATGACGACCACCGATGTCGATAACTGGCCAGGTGACGTTGAAGGGTTACAAGGGCCTGATCTCATGGAGCGCATGAGCAAGCACGCGATGCGCTTCGACACCGACGTCGTTTTCGATCACATCAACAAGGCCGAACTCTCAGAGCGGCCGTTTCGTCTTACCGGCGACTCGGGCGTTTATACCTGCGATGCCTTGATTATCGCTACCGGCGCCAAGGCCAAGTATCTTGGGCTTGAATCAGAGGAAACCTACAAAGGCAAAGGCGTCTCCGCCTGCGCCACCTGCGATGGATTCTTCTTCAAGAGCCAGAAGGTGGCGGTCATCGGCGGTGGCAATACCGCGTTCGAAGAGGCGCTTTATCTCTCTAACATCGCGTCCGAAGTCACGCTGGTACACCGACGCGAGGAGTTCCGCGCCGAAGCCATCATCATAGACCGCGTCATGGAGCGTACGGGCGACGGCGGCAATATCAAGCTTGAGCTCAATTATGTCGTCGATGAGATCCTTGGCGACGACAATGGGGTCGCCAGGCTTCGCATCAAGGAGACCAAAGGCAGCGCCAGCAAGGAACTCGACGTGCAAGGTGTGTTCATCGCCATCGGCCACACACCCAACACCGAGCTCTTTGCCGGACAGCTAAAGATGGAGAACAACTACATCATCACCAATGCCGGTTGCAATGGTGATTCTACCGCGACCAGCGTTCCCGGTGTTTTTGCGGCCGGTGACGTGCAAGACCATATCTATCGGCAAGCCGTTACCTCCGCCGGCAGTGGTTGCATGGCTGCGCTAGATGCAGACCGTTTCTTGAAGGGCGCCTAACCGCCGCACCCCCATTGAATCTGCTATGTATACCTTGAGAATCGAGCGTAAGACCGATAGTGCCATGAATGATCAGCTCAAAGACAAGAAAAACGCCTCGTTTCACGACGCGATGAACGGTGTCCAACGTATCAAACAAGACCGCGCTACCCCGTTTCGCGAGCGCCGGCCCCCGATTCCTGAGCAATCCCAACGCGATGACCAGGAAGTCATGCAAAGCCTGCTGTCGGACCATGACGATGCCGACATAGAAACCGGTGATGAACTGCTGTTTGTGCGCTCCGGCCTGCAAACCAACGTGGTGCGAAAGCTTAGACGCGGCCAATATGCGCTCGAGGCGGAGCTCGACTTGCACGGCCAACGCGTGGCCGAGGCGCATGAACTGATCAATACCTTTCTGCGTCGCGCCCGCAAAGATGGCAAGCGCTGCGTCAGAATCATCCACGGAAAAGGTTTAGGTTCCGTCAGTAAGCTGCCGATCCTGAGGGGAAAAGTTAGTGCCTGGTTGCGCAAGAAAGATGAAGTGCTGGCCTTCTGCTCGGCCCGCCCTAACGATGGCGGTACCGGTGCCGTCTATGTGTTGCTGAAACGTAAGTAACATCACCCCTTTGAGTGGAACTTTTCGATCCCGACGGAAACGAATAGCACAAATCCAACGCGATCAGGAAGAAAATCAATGATCAAGAAATCACTGTTCAGTTTCATAGCGCTATTGCTACTTTTGCCTGTGGCGTATGCCGGCAAATCGCCCATATTCTCCACCAGCGATGGCGCCATTCGCGGGCACGATCCGGTCGCCTATTTCACCGAAGGCAAACCGACTAAGGGTAGCGACCAGTACACATTTGAGTGGAAGGGTGAGACGTTCAAGTTCGCCAGTGCCGAAAATCTCACGCTCTTCAAAGGCAACCCCGAAAAATATGCGCCACAGTACGGGGGTTACTGCGCCTACGCGGTGTCTGAAGGCTCCACCGCCAGCACCGTGCCCGAAGCGTGGACCATCGTCGATGGCAAGCTTTATCTCAACTACAGTCTTGGGGTTAAAAAGCGCTGGGCGAAAAACATCTCTGGGCGCATCGCCACTGCTGATAAGAACTGGCCGGGTGTGCTCAACTAGCGTCGGATTAGGGATATCTGACGATTTGAGCTAACCAGCTAGGCGACCCGCCTTCGTTTGCTAGCCTAGTCAAGATCGTAAGTCGCCTGCAGATTCACCCAGAGTTTGGCGGATGTGCCAAGTACGTCCGCTAGATCGAGCGCGGAGTCAGCCGTTATACCGCGCTTGCCTTTTATCAGCTCGTTAAGTCGCGTCCTTGTCCAGCCAAGCCGATCAGCAAGCTCGTTTGCGTGATCTCAGCCGGCCTCAAGAACTCCTCTAGCAGGATTTCTCCTGGATAAAATGGGTTTTTGGGTTGCCTCACGCGGATGAAGAAATTCGAGTAATGTTTCTGGCCATCTACGCGGGTTAAAGAGTTCGGAACAGTAAACCCTACACAACCTCGATTACCGCCCTGCTTCCAGACGCCGACGCTAAGCGCGCGTCCCGTGTCAGTAACGGCGCCGACAAAGCTTCGGCCAGCGCGACATAAACGGCATCGTACGCGGTTAGGTTATGGCACAGCTCCCATATCCGCGGTAGGAATAGGTCGTGCGGATAGCGGGTGACGGGCAGGTCGACAAGATCAGCTAACGCTTCCAATCCACGGTCGGCCTCTGTCACTTCCACACTCACTCAGGCTCATTAAACGTGAACGACCTACTACGCCGCCATTATCGTAATTCAACCGGTAATCACGTACTAAGGTTGCGCCTGAGTAGGTCTGAATATTTGTTAGGCGCTTAGTCGTCTTAATGATCGAGCCGGCTTGATAGCCGGATATGACATCGGAACGCGGTGCATAATTAAAAACAACTGAGTTACCTGCATAATCCATCCGTACCGGCCGATATTCGCCGTTGGCGTTATCTTCGCTATAGCTAACCGTGAAGTAATTGCCGTTGCGGTCTTCGACACGATTCAGTGCCCACACGCGCACGTCGGATTTACCTTGCGCTTCGATGCGCGCATCAGTGGTTACACCATATTCGGTAATGGTGCCGTCTTTGCTAAAGACGGTGAATGATGCGGGGCCGGTACCGGAGGCAATAACCTTGTTCCAGGATTCGCGCTTGGTGCGGTACTGGCCGTTGCCGATGTCGATGAGACGTCGGCCGTCTAGGCAGAGCTTGTCATTCGCATCGTAGTTGACACCGCCCTTGAAACCATCTTGCTCGATGGTGGCGCCGCAACGGTGGATGACGGACAAGCCACCGATGCCCCAACCCATGCCGAGGAGGCCATTGCCACCTTGGCTGCTGTAGGTGAGCGAGAGGCTGGGGGCGATACCGTTTATGCCGGGAGGTACCGCGATCGGGATCGAATAGGACGCCGCACCATTGGCAACGTTAAAGCTGCTGGGCGTGGTGCCCACAGGAGTCGTGATCGCTTGTGCAGATCTCAGCGGCAGACTGGCGGCCACACACAAGACAACCGCGGCTGCGATGGTCACAAACCGCACGTCGGGATTCAGGGTGTTGGCGTGGTCCCGAGATGGGTACGGGGGAAAATGCGTCTTTTGCGCACAGCTGATGGGCTTCTGCCACCACGTCGACATGGCATCCTCCCGATGGTGTGGTCAATAGTTATTGTTATTTAGAACTACAATCTCATCCGTGAGGAGTGCGTGCCCCGTTAAGCCCAGGATAATCGTACCCCGGATACCGGCCTTTGGGAACAGCTAGGCGTAGGCGAGGGTGTTCAAATCATTGAATAAATAACATTAGGGGATGTTGATAACTTATTGTGTAATCAACGAAAAGCTGGCTCATTTTACTAGAAAAACGCCTCGTGGTTTACGGCCCTTTATCAGTAGTGTGACGCTCCACCAGCACCACCGCATGCGCGGCGATGCCTTCCTCCCGCCCGAGCGATCCTAGCCTCTCCGCCGTCGTCGCCTTGATGTTGACCTGATTCGCCTGGATCCCGAGATGAGTCGCGATATTCGCCTTCATGGCCCCGATGTGTGGAGCCAAATGCGGCGCCTGGGCGATAACCGTGCTATCCACATTGGTCACCTGCCAGCCCCGAACCCCGATGAGCTTGGCCACCTGCCCCAAAAGCTCACTGCTAGCGATACCTTTGTATTTCGGATTGGTAGCCGGGAAGTGCTGCCCCAGATCGCCGAGCCCCAACGCACCCAGACAGGCATCACAGATGGCATGAATCAAGGCATCGGCGTCTGAATGCCCCGCTAACCCCTTAGGATGATCGATGTGCACGCCACCGAGCACCAGCTTGCGCCCTTCCACCAACGCATGCACATCGTACCCATGCCCGATTCGGATCACATTTGCTCCTTTTGTTGGCGCGTCATAAATAACTCCGCCAGCGCCATATCCTCATCGACAGTGATCTTTATGTTGTCCGCATGTCCCACCACCACGCGCGGTCGGCCACCAAGGCGTTCTACTGCCGCCGCTTCATCGGTGACGACGTCACCGGCTGCGAGGGCTTGCATCAGCGCTTCGCTTAGTCGTGCCAACGGGAACAACTGTGGGGTTTGCGCACGCCAGAGGTTAGCCCTCGGTACCGTTTCGGAAACAATATGTCCATCGTCGGTACGTTTAACCGTGTCTGCGATCGGCAGCGCGAGCAACCCGCCATCGGCATGCCCGCTAACTTCGTTGATCAGCCTATCAATATCGCTTGCACGCACACAAGGGCGTACGGCATCGTGAACCAAAACCCAATCATCGGGACTTGCATGTTCGGCCAGTGCTTTAAGGCCGTTGTTCACAGTATCGGCGCGCTCACTCCCGCCAACAAAGGTATCCAAAAACTTTGGCAACTGGGAGACGTCTTGCGCAAGCGTAGACCACCACTGATCATCCGATGCAATACCAACCATTACGCCCGAGACCTTTGGGTGAGCGCACAGGCGCTCCAGCGTATGCAGGATTAGTGGTCGCCCGAGTAATGGTACGTATTGTTTAGGGAGGGAAGTTTGCATCCGGGATCCGGTGCCCGCTGCGGGTACAACGGCCCAGATCCTAGTCTGCATTTCTCACCGGGTGTCGTTACGAGGGCGCGTGAATGCCTGCGGATACTCGGTCGCTGTTCCCGACGCGACTCTAACTCCTCCATCGCTGGAGTCGAAGGCGCGCAATGGCAAATGCGCGGAAGCGTACTTGACAGTACGTTGAGCACATTTTTCAAGCGCAACACCGTAGCCGCGGGCAGCTACACGGTCGCAGTAGCCAGCTGATGAGAAATGCGGGCCCGATGCACTGTCCAATTTTGTTGAACGGGAAGTTGCTAAAGCCTCTTTATGCAGCACAAACTTCGACGTGGCTTCGAATTCGGTCGATTGCTGCTTCAGTCGGAATCCCTTGTACGGTCGCCAATTCATTGGCCAGATAGTTACTCGCCCTCCTCAGCAGCATAGACTCTTCGAAAGAGAGGCCCGATTGCTGCTTCCAACGCATCAAGTCGCGCACCACTTCCCCGAGCTCGAGGCAAGAACCTGAATTGATCTTGCGATCCAGCTCCCGGCACCGATCGGTCCAGTTTCCACCAGTTACCCGGCAATTACCTTCGGCTGATAAGACGCGAAACAACTCTTTGAGCTTGCGACTATTGAGCAACGGACGCAAACCGCTCTTTTGAACCTTTGCTTGTGGAATCTTGATTGTCATCCGAGTTTCTGCGATACGAATAACAAAGCAGGGATCACATCGACCACCAATGAATACGTCTTCAACACCCTCAATAAGACCGACACCAGCAGAAGGATAAAATATGGTGTCACCGACTTTGAACTTTGACTGTCGCCTTTTCATTCACTATTCTCCAAAATTTCTTTTCTGTGGCTGTACTTATTGCGGTAACATGCGAGTATAGGTTAAATTATGCTCGTAACCCTGGATTTATGCAAGGTTTTTTGTCGGGACGTAATCCGCGCCTCACGCGGCTTAGAATAAGCGTTCTCGCGCCAACGAGACTCGAAAATTGCAACAACGCTTAGACGTCCGTCAAAAAACATTGCTGTCACCGCTTGACCCAATACTCCCCCGGAACGCCGGGGCACCGTCTTATTGGAGCCGACTCTACGGTAGCAGCCGTGGGCTCGCAATCGCCCGCGCGGCTGACCAGCATCGCGGACCGTTGCTGGTGGTCACCGCCGATGCCCGCTCCGCCCGGCAACTGGAAGGCGAAATTCATTTTTACGCGCCGCCAGATGCCAAACTCAATGTCATTACTTTTCCAGACTGGGAATGTCTTCCGTACGATGTCTTGTCTCCGCACCTAGATATCATTTCCCAACGTCTGCTCACTCTGTCCCAACTCCCAGCTTGGGAAAGAGGTATCGTTCTCGCGTCGGTGCCGACCCTAATGCACCGCCTGCCGCCGCTCGACTATGTCGCCAAACACAGCTTTGTTCTCAACATCAAAGACATTCTCGACATCGACGTCTTTCGTGAGCAACTCGTTCGCACCGGTTATCACGCCGTGTCGCAGGTGATGCAGCCCGGCGAGTTTGCGGTCAGGGGCGGTCTCATCGACCTCTTCCCGATGGGAAGCCCTACACCCTTTCGTATCGACCTCTTCGACGACGAAGTTGAGTCGCTGCGGGAGTTCAATCCCGAATCCCAACGTTCTGGGCAAAAACTCAATGGGATCCGATTGCTGCCCGCACGGGAATTTCCGTTAACGTCCGATGCAATTCAGTTTTTCCGCCGGCAATTTCGCGCTCGCTTCGAAGGCGATCCCCAGAAGGTAGCCCTCTACCGCGATGTCAGCCGTGGTGCTGTGCCAGCGGGTATTGAGTACTATTTGCCGCTGTTTTTCTCCGATACCGCGACGTTCTTCGATTATTTACCTACCCAAAATGCGTGCATAATTGATGCCAACGCCTTAGGGGCCGCCCACGCCTTCGCGCGCGAGACCGAGGAGCGCTACCTGGAACGTCGTCACGATGTCAGTCGACCGATCCTGGCGCCTCATGAGCTCTTTCTGATGGAGCAAGAGTTCACGGAATCGCTAGAAAAACAGCCTCGAATCCACCTTCTGTCCTTCAAGGCCGACGAAGCGGCCGACACCGCGGCGGCGACCGACCCAGTATCAACCGTTGCCTTCGACACCCGGGTGCCACCACGACTCCCGGTCGACTACAAGGCGGATGCCCCTTATGCCACCCTATTTGACAATCTACGTACGTTCCAAGGCCGCATATTGTTAGTCGCGGAGACCTTGGGGCGCCGGGAGACCTTGCGAGCCCTGCTGACCGACAACGGATTCACCCCCGAAGATGTGCAGGGCTGGGCCGACTTCCTCGCCGGCGACATGCCACTGGGCCTCACCATATCCGATATCGACAAGGGGCTAGTATTGGCGACACCCGCGGTCGCCGTCATTACCGAGGTTCAACTTTACGGTGAACGCGCAGCCCAGCGCCGGCGCCGTGTCCGCAGCAGCGCCCGTGACCCCGAGGCCATCATACGGAACCTGGCCGAACTGCGGGTCGGTGATCCGGTGGTCCATGAGGAGCACGGCGTGGGTCGTTACCTCGGACTACAAATAATAGATGTCGGCGATGGCCCCACCGAGTTCCTGACCCTGGAATACGCCGGCGGCGACAAGCTCTACATCCCGGTGGTGGCCCTACACCTTATCAGTCGTTATACGGGCACCGATTCCGAGCACACTCCGCTGCACCGATTGGGTGGCGACGTCTGGGAAAAGGCCAAGCGTCGTGCCCAGCAGAAGGCCAACGATGTTGCCGCCGAGTTACTTGAGATTTCGGCGATCCGCGCCGCTCGCAAGGGTCGCGCCTGCCCACCGCGAGATGATGGCTACTTGGCCTTCGCCGACGTGTTCCCATTCGAAGAGACCGTGGACCAAGCACGGACCATAGACGAGGTGTTGGCGGATATGGAATCGGACAAGCTCATGGACCGGCTGGTGTGCGGCGATGTCGGCTTCGGCAAAACCGAAGTCGCGATGCGCGCTACCTTCATAGCCATCCAGGGTCAGGCCCAGGTGGCGTTGCTGGTGCCAACCACGCTATTGGCACAACAACACTTTCAGAACTTCTGTGATCGTTTCGCCGATCTCCCAGTCCGTATCGAACTACTGTCTCGATTTCGCAGCAAGGCGCAACAGGTTGATGTTCTGACAGGCATCGCCAACGGTACAGTTGACCTCGTGGTTGGCACTCATCGACTTCTACAGGATGATGTGAGCTTCAAAAACCTGGGTCTCGTTATCCTCGACGAAGAGCATCGATTCGGGGTGCGTCAAAAAGAGCGCCTGAAGAAGTTGCGATGCGACGTCGACGTATTGGCCCTCACCGCCACCCCCATACCTCGCACCTTAAACATGGCGCTGAGTGGGCTGCGCGATATTTCCATGATCGCGACCGCACCGGACGAACGTCTTTCAATCAAGACGCTCGTGTGTGAATCGAACAAAGCGCTAATTCGCGAGGCATGCTTGCGAGAAATAAGGCGCGGTGGGCAAATCTACTATCTGCACAATGAAGTTCGCACCATCGAGCGGGCGACGCAACAACTTCAAGATTTGATCCCCGAAGCTGAAGTACACATGGCCCATGGGCAAATGCCGGAACGGCAACTCGAACGCATCATGCTGGACTTTTATCATCAGCGGTTCAGCATCCTGGTTTGTTCGACCATCATCGAGGCCGGTATTGATATTCCGACCGCCAATACCATCATCATCGAACGGGCTGATAAGTTCGGACTCGCGCAACTGCATCAACTACGTGGCCGTGTGGGACGCTCACATCATCGCGCTTATGCATATTTGTTAATCCCACCACGCACGAGCATGACCGACAATGCGCGCAAACGGCTCGAGGCGATTGAGGCGCTAGAACACCTGGGGGCCGGATTTACGCTCGCCGCCCACGACCTGGAAATTCGCGGCGCCGGCGAGTTACTGGGCGAAGCCCAGAGCGGGGAGATAGATGAGGTGGGGTTTGCGCTTTATTCAGAACTGCTCAGTCGCGCGGTGAAGTCGTTAGAGGCAGGCGACGAGCTAGACCAAGAGCAGCCGATTCATACTGGTACTGAGATCAATGTCCATGCACCGGCACTATTGCCCGATGACTATTTGCCCGATGTGCATATGCGTTTAGTTTTGTACAAGCGAATCGCCAGCGCGCCCAATGAAATGGAACTACGGGCATTGCGGGAAGAGATCATCGATCGTTTTGGCCTATTGCCCGATGCCGCCAAGTTACTATTCACCGTTACCGCCCTCAGGATTGAGGCTACACCACTTGGCATTCGCAAGATCGATGCTGGCCCTCGCGGAATCCGTATCGAATTTTATCCCAATCCGAATATCGACGCTAGCGCCATTATCGAACTGTTCCATTCGGCGCCAGGCATTTACAAACTTGATGGGCCCCAACGTTTGCGTGTGCTTACCGCCACGGATGATATAGATGATCGGGTCGCGACAATACGCCAGGTATTGAAGACACTGTCGGTCGATTTGCACTAACTGCTACAAGTCGGGGAGTAAAGCTTCTTCGAAACCCATGAGGCGGACATCCTTTAAGCGCATCGGATAAAGAATACCATCGAGGTGATCACATTCATGTTGAACCACACGTGCGTGGAACCCCGAGACGGTGCGATCTATAACACCGCCGGTCTGGTCATAGCCGTGATATCGAACTTTGCTGTGGCGCTCCACACGACCGCGCAGCCCCGGGAGGCTAAGGCATCCTTCCCAGTCTTCATCGGTTTCCTCGCCCAGGGGCTCTATGGTTGGATTAACCAAAACGGTAGTCGGCACCGGTTCGGCTTCCGGATAGCGAGGATTACTCTCAAATCCAAAGATAACGACCCGTTGGGATACCCCAATCTGTGGCGCCGCCAGCCCTGCACCCTTTAGCGCCGCCATGGTGTCAAACATATCGCTGATGAGTTCTTCCAGTTGTGGGGTACCAAGCTCCTCCACCGGCGCCGCCTTTTCGTACAGCAATGGATCACCCATCTTTAATACACGTCTAACGGTCATTCTAGGGATTGTCCAAAATATCGGATAGACTAAGCAATATTACTCGACTGAAAGTCCATACGAAATGTACGTAACCCGAATTGCTCTTATTCTTGTCTTGAGTCTCGGTCTTTCGTTGCAGGCTGGTGCGGCCTCAACCACTAAACCGCCTGATCGCTATGAGGTCGAAGTTTTGATTTTTCAGAACTATTTGGACTACTTGGAAGGTCAAGAGTTGTGGACGCAGGATACCGTAGACAAGAAGTTGCCGGGCATTGACCAGGCTCGCGACAGCGGCGCCCAGCCCGACCCGAATTCTGACCTCTCTAAGGCAGCGGAGGCCCTAGAAGCAGGTGGTGACTATCTCATCCTCACCCATAGACGATGGGAACAGGAAGCGGAACCGCGTTCCACCGCAAAGTGGATGCGGGTGGGCAACCCGAATTCATTCGAGTCCGACCTTATTGGTACCATGAGGTTTTACCAGGGCCGGTACCTACACATCGAGTTGGAATTATTGTTTCGTGACCGTAGTGTGGCGATGGTCTCTTCCACTGCGGGGGTGGTTGCGCTGCCGCAGGTCTATCGGATCAGCGAACACCGTCGCATCCGCAGTCTTGAAGTCAATTACTTCGATCACCCAAAGTTCGGGGCGCTAGTACAAATAACACCGATTCAAACGTGGTAACCACGAGCCTCACGTACCATCAATCATCAGAATTACTTGCTCGAGTAACGCTCGCACCTTAGCAACCCCGACCTCCAGGTTCCGCTCAATCTCCTCGAGGCTGATCTCTCCCGTGGTCTTACCGGCCGCCGGATTGACGACTACCGCGATAGCGGCGTAACACCGTCCAAGCTCTCTTGCTAAACTGGCCTCCGGCATGCCTGTCATGCCGACGACGTGAGCGCCATCACGTTGGAGACGGGCAATTTCTGCCGCGGTCTCAAACCGTGGGCCCTGGGTTGCCGCGTACGTGATCTGTGCTGGCACCGATAGGCTTGCCCGCTCCGCACCGGCGATAAGCGCCTCGCGCAATGACTCACAGTACGGATGGGAGAAATCGACGTGAGTGACCTGTTGGTGCTGGTACTCAGCCCCAAAAAACGTGTGTTCTCGACCATACGTGTAATCGATGATCTGATTGGGAAAAGCGAGAGAGCCCACCTCCAGATCGGCGATGGCGCCAACCGCGTTGACCGCGATGATATGCGTGGCGCCGGTCTGCTTGATGGCCCAGATGTTGGCGCGATAATTGATCGCATGCGGCGGAATGGTGTGCTCAACGCCATGCCTAGGCAGAAATACTACCTCTCGACCCTTGAGATCACCGAATACTATCTCCGATGAAGGATCCCCGTAAGGAGTATGGATGGCTTCGCGACTTGAGATCTCAAGATTCTCGAGTCTAGCCAGCCCACTGCCGCCGATTATTGCGATCGCTGTCATGGGTGCTCGCGTTCCGCGTAGATGCCGGGTGCGTTGCGTAGGTAGCCCTTATAGTCCATGCCGTAGCCAAATACGTAACGATCAGGCACCTCCAGACCGGCAAAGTCGATCTTAATTTCTTGCGCGCGGATTCGTTTTTTTACAATTAGCACTGCTTTGCGCACCTCGTTCGCGCCCTCCTTGAGAAAAGACTCCTCGATGGCACTTAGAGTCGTACCCTCATCAAGGATGTCATCCACTAGCAACACGGTGCGGTTACGGGCAGGTACCTTCGGACCAACGATCCAATCGAGCCGGCCGCCATGCAATTTCTCGCGATAGCGGCTGACGTGGACGTAGTCGATCTGCAATGGAAACTGGAGCTTCGGTAAGAGTTTACCGAAGGGCACCACGCCACCTTGCATGATACATACGACCAAAGGATTCTTCTCCGACAAGCTATTACTGATGTTCGCCGCCATCACGTCGAGCGCGGCTTCCACTTCCTGCGCCTCGTACAGACAGTCCGCCCGCTGAAGAACCTCCCAGGCCGCTTGCGCATCGTCAGATTTCAAAACTAAACCTTAAGTTTCTTCAAGAACTCGCGAAAGTGCGACCCCAACTCCGGGTGTTGCAACCCATACTCGACGGTCGCCTGCAGATAACCGAGCTTGCCGCCACAGTCGTGGCGTTGGCCGATAAACTCATAGGCATAAACGGTCTCGTCGCGCATCAGATCAGCAATACCATCGGTCAACTGATATTCGCCGCCAGCCCCGGTACGTATTTTCTCCAGGCGGGAAAAAATCTCAGGCGTGAAGACATAGCGCCCGACCACCGCTAGCGTGGAAGGCGCCTCGTTTGGCTTAGGCTTCTCGACGATACCGCTCAAGGTGTAGAGCCGTTCGCCAGCAACTTCTCCCTCTACGATCCCGTAACTACCTGTTTCTTTCTTAGCGACGGTTTGCACGGCAACAATTGAGCTCGGCCGCTGCCGGTATAGATCCACCATCTGCTTCAAGACGTTGGGCTCGGCACTCATCAGATCATCTGGCAAGATCACTGCGAAAGGGTTGTCGCCAACCGCGGGGCGGGCACACAGCACGGCGTGACCCAATCCAAGTGTCTCCGGTTGGCGGATGTAAACACAGGACGCGTGGGCCGGCAGGATCCCTCGCACTGCATCAAGCAAATCATTCTTGTTGCGTGCCTCTAGCTCCGCTTCCAGTTCGAAGGCCTTATCGAAATGGTCTTCTATGGCACGCTTGTTCTTGCCGGTAATGAAAATAAGCTCTGTAACCCCCGCCGCCAACGCCTCCTCGACCGCATATTGAATCAAGGGTTTGTCAACGATGGGCAACATCTCTTTGGGGATTGCCTTAGTGAACGGCAAAAAGCGCGTCCCCAAACCAGCTACGGGAAAGACCGCTTTGGTGATTTGTGTCATACTTGTATGCTGACCCAGTAGGCCGGCTGGCGAAAATGAGCTACCGCAAGCAACTCCTTAATATTCAGCCGGTCAAATTCTAGTCTCTATCATGATCCAACCGCGTGCTTGCCCACGAAGATCAACGCTTTATCACCGCGATTATTTACAAATTGTTTAACGGGCTCACCGAGTATTTTTTCCACCTCTTGCTCTCGCTCTGGGTGTTTCCTTTTCACACGAATGACATAATAGTCAACTTCATCTCCATCCTTAATCACGGCGATGGCATGATCCCACGAATAATCCCCTGCTTTCGTGGTAATGCCTTGTTCGCCAGCGTAGTACAATAGGACCACTTCGTTCGCGAATACAGTGTCGGTACCGCCTCTTTCGTTTTTGACCCAAGTACCCGCTTGCTTCATGTAGCGCTTATCCGGCCCGAACGATACCAACCCGTCCACCGCCACTATAAGGAGAAATACACACACCACCGGAAATAGCCAGTTTTTTCTTAGCCGGCCCTCCCTCGCCGTCGACCACTCTCGACAAATGGACACGATCACAAACGGGATAGGCAGCATGACAAGCAGACAAAGCGCCACTAAGTATCGACCTTGCAGCAGATAAAACCTGCTGACAAAACCGATCAGAATAAGTACGTTCAAAATGACGAGCCACACCAACACTAGATGCGCGTGTGGCAATCGGAATCGAGTTTTTTTCTTAAGAGCATACGCCGCCAGAACCGCGTAGACCAATGTGAGCACTTCGATGAATTTGAGTACTAGAAAAACAAGAAGCCCGCCAACCACCACTGCCACGGCGTATTTCATGGAACCGGTGCCTAATAAAGTCCTCTCCAGCAGGTCGGCCTTTTCCGACCAGCTTTGCAGTGTTATAGAACTGGCATTTGCTAACCAATCAATGACCTCTACTAGCCTACCCACCCTTCTCAATGACCATTGCGGGACAATGCTCGTGGCTATCAAATTAACCAGCGCGACGACACCCAGAAGGCTGGATGCTTTTGCGAGAAGTACCCAGCGTCTTGCCCAAGTAAGGTCTCTTCGTACAAGCGTTACAAGCGGCAGAAATAGAAAGAAAATAAATCCCTCTACACGGAAAAGGGTAGCGAGTAACATGGACAGCGCCCAGCCGAGCGCGTAGCGCCACTGCGGTGTTACAAAATATCTCATGAATAAGAGCGAGGATAGGAGGAAAAAGGCCCAGTACCCAGCGTCCCTTATGATCATCGACCGGTAGTCATTAAGGCCAGGATAGATCAATATAATAATGGCAGCTGCGATGGTGACTTGCCTGTCCGCCCCAAGCTCCTGCACCAACCTGACGAAAAAAATTACAACCAGAGGGTAAAGAAGTGCATTCAGTAAATGGGCGGCGTACTCGAGACCAAGGCCGGTTGCTTGGCTGACTAGAGAGATTAACAGAGGATAGAAAGGCCAAGGATAGTGACTATAAGCTGACCTCCATTCGCCCGCCGTGAATAAACTAGCCGCCTCAAGGTACCAGACACCGTCGTCGTTTATTACGTTATCCTGATATACACTCCACAAAGAGATACCCACACTCACTACCACGAGCATTGTATAAATATGCCACTCGCGTAGGTCTAACTTAGACACTATGCGGCCTTCTGCTGTGAACGTACCGTCTACCTTCATCCAACACCAAAATACGCATCGATCCTATCAAGTAGGCTGAAACCCGCAGACGCTATCTCTGCAGATTTCCTCGTTCACACATTGGCGCTACCTGGGACTCTCGGCTAAAGCGACGCTAAATGATACGTCAGACCTGGCTAATGATGCCCCGCTCGGTCAACAAACCAATAACCCCTTCGGTACAGACCTCGAGTGGGTCGTTACCCGTATCCAACACCAGATCCGCATTCAATGGTTCTTCATAGGGCGATGAGATTCCGGTAAAGTCCGGGATCTCGCCCGCCCTCGCCTTCCGGTATAGACCCTTGACGTCTCTGCGCTCACACACTTCGAGCGGGCACCGACAATAGATTTCAATGAAGTCCGCCGGCGTTACCAGTTGCCGCACGAACTCCCGATCCCGCCGAAAAGGCGAGATAAACGCTGTTAGCGCCATAACGCCCGCTTCGGTAAAGAGCCGTACCATTTCCCCGATTCTGCGGATGTTCTCGGCGCGGTCCTCATCTGAAAAACCCAGGTCGGCACATAAACCATGCCGTACATTGTCGCCATCAAACACAAACGTACAACACCCTTTGCTATGCAGTGCCTCTTCTACCGTATGCGCCAACGTGGACTTTCCGGACCCAGACAGACCCGTAAACCACAGTGCAACGCTTTTGTGTTTATTCTGCTGCTCCCGGCGCGCACGCGTAACGGTAGCGCTATGCCATACTGTGTTTTTGCCTTTCATCGATTAGCTTGAAAGACCCCGACTATCGCCCGATAGCAGAATACTCGAAACCATCTTCGCGCAGTGTTTCCGGATCGTATTGATTGCGGCCATCGAAAATGACTGGCGATTTCATCACCCGTTTCATCTTTGAGAAATCCGGATGCCGGAACGGTTTCCACTCAGTAACCAGGACCATCGCATCGGCTTGTTCGAGGGCTTCATACTGATGCTTGGTCAGTTCAAGTTGGCCATTATCAAACCACGCTTTCGGTAATTGTGCCCGGGCCGCGGGCATCGCTACGGGATCGTAGGCCTTGACGCGGGCACCGGCGCCGATGAGCGCATCAAGCAATACCAACGATGGTGCCTCACGCATGTCGTCGGTACCGGGTTTGAAGGCGAGACCCCAGACACCGAAACATCGACCGCCGAGGTCATCCCCAAACCGCTGTACGATCTTCTCGAATAACACTCGCTTCTGAGCGTGGTTGGTTGATCTGACTGCTTCCAACACTTTCGGTTGAAATGCTTGCTGCTTCGCCATGTGAATGAGTGCGTCGACGTCTTTGGGGAAACAAGAACCGCCATAGCCACATCCCGGATAAATAAAGCCGTAACCAATTCGCGTGTCTGAGCCTATTCCCAACCGCACATTCTCAACGTCTACCCCCATGCCGTCACAAAGGCTTGCGATTTCGTTCATGAATGAGATCTTGGTGGCAAGCATGGCATTTGCCGCATATTTCGTCATTTCCGCGTCGCGAACGTTCATGAATAACACGCGATCCCGGGTACGCATGAACGGTGCGTAGACTTCTCGCATTATGATCTTTGCGCGTTCGCTCTCGGTGCCAATGATAATGCGATCGGGACGCATGAAGTCCGCGACCGCCGCACCCTCTTTGAGGAACTCTGGATTGCTAACCACATCAAAGGGGATGTTCTCGTCGCGCCCCTTAAGACAATTCGCTATAACAGCGCTCACTTGCTCAGCCGTACCCACCGGCACGGTGGACTTATTTACAACAACGGTATACCTACTAATCTGTTGACCCAATTCACGCGCGACCGCAAGCACTTGGCTAAGATCTGCAGAACCATCCTCATGTGGGGGTGTGCCCACGGCAATGAAATAGACTTGTGCCGCCGCTAGCGGATCGGTCAACGAGGTCGTAAAAGCTATTCGCCCCTCTGCGGCGTTGTCGGCCACCGTCGCTTCGAGACCAGGCTCGTAAATGGGAACAACGCCTCGTTTCAGTGCTTCGATTTTTTCGTTGTCGATGTCCACACAGACGACGTTGTTGCCCATCTCAGCAAAACAGGCGCCGGTCACAAGACCCACATAACCCGTCCCAATTACGGTAATTTTCATTTAAAATCCGTGTGTTAAGATACCAGAGATTGCCTTATGCGCGTTACTTCTGGGTCGCGAGCTCGGGTGTATTCTGGCTGGAGTCGTTAAATTGTCCGACTTGGGTTAAATGCTCGGGCACCAATGCATGCAAAACTGCCTCCATCTTAACCGAATCGTTCGCCCTGTTGGCCTCCTGCAGATTGGCGATCGCCCGCTCAACAATCTTTTTATCTATCGTGCGGCTATTCGCAAGCAATATCTTTGCATGTTCAGTATCAACGAGCTTTTCGTCACGGTGAAACAACTCTTCATACAACTTTTCTCCCGCCCGCAATCCAGTATAGACAATCTCAATATCTTCACCCGGTGTTTTTCCTGATAGTAGTATCAGTTGCCTCGCGAGATACGAGATCTTGACGGGCTCGCCCATATCCAAAACAAAGATCTCCCCGCCTTTACCCATGACACTGGCCTGTAGAATAAGCTGGGTCGCCTCAGCTGCGGTCATGAAATATCTCGTAACGTTCGGATCGGTAACTGTCACCGGTCCGCCATTGGCGATCTGCGTTTGAAACAACGGGACAACACTGCCGGTCGAGCCCAACACATTGCCGAAGCGAACGGTCAGGAAGCGCGTGCGTGATTGCCCATGAAAATACTGGCAACATATTTCCGCTGCGCGCTTGGTGGCGCCCATTACGTTGGCGGGATTCACGGCCTTATCGGTAGAGATCAACACGAAGGTCTCACAACCGTGGCGACTGGCTAATGATGCCATCGTCCATGTGCCAAGAACGTTATTCCAGACTCCCGCTGTGACCTGATTTTCTAGCAGCGGTACATGCTTATACGCGGCAGCATGAAAAACAATATCGGGTTCGTGCTGCGTCAATGCGCTTTCCACTGTCGATCGACTACACACATCACCCAACAGCATTACGCGTTCAAGCTCTGGGAATGTTCGCGCCAGTTCAAGATCGATCGAGTACAGGTTGAATTCACTGCGTTCAAGGACAACTAATCGCGCTGGATTAAGGCGTGCGATTTGGCGGCATAGTTCCGATCCAATTGAGCCACCACCGCCCGTTACCAGTACCGATTTTGCCGCCAGTCCTCCGCGGATTCCGGTCCAATCTAACTTGACCGCTTCTCTGCCGAGTAGGTCCTCGATCTGTACGTTTCGGACTTGTGAAATACTAACCTGACCAGTGACAAGGTCCTCTAGACGTGGGAGCGTTCTGACTGGGACGCCACACGGTTTACATACGCCAACAATGCGCTGCATCTGCTTTGAGGTTGCCGACGGTACAGCAATCAGTATGACGTCGATTTCTAGCTGGGAAACCAGCCGAGGTGTGTCCTCGATTGAACCAGCGACACGGATGCCATGTATCTCTCTGCCTTGCTTCTTCGTATCGTCGTCCACGAACGCCACCGGCTGGTATCGACTCTCAGGGTCTCGCAACAAGTCACGCGCGAGCATCTCACCGGCGCTACCGGCTCCTGCCACCAAAGCCTTCTTGCCGATACGATAGTAAACCCTTCTATCCTTAAACCATCGATACAGTAGTCGCGGTCCGCCCAATAGCCCAAGAAGCAGTAAAGCATGCAGAACGATTACCGAACGCGGGACATAGGCCATACGGGTAATCAAGAAAATAGCCATGGAAGACACAGCAACCGCCACCACCACTGCCTTGGTGATGCGAATCAGATCGGGAATGGAAGCAAAACGCCATACGCCACGATAAAGGCCGAAATATAAGAATACACTTACGTGGACGACGATAACGGCGGGCAGCATCTCAAGGGCCCGCCCAAGGTAAGGCTCCGGGATGCTCTCAAGATTGAAACGCAGCCAATACGCGCCCAGCCAAGCGATCGGAACCATAAGCACATCGTGGGTGATCGCGGCCCCACGGCTACGTAGTTTGTCTAACATCTTCATCGAACTATCACTGTGCCTGGCGAGCCTCCAGCCGATGGACGGTAAACATCAGCCCGCC
>Ga0209980_10000237_pt1 | contig 29147 bp, 33 predicted proteins | sample CR02metaG_FD_183611 | JGI IMG/M metagenome (GOLD analysis project Ga0209980, IMG submission 183611) | Deep subsurface microbial communities from Mariana Trench to uncover new lineages of life (NeLLi) - CR02 metaG (SPAdes) (version 2) | ecosystem: Environmental > Aquatic > Marine > Ocean trench...
GCGACCGCTTTCACGGCACTGCCGATCTGCCGCAAGCAGGCATCGGCTGCCTGGCGGCCAAAGGTCCTGCTGTACTCGCCAAACTCGTCGATCCGGATCAGAAACAGGGCAACCGTCCCTTTATCCCGAATAGCGCTGCCCCACTCACGGGTCAGGACGCGCTCAAAATAGCGACGCCGACACAAACCGGTCAAACGGTCGCTGCGGATCGCCGATTCGAAATCGGCCGACGCGAGATTCTTGCCGGCAAGCTCCGGGTCGTGGACCTCGCGGACATAGACCACCACATGGGAGATCTTTTTACTGCGGGTCTGTATGCAACTGATATGCATTGCGCCATGAATCGCGCGGCCATTCGGCCTGACCCCGCTGATCATCATATCGATCGACGAATTGCTGCCCAGGCAACGCTCACAATCGGCAACGATATCCGTATCCGCAAAAATACCGGCGAATTCGTCCAGCCCGTTGTTCCGAAAACCGGATTTCGGCACGCCTGTCAACCGCGCAAGCTCGTCATTGACAAATACGACCGGCCGCTCGTCTCCGCTCACATCGACAACCATTACGCCCTGGCCGCTGGCGTCGATGACCGCTTCAAGCGCCGTAACGGTGAGCTGCTTCACTCGGGTGCCCCAGACTTCCGGTTCAAAATCAGCCCGCCAGGAACTGCCGCAGAAGTTGCATGAATATTGCCATTCCCTCGGCTTTAACCGCTTCGATTTCCATATGAATACTCCCGCTGCCGACGCCCGCCGCCTGGTTCACGACAATCCCGCAACAAGCATAAGCGACCCCTATTTCCCTGGCCAGTGCAGCCTCGGGCATGCCGGTCATCCCGACGATATCGCAACCATCCCGTTTGAGCCTGCGGACCTCCGCAGCCGTTTCCAGCCGGGGACCTTGCACCACGCCATGGACGCCATCGGGAATTACCTCTATGCCTGCAGTCGATGCCGCGGCGCATAATCGCTGTCTCAGTGCCTCATCATAAGGCGGCGAAAACTCTATATGCTGCAGATCCTGCCCGGCGCCATCGCAAAAGGTCTGTTCCCGTCCGTGCGTGTAGTCGATCAGGTCGTCAGGGATGACCAGGCTTCCGCTGGCGCAGCGCGCGGTGATTCCGCCGACGGCATTGACCGCGAGTACTTGTTCCACCCCGGCATGCTGGAAAGCCCAGAGATTGGCGCGATAATTTATCAGGTGCGGCGCAATGCTTTGGCCCGCACCATGGCGAGCCAGGAAAACGACCGGCTCGCCGAAAAGTTGCCCGTGCGCCAGGCCATTCGATGGTTCGCCATAAGGGGTCGATTCTTTGCTCGCACGGGATCGTTCGAATCCCGGCAGCTCGTCCATCGCTGAACTGCCAATAATGCCCAGGGCGCTCACGAAATCCTCCGGATGTCCGCTGTGTTTTTGCTTCCCGCTGTATTTTTCTCAGGCGTCCAGACTCAGCCCGGGTTGAGTCTCGGTACTGCTGATCGTCGTTGTCGCTTCCTGCCAGCGCTCGCTGGCAAAAAGCTCATCGCGGGTCGCGCAGTCTTGCCCATGCAGCCGGGTCAGGCGCAACGCGCTGACCGGATTGTCATACACTGACAGTTCTTCCACAACTTCAATCGCACCGCGACGATCGTTACAGACCAGGACCATGTCCGCCCCGGCAGCCAAAGCGGCGTGCGCGCGGTCCGGCAGGCCGCCCACCCCGGCCGCGCCTTGCATGCTCAGGTCGTCGGCAAACACGACGCCGTTAAATTGCAGTTTTCCCCTTAACTCGTCGTTGATCCAGTAGCGCGAAAACGTCGCGGGCAGCAAATCCATCTGCGGATACACGACATGCGCCGTCATGACCCCGGCCAGACCACGATCCGTCAGCTTTTGGAAGGGAATGATATCCTCCAGTATATCGCCATATTCGCGCCGGTCCCGCGGCAACGCCAGGTGCGAGTCGGCGCTGACCGCCCCGTGACCCGGCCAGTGTTTGGCCACAGCCGCCATGCCGGCGGATTTCATTGCGTGCATATAGGCGCCGGCAAGTTCGGCTACGCGGTTCGGTTCGCTGTGAAACGAACGGTCGCCGATCACCTCCGACAGACCCCAGTCGAGGTCGAGGACCGGCGCAAACGAAAGGTCGACGCCGCAGGCCCTGAGCTCGGCCGCCATAACCCAGCCACAACTTCCTGCCAGCAACAGCCCCTGTTTTCGGTCCAGATCGGATTGCCTGCCAACCAGGTGCGCCGCCGGCAAGTTGGTCAAACCCTCGTGGAATCTTTGTACCCGGCCGCCTTCCTGATCGACTGCGACCAGCAACGCCGGGGTTCGCAAATTGTGAATTTCGTTGCTCAGGATTTGCAACTGACCGGGGTCCAGGTAATTCCGGCTGAACAAAATCACGCCACCGATCAGCGGATGGACCAACAGCTCGCGATCCTCGGCGGTCAACTCGGGACCTTCGATATCCAGCATCAGCGGGCCCAGCGTCAAAGCTTTTTCTCCCCGGTAATGGTTTCTAACGCTTTACGAACAACGCGATCGCCTCCGCATGACTGGTGTGCGGAAACATGTCCATGACTCCTGTCGCCTTGAAATCATATCCCAATTCCACCAGGCTGGCGGCGTCACGAGCAAGGGTGGCGGGGTTACACGAGACATAGACGATGCGCTGAGCCCCAACGGACGGCAGGAACGGAATAATCTGGCTGGCTCCGCTGCGCGGCGGATCGAGTACTACGCAGGGGTACTGGCCGGCCATCCATGGCTCATCGGTGGCTGGAAAAAATAAATCGGCCGGCAGAAATTCAGCGTTATCGATCTGGTTTCGGATCGCGTTGCCGTGTGCGCGCTCGACCAGGCCCATGTCTCCTTCGATGCCGGTCACGCCGGCGCAGCGCCGGGCCAGCGCTAGGCTGAAATTGCCAAGGCCGCAAAAAAGGTCGAGCGCCTGCTCGTCATCGCGTGGCGACAACAACTCGAGCACCAGCTCGATCATTTTCTCGTTGAGCGCCCCGTTCACCTGGATAAAATCGACCGGCGAAAATTCCAGTTCCAGGTCGAAAGCCGGCAACCGGTAAAGCAACGCGTCTTGCCCCTCTACCAGGGCCCGCACGCTGTCGAGACCGCCCTCCTGCAGGTAAAACCGCACCTGGTAGCGCCCGGCAAATTGTTTCAGCGCCACGAGATCGTCCGGCACCGGCGTATCGAGGACACGCAGTACCAGCGCCGTGGCATTATCCGCAACCGCCACTTCTATTTGCGGAATCCGCTCGCAGATGCTGAGCCCGTCGATTAGCTCGCACAGCGGGGCAATCAGCCGCCCGACCTCGCCCGAAAGGATTTCACAACCGTCCATATCGGCGACATAGGATTTGTAGACCTCGCGAAAACCGACCAGCACCCTGCCCTTGCCGGCGACTTTCTTGACTCCCAGCCTGGCGCGACGACGATAACCCCACTGTGGACCGGACAAAGGCTCGAGCCAGCGTTCCGGCTCCAGCCCGTGTTCGGCCAGCATTGCACGATACCAGCCTTGTTTGAGCACGATCTGCTGCAGGATGTCTATGTGCTGCATCGTGCAGCCGCCGCAGTTGCCGAAATGCGGGCAGCGCGGTTCGACCCGGTGCTCCGAGGGTCTGAGCAGTTCAACGATTTCCGCTTCGTCGAAACCGCGTCGGCGGCGCCGGCGCTTGAAAGTGACTTGTTCGCCCGGCAGCGTATGGTGCACCCTGGCCGACCGGCCAGGGACATCGGCTACGCCACGTCCCTTGTGGTCGAGGCGAATAATATCGGCGGTTTGCACAGGGCGGGACGCTAGACCACGGCTCATGGGTGCATCCCGTTCGCTTTCCAGGCACTCAGGAATTCGTGCAGATGCGAATGGCCGGAATCCGCCAGTTCCTTTTCCAGCAACGCGTGTTCCTTTGCGAGCTGTGCGCCGTCGATGCGGCCCCTGATCATCTCAAACTGCAGATAGACGAGATAAGTATTGAGTACATCGGTCTCACAATAATGCCGGATTTTCACGATCCCGCCATCGATAAAACATGACCAGACCTGCTCTCCGCTCATCCCCAGTTTGCCGGGAAAGCCGAGCATCACCGCGATATCCTGCAACGGCGCACGGCCCCTGGGCTGGTACCCGGAAATGACATCCATCAGATCGGTATGCCGCCAATGAAAACGACTTTGGTAATTATTCCAGCGGAAACCCTGGTCATCGTCGCCGGTTTCCCAGTACCTGGGCGCACTCACGCCGTGGAGCAAACTGCGATAATGCAGGATCGGCAAATCGAAACCGCCACCATTCCATGACACGATGGTCGGTGTAAATCGTTCTATGCCGTCGAAAAAACGCGTAATGATCTCTTTCTCGTCTGAGCCTTCTTCACCCAGGCTCCACACCCTGAAACCGGAACGGTTGCGCAAAGCGACCGCAATGGCCACTACCCGGTGTTGATGCAGCGGCAAAAATTCGCTACCGGATTTTTCCACCTGCCGGTGAAACATCGCCTGCGCGATCTCTACGTCTCCCAGGCCATCGAGACTGAAGAGCCGGCGACCCAGATCGACGTCCGGCACGGTCTCGATATCGAACACCAGGCAATCAAGCATCTGGAATTCCGGGCGTCTGGCGACCCGGGTCTTTCATCAGGACCGCCATCGCCAGCACCATGCCGTCTTCATCGCTCAGGGAAACAAAGCCGCCGGCTATGCCCAGCCGCCGGCAAACCGCCAGACCCCGCCCGGAGAAAACGATCTCCGGCTTACCGCGGGAATCCTGCACGATGCCGACATCGCGTATCCATACGCCATGGCCAAAACCGGTGCCCATCGCTTTGACCACCGCTTCCTTGCCGGCAAAACGCATGGCCAGGAAACGGGCCTTGCGCTTGACTTTCAGGAACTGCTTTTTTTCTTCCGGCAATAGCAGGCGATCGACAAAACGCTCGCCAAAACGGCGATAAACATGCTCCACCCGTTGCGCATTCAACAGATCGGTGCCGATACCGAAAATCATCGGTGGCGGGCTTCCATCATCAGGTGTTTCATTTCCGAAACCGCAGTGCCAAGACCATCGAATACGGCTCGGGCAATGATCGAGTGACCGATATTCAATTCGGCAAGTTCCTTGATCGCCGCCACTGGCACGACATTGTGATAATGCAGACCGTGGCCCGCATGTACCGTCAGACCCAGATTGGCCGCCTGCGCCGCGGCGGCAACCAATCGTTGCAACTCCCCGGGTCTTGCTTCTTCGCCGCAATCCGCGTAAGTCCCGGTGTGTAGCTCGACGACTTCGGCGCCGACTTCCAGCGCCGCTTCTATCTGCCGTTGATCAGGGTCGATGAACAGCGAGGTCCTGATGCCACATCCACGCAGGCGCGCGCACGCATCCTTGATCAAAGCCGCTTGCGCGCACACGTCGAGACCCCCTTCCGTGGTCAATTCCTCGCGCCGTTCAGGCACCAGGCAACAGTCGGCCGGTCTCGTCCGTTCGGCGATATCCAGCATCTCCTCGGTCGCCGCCATTTCCAGGTTCATGCGGGTCTGCAGCACGCCTTTGAGGTTATCGAGGTCCTGGTCCTGGATATGCCGGCGGTCTTCGCGCAAATGCAAAGTGATGCTGTCCGCGCCCGCCTGCTCCGCCATCAGCGCGGCATAAACCGGGTCTGGATAGCGGGTGCCACGCGCCTGGCGCAATGTCGCCACATGGTCGATGTTTACGCCAAGCAGAATGCCGCGCAGGTTTTTGTCGCCGGTACTTACCATGAGCGCATAGAATACAGTATCTTCCTTGATTTCAGCGGTTTATCCCCGAGGTAAAAATCCAACGTATGGCGCAGCAGGCGCCTTGCATCTTGCAGGCTGCGCGCATCTGTGAGGTCCTCGCCGGCGAGTGACAACAACGAACGACCCGCGTAACTGGCCGCATTTTCCGCTACCGAAAGTTGCGGCCCGCACTCAACCTGGTAGGTGTAATGGCGGCTCGCATCCACCGGCTGTCCGTCGCCGGCAGTCTGCGCCAGGTTCAAACCATAACCCAGGCATTCCAACAGTCTTTTTTCGAAAATTCTCAGGGCACGGGATTGATTTCCACCCTGGTCCAGACGCTCCAGCGTGGCGTGGTATACCGCAAAGAGCTCCGGGTGCGGGTCGTTTTTGTGGATAAGGCGCAGCAGAAGTTCGTTCAGGTAAAAGCCGGAAAACAAAACCGACCCGGTTAACGCAAAGGGCTCGCCTGAGGCCTCTACCGTATTCAAGGTTTTCATTTCACTGCGTCCGGACCAGGAAACCAGCAATGGCCGAAATGGCTGGAGCAACGCCCCCTGACCGCCGCGCCTGGAACGGATACCGCGTGCGACCACGGTAACGCGGCCGAATTCAGCGGTCAGCAAATCGGCAATTCGACTGCTGTCGCGGTATGGTCTTTGGTGTAGTACAAACGCAGCATTCAGTTGCCCGCGCCGTCCGATACTCACTACAACTCATACCCCATGCTTTTGAGCGCCATTTCATTGTCCGCCCATTTTTCCTTGACCTTGACCCACAGCTCCAGGTGTACCGGTTCCCCGACAAATCGCTTCAGGTCCTTGCGCGCCGCTTCGCCGATTTTTTTCATCATACTGCCTTTCGCCCCGATCACTATTTTCTTTTGTCCGGCCCGCGCGACCCAGACCAGGGCGGAAATCACATATCCCTTGCCGCCTTTTTCAAAGCGCTCGATCTGCACGGTAGTTCCGTAGGGCACTTCCTCCTGCAACATCAGCATCAACTTTTCGCGAATTATTTCCGCGGCGCGAAATTCACGACTGCGATCGGTAAGCTGCGAACTGTCGAACAAAGCCGGCGATATCGGCAACCTTGGAAGAATCTCCGTATTGAGGCTGTCCAGACCGATCGATTTCCTGGCCGACACCGGCACGATGGCGGTGAATTCCGCTTTTTTGCTGAGCATCGCCATGAATGGCAGCAATTGTCGCTTGTCCCGAACCTGGTCGATCTTGTTGATGACCAGAATAATATTCCGATCGCGGCTTTGCAGGATTTCCAAGACCCGCTGATCCTTTTCATTCCAACGTAACGCTTCGGTCATGAACAAAACCAGGTCAGCGTCATCGAGCCCCGCTATCGCCGCCTGGTTCATCAGCCGGTTCAGATAGCTGGAGTCGTTGCGGTGCAGACCGGGCGTGTCGACCAGGATCAACTGCGCATCCGGCCGGGTGACGATCCCCAGAATACGGTGTCTTGTGGTTTGGGCTTTTGGCGTTACGATGCTGATCTTTTGACCGACCAGCCGGTTGAGCAACGTGGATTTGCCGACATTGGGCCGCCCTACCAGCGCGACGAACCCACAACGAAATTTCTCAGCCATGGTCGATTTTTTCCAGAACCTTCGCCGCCGCGCGCTGTTCGGCACGGCGCCTGCTGCTACCCGTACCGGATTCCGCCAGACCGAGATCCGCAGCATTGCAACCGACCCGGAATGTCTGCTCGTGCGCCTGCCCCAGCGTTTCCGTTACCTCGTATACGGGCAACGACAACCCCCTGGATTGCAGATACTCCTGCAGGCGAGTCTTGGGATCTTTCAGTTCGCCGGTCGGCTCATCCACCATGCGCTGATGGAAAAGCGAATCGATGATTCCCTCAACCGCGCTCAGCCCGCCGTCGAGATATATTGCGCCAAGCAATGCCTCCAGCGTGTCCGCGAGGATGGAATCCCGCCGATCACCCCCTGATTTCAATTCGCCAGAACCCAGTCTGAGCTGCGCGCCAAGATCCAGTTCCACGGCGATTTCGGCCAGCGTTTCCCTGCGCACGAGCGCCGCGCGTCGGCGGGTCAACTCGCCTTCACTGGCCCCTGGAAAACAATGATAGAGATTTTTTGCCACCAAAAAACCGAGTATCGCATCGCCAAGATACTCGAGCCGCTCGTTGTTGTGACCGCCTGCGCTGCGGTGAGTCACCGCAGCCAGGAAAAGGCTGCTGTCGGAAAAGCGGTAATTGAAGGTCTGGTCTAACCATTTGGCCGGCAGATCCGCCGCCTGTATCACCGCACGATCTCGACAGTTTTGCTGAAATCCACGACGAAATTGATATTCGCAATATATGGCGCTTTGTGCGCATATTTTACGCGCAAAATATAGCCGCCGGTGTCGCTCTTGCTCAGATGAATATCCTGGACGCGAATAATCGTTACGGCCTCGACATCAAAACGTCTCTGGATGGAACGCCTCAACATCTGCAGCTCCACCGCCGTGCCATCGAATTCTTTCTTGGCGCCGTCAAGGACCGATACGATTTTCATGTACTCCAGGTACACGGGCGTCAGGCGGAGACCTGCGAAAACCAGCATGCCCGCCAGCATCCCGATCACCAGGATCCCGAGAAAGGTCATTCCATTCTGATTGTTGCGCATGACTCTCTCCTGTTCGTAACGATTATCTTATTTTCTCGCCCACACGATTCCAAAGCGGTCCATCCTCCGGGAAATTCCAGTTCATCCAGATCCTGACCGCACGTCCGACCAGCTGGGATTCGGGGATCGTGCCGACACCCGGAAACCTGCTGTCCCTGCTGTTGTTGCGGTTGTCGCCCATGACAAAATAATGCCCCTCCGGAACCTGCCATTCGCCTTCCCGGCTGTATCGTTGGGGCAGCAGCAGTAATTCATGTTCGATATCGCCAAGCGACTCCTCCACCAGGTTGGCCTGGTAGCCATATTCCCGGTAGGCGCCACGCATATTCGTCGGCATCAGTTCACCGTTAATATACAGCCGGTTTGCGCTATACACGATACGATCGCCCGGCAGCCCAATGACACGCTTGATGTAATTCGTATTCGGATTCGCCGGCAGCCGGAACACCACCACATCCCCGCGCTCGGGTTTATCGATTTCGACTATCTTCTTGTTTAGCACTGGCAGACGAATGCCGTATGCGTACTTGTTCACAAAAATGAAATCGCCATCGAGCAAGGTTGGCATCATCGAATCGGACGGAATCCGGAACGGTTCGAAAAGGAAAGACCGGACCAACAGGACGACAAGGATGACCGGGAAAAAAGTTCGGCAATATTCGACCAGTACCGGCTCGTTCGTCGACGCGTCTGCCGCCGCCCTCCTGGACCGCAAAACCAGCACGTCAAATAGCCAGACGACGCCGGTAAACAGTGTGGCGATCGTCAAAATCAGGGCAAAATCAAAAACCATGTGAGCAACCTCTGCGTGATTCCGGGGCAGTATTGGCTATTTCTTCTCCACCTGCAATACTGCGAGAAAAGCTTCCTGAGGGACTTCCACCGAACCGATCTGCTTCATTCTCCGCTTGCCGGCCTTCTGTTTTTCCAGCAATTTTCGTTTGCGGCTGATGTCTCCACCATAGCATTTTGCGGTCACGTTTTTTCTCAGCGCGCGGATCGACGCACTGGCGATAATCTTGTTCCCGATCGACGCCTGCACGGAGAATTCGAACATTTGCCGGGGCAGAAGTTCGCGCATCTTGTCCACCACTTTCCGGCCTCGCCTGTAGGCGGCGTCGCGGTGCACGATAACCGACAACGCGTCGACCCGTTCCTTGTTGATCTGGATGTCCAGCTTAACCAGTGGCGCAGCCTGAAACCGCGCAAACTGATAATCGAACGACGCATATCCCCGGCTGACGGATTTCAGCCGATCGAAAAAATCCAGAACCACCTCGGCCAGCGGCAATTCGTACCCCAGTGAAATCTGGTTACCGAGGTATTGCAAGCGTTTCTGTACGCCCCGCTTTTCGATACAAAGTTTAATCACCGCGCCGACATGATCAGGCGGCACCAGTATGGTTGCTTCAATAATCGGTTCGCGAATCTCGCGAACCAGATTGCTCTCGGGCAAGCGAGCCGGATTATCGATACGCAAGGTTTCCCCTGCACCGGTGAGTACTTCGTAAATAACCGTAGGCGCAGTCGTTATCAGGTTCAGATCGTACTCGCGTTCCAGCCGCTCCTGGATGATCTCCATGTGCAGCATGCCGAGAAATCCGCAACGGAAACCGAATCCGAGAGCGCTTGAGTTTTCCGGCTCGTAATGCAACGCAGAGTCATTCAGGGCGAGTTTCTCGAGCGCATCGCGAAAACTCCCGTAATCGTCTGATGAAACCGGGAACAAGCCCGCGAAAACCCGCGGCTGGACCTTTTTGAAACCCACCAGCGACTCTGCGCAGGGGTTTTTCTCCAGCGTCAGCGTGTCGCCGACCGGAGCCCCGTGCACTTCCTTGATGCCGGCGATGACATAACCGACTTCACCCGGTCCCAGTTCGTCGGTGTCCGACATTTTCGGCGTAAACCGGCCAATACGATCCAGCTGATGGCTTTTGCCGGTCGACATGACCTTGAACTTGTCTTTTTTTCTCAACACGCCGTTGACGATGCGCACGAGCGAGACGACGCCAACATAATTATCGAACCAGGAATCGATAATCAGCGCCTGCAATGGCGCTTTCGGATCACCACCGGGCGGCGGCACCCTCACCAGCAATTGTTCCAGCACCTCGCGCACGCCGGCGCCGGTCTTTGCGCTGATTTGCAGCGCATCACCGGCCTCGATGCCGATAATCTCCTCGATTTCCTGGATAACCCGTGCCGGTTCGGCCGATTGCAAATCCAGCTTGTTGAGCACCGGCACGACCTCAAGACCCTGCTCCAGCGCGGTATAACAATTGGCGACGCTCTGGGCCTCGACACCCTGCGCGGCATCGACGACCAGCAAAGCGCCTTCACAGGCCGACAGCGATCGCGAGACCTCATAGGAAAAATCCACATGGCCGGGCGTATCGATAAAATTCAGCTGGTATTCCTGACCGTCGTCGGCCCGGTAGTTCAGGGAAACCGCCTGTGCCTTGATGGTTATGCCGCGCTCCCGCTCCAGATCCATGGAATCCAGGACCTGGTCGGCCATTTCACGGTCATCGAGCCCGCCGCAGATCTGGATAAACCGATCCGCGAGGGTGGACTTGCCGTGGTCAATATGCGCGATGATGGAAAAATTACGGATGCGCTCGCGATCCATGCTGAAGAACGCTCCAAAAGGGCAACAGCGGGGATTATAAACGCTGTCAGCAATGCCTGCTCGAATACGCGTTATCTAGGAGCCTGTCGGACTTAGGGTTATTCTACTGCGGCGGCGGGAAATCGGCCCATTTTTCCGATCCTTTTCGTTACACGAACCACTATTCGCCTCAAACGATCAAAAAAATGACCTCGCTTTCCCACGCGCCTCGCTACGAACACCTAAGTCCGACAGGCTCCTAGCGGTGGCGACCCAGGCTTTGCGCGACCAAATCGGTGTCGAGATGCCCTTCGCAGAGGATTTCCCCGTCGCAAAGCAACACCGGGATGCGCAAGCCGAAACGGTGCATCAGCTCGGTATCGCCGGCAATATCGACGACCCTGATGCTGGCTTGGTGGGAGAGTAACAGCGGCTGCAGCTGAGCCAGCATCTCATCGCAAAGACCACAGGCCTCGCGGCTATACAAAACCAGTTCCATGCCCACCTTAGCCCGGATTTTTCATGAATGAGCCGAGCTAGGATTCCAGGATGACCGGCTGAAACCGGTGGCTGCGCGCGATCCGCTCCCTGAAGACATGCAATAACACGAAACTGGCCAGCAGGGTAAGACTGCCGAGCAATAGCGCGAGACCATCGCCGCCCAAAAAATCGCCGATCAGCGCGCCCGAAATCAAGGCAAGCAATGGCAGCAAGTACATCAGGCACGCGGCGCCAAGCAACGCCCCCTCGGAAATGCCAAGCTGGACCTGGTCGCCCACGCTGATGCCAGCGGACACCGGTACGCGCAACTGAAACAACCGATCGCCGAGCAGCTTGCTGAGCAGACCGCCCCCGCAACCCTTGCCCTCGGCGCAGCGCTCGCACCCCGCGCGAGATTCGCAGCTGACCCAGGCAAACGAGCCGGCGATACGAACCACGCAGCCGCTTTCCCTTATCATCGATTGATGGTCGTACCCGTTACTACGGAGCTGGCGATATCGCGGACGGTAACCGGCGGGACTTCACCGATGGCGGTTACCAGGTGTTCTTTGACCAGCAAAGTGTATGCATTGGCGGCGCCCATTCTGTGTGGGCCGCTTTGCGGTTTCTCATCCGGCCCCGGCTTTTCAACGAATACCGAAACCGACGCCAGGCCATCGCTATAGACCATTTGGACGACCGGTTGGGTTGCCTGCGGCTGGGTGTTCAGCCGATACATTGCCAGGACGAAACCCGCAGGCAGGTTGTCGGCTCGCCAGGCCTGTTCTACCTTGCCGGGGGTTTGCTTCGCCTGGTGCCCTGTATAACTCCAGCGATAACCGGTGACATCAATGCCGGACTGCACGGCAGCTTCCGGAATTTCATCCGGAAACTCGATACTGGCAAACCTCATCTGCTCGATAATCTGCCCCTGGCCACCGCGTACCTGGGAGATCAGCGGCAGACCGGTCTGCTCGTCCAGCCACAGCCGGTACCCGTATCTAAAATGATCCCTGGGGGTGACATCGACGATCACGACGGCACGGTTCAACACGCTCTTGCCGGTTTTTACGCTGAGCAAATAGTTTTGCAACACCTCGTCGCTGAGCGCGGGTACCGCGCCCAGCAATGGCTGGTGCCCGCTTCTTTTCTCCACGACCACGGACTCCGAATCGGGGAAAAAACAGACGACCTCTCCACCCTTGGAAATAATTTCACGGCCAACGGCATCCAGGGCTATCAGCCTCTCTACGGCGTGGCCATCGTGTACGCGGTGGATGACTTTCATCGGGTCGACCTGGCCATCGCGCAGGCGAACGAAAACACCCTGGTAATTCAGGGTGTTCAGCGCCTGATCCATTTTGCGCAACCAGTCAACGGCTTCTTCGGCCGGTGCCGCGAGCGGCGCCAGACATAGCAATACCAGCCATTGAATCCCGCGCGTTCTGATCATCTGCTGAAACTCTCGTCCTTTGGCTCCGCCCCCGAGTCTGCCTGTCCATCGAGACCGGCAGTGGCGTCCTCGTGGCCGATGATCTCATACAGGACATTACGCCGAACCGGGGACGGCGAAAACTCGCTGTGATCCATCAGGTAACCCGCCAGCCTTGCCGAAACACGCGGCTCGCGGGTGATCGAACCGGAATCCGGCGGCACCGTGTAACTGGGCACGGCCGTGTCCGCGACAGCCGGTGAGCTACCGCCTTGCGAAAAACCCGCGCCGGGCAGGTTGACAATCGCCAGCGCAGCAACCCCGGCCGCAACTGCAAAACCAAGCAGCGGCCGGGTCAATCGGTGAATACCAATGCCCGGCCCACGCCGGTGCACAGCCTCGCTATCCAATTCTGCATGCACCCTGCCGGCCAGGCCGACGGCCAGGAAATCGTTTTGGCCCGCACGCATCGCGTTGCCGATCAGCGCGTAACGGCCGAATTTTTCGCGGCTGGCCAGGTCCCGGCATATGCGGGCAAGCAGCATAGGCTGCTCCCTGGACGCCAGTTCATCATCGATCAGCGCCGATAGCCGATCGCCATCCAAATCCTTTCTTTCCATTTCTTTCTCAATCCGTTTCTCGTTCATTGTTCAATCCAGCAAAGGCCTGAGCTTCTTGTCGATCGCCTCCCGGGCCCTGAATATCCTCGATCGCACCGTGCCCACCGGGCACTCCATGGTTTGTGCGATCTCCTCGTAACTCATGCCTTCCACTTCGCGAAGGATGATCGCCGTGCGCAAATCCTCCGGCAAATGATGTATCGCCCGGTTGACCGTGTCCTTGATCTCCTCGCTCAGCACCAGGTGTTCGGGCGTGTCGCCGTCACTCAGACGGCCCTGCATGTCATATTGATCCGGGTCCTGCGGATCCAGATCGTAATCCAGTGGCCTCCTTCTCGCGGCCACCAGGTGGTTCTTGGCGGTGTTGATCGCGATCCGGTACAGCCAGGTATAAAAAGCGCTGTCGCCTCGAAACCTCGGCAAGGCGCGATACGCTTTCAAGAACGCTTCCTGCGCCACATCCAGCGCCTCGGAAGGATCGCGGATATAACGCATGATCACCTTGATCACCTTGTGCTGGTACTTGAGCACCAGCACGTCGAATGCTTTCTTGTCGCCTTTTTGAACCTTGACGACCAGCTTCTGATCCACCTCGCGCTCACTCACGAGGTTCGCTCCGAGCCGGGGCAGGCGTCAGCCCAACCAGTGGAATAGACTCGGTCCCGCTTAGAAAGTTCTGGCAAAAAGAGCATGATTTCAAGCATTTGAGCATTGGGTCACATCAGGAATGAAACAGTCTGTCGATTTCTTTGCTGCTACGCAATATCCGCCAGTTTCAAACGCACCCGGAACCGGCGAAAGTCCCCCCCGGACCGCCGGGAACGAAAAAAAAGCGCGCTCTTTTTACCCCCGTTTTCGTCCAGCCAGCACAGCTTGACGCCCCAGAGGAACCGACATCGCTCAGCCAGCAAAATAGCGCTGAGCCAGCTGCCGGATCGGGTCCGCAACCGCCACCGGTGAGTTTCCCAACGCACCTGCCTGATCGAGCGCAGGCTCGTTCCGCGCACGCAATGACGCCATTCGCGGCAAAACCCCGCCAGCAGGAACCCCCCCGCCATCAATTTCGTGATCGCCGGCAGCGAATTGAACAACAGCCCTGCGCCAGCCAGCAACGACCCCGCGGCCAACCAGACCGCCATGGGCCGAACCGATCCCGGTTCAATCGTGAGTACAGGAGAGTATCTGTTCGACGAGTTCTTTACAGTCAGCATCGGCCGGTACCACGCCATTGAGTAAAAAGTCCGCCAGTTGCGGGTCCGACAGATTCAGAAAATCCGAGAACACGGCTTTTTGCCGGCTATCCATGACCGCAAACCTGGATTCCAGAAATCTCTCGAGCAGAATATCCAGTTCTTTCATCCCACGGCGGCAGCGCCAGCGCGACCGGGCATCATCGTGTTCCGTCATGCCAACCGATGCCTTTTCAGTGCCGGCGTTCAATCATCATTTTCTTGATTTCGGCGATCGCCCGCGCCGGGTTGAGCCCCTTCGGGCAGGTATTCGTGCAGTTCATGATCGTATGACAACGATAAAGCTTGAACGAATCCTCGAGTTGATCCAGCCGCTCGCCAGTTGCCTCGTCACGACTGTCGACCAGCCAGCGGTAAGCTTGCAGCAATGTCGCCGGGCCGAGGAATCGTTCATCGTTCCACCAGTAGCTCGGGCACGCGGTCGAACAGCATGCGCACAGAATGCAGGCCGCTGGCTCGTCGATCTTCTCCTGGTCTTCCTTCGACTGCAGCCGTTCACGATCCGGCGGCGGCGGCGTACGACTCTGCAGCCAGGGCTTGATCGATGCATATTGTGCATAGAAATTACTCATGTCCGGGATCAGGTCCTTGATTACCGGCAGATGCGGCAACGGATAAACCTTGATGTCGCCTTTGAAATCATCTATCGCCTGCATACAGGCAAGTTCGTTGGTGCCATCGATATTCATCGCGCAGGACCCGCAGATGCCCTCCCGGCACGAGCGGCGAAACGACAAGCTCGGGTCGATCTCATTCTTGATCTTGATCAGCGCATCCAGGACCATCGGCCCGCAACTGTCCATATCCACTTCGTAACTGTCCATGCGCGGATTGTCTTCATTGTCTGGATCGTAACGATAAACGAGCAAACGACGCACATTGCCGGCCGCAGTGGCCGCCCTATGGGTCTCGCCCTTGCGCACTTTTGAATTTGCCGGCAGTGTCAACTGAACCATGAATGCTCCTCGTCAGTCCCGTTTTGGTTCAAACGCCTAATAGACCCTCGCCATCGGCGGTATCGATTCGATTTCATCGCTCAGCGTCTCGAGCTGAACGGGCCGGTAGTCCAGCCGGACCGCGCCATCGCCGGCAACCCAGCAAAGCGTGTGTTTGAGCCAGTTCTCATCGTCGCGCTCGGGAAAATCTTCGCGCGCGTGGGCCCCGCGGCTCTCCTGCCGGTTCGCGGCCGACTCGATTGTCACCTTGGCTTGCAACAGCAGGTTTTCCAGTTCCATGGTTTCAACCAGGTCGGTGTTCCAGATCAGCGAGCGATCATGCACGCGAACATCGGCATAACTCTGGCACACCTGCTCCAGTTTTTCGATCCCTTCCCTCAGGACTTCGCCGGTACGAAAAACCGCGGCGTGATTCTGCATGGTTTTTTGCATTTCCAGGCGAATATCCGCCGTCGGCGAACTGCCATTGGCGTTGCGCAAGCGGTCCAGGCGCTCGACTATGTGGCCGCAGGAATTATCCGCCAGCGGCCGGCGCCGCGATTCTGGCTTTAGGGTTTCAGCGCAACGCCGGGCAGCGGCCCGCCCGAACACCACCAGGTCGAGCAGCGAATTCGAGCCCAGCCTGTTCGCCCCGTGTACCGAGACGCACGCTGCCTCACCGACCGCCATCAGGCCGGGCACCAGGGTGTTGGCGTCGTCGCCCGATTTTGTCACGACCTCGCCATGCAAATTGGTGGGTATACCGCCCATGTTGTAATGCACGGTCGGCAGAACCGGGATCGGCGCACGCGTCACATCGACCCCGGCGAATACCCTCGCGGTCTCGGCGATACCGGGAAGCTGCTCCTCGATCACCTCAGGACCCAGGTGCTCCAGATGCAGAAAAATGTGGTCCTTCTCAGGGCCGACGCCCCTGCCTTCGCGAATCTCGATGGTCATCGAGCGGCTGACCACATCCCTGCTGGCAAGGTCCTTGGCGTTGGGGGCGTAACGCTCCATGAAGCGCTCGTTCGCAGAGTTGGTCAGATAACCCCCCTCGCCGCGCACCCCTTCGGTAATCAGCATGCCGGCGCCGTATACGCCGGTCGGGTGGAACTGGACAAATTCAAGATCCTGCAATGGCAGACCGGCGCGCAAGACCATGCCACCACCATCGCCGGTGCAAGTATGCGCGGATGTGCTGGAAAAGTAGGCGCGGCCATAGCCGCCGGTCGCCAGGATCGTCTGCCGGGAAATAAACCGGTGCAAAGTTCCATCGTCCAGGCACAAGGCGACCACGCCCCGGCACTCACCGTTCTCCATGATCAGGTCGATCGCAAAATACTCGATATAAAAATCGGCATCGTGTTTCAGCGCTTGCTGATACAGCGTGTGCAGCATCGCATGGCCCGTTCGATCGGCGGCCGCGCAGGTGCGCTGTGCCGTGCCCTTGCCAAAATGCGTGGTCATGCCGCCAAATGGCCGCTGGTAAATTCGCCCGTCTTCGGTTCTTGAAAATGGCACGCCGTAATGCTCAAGCTCGATAACGGCGTTCGCCGCCTCCTTGCACAAGTATTCGATGGCATCCTGGTCGCCCAGCCAGTCCGACCCTTTGACGGTGTCATACATGTGCCAGCGCCAATCGTCTTCACCCATATTGCCAAGCGCCGCGCTGATCCCGCCTTGAGCCGCGACGGTGTGGCTACGCGTCGGAAACACCTTGGTAATGCAGGCGGCGGAAAGGCCTTGTTCGACCAGGCCGAACGTGGCCCTGAGGCCTGCACCCCCGGCCCCCACTACAACGACATCGTAGTGATGATCGACGAATTCGTAATCCGAACTCACTAAAGCCCTCCGACACTAATGCGCAAAATGGCAATCACACCGGCCATGGCCAGCAGCAGATGGATAAAAAGGGACGACCAGAGACCGCCCGCCTGCAACCTGGGCGAACTGACATAGTCCTCGATCACGACCTGCACACCGAGCTTCGAATGGTAGAGCAAGGTCAGCACGAAGGCTGACAGCAACACAGCGTTGAGCGGACGCGCGAGCCAGGCAACCGTGCTGCCATAGCCGAGATCGCCGGCGGCGGCGAGGGAAATCATGAACCAAAGGCCCAGCGGAACCAGCGCGATCGCGGTCAGCCGTTGCCGCCACCAATGCCCGGTGCCCTTCTGCGCCGAGTCCGGGCCCACGACCTTGTCGAGCAGTGTACGCAGCCTCACAGCAAGCTTGCCGGCAGATCGGTGACCGCGGCCCAGAATACAACCCACATCAGCAAAGTGGCGACGAGGACCAGCCAGCCGGTGAGATAGGTTCGCGTTAGCTCAAACCCCATACCCAGGTCCCAGAACAGATGGCGAATGCCGTTGTTCAGATGATAGAAAAACGCCAAAGAGACGCCCGCCAGCACGATCTGCCCTGGAACCGTGGCCAGGATTTCCAGCCTCTGCAACGCCTGCGGACCTTCCGCCAGCAACAGCAACCAGTAAACCAGGCCAACCGCCGAAACAGACAACGCAATTCCGCTGAGCCGGTGGGCAAACGACAGCAACGAAGTCAATTGGGGTTTGTAGTGATAAAATGGTGACAGAGGCCGGTCGTCATTCGCCATCAGCTGGTTCCCTTGCTTCTAAAATCGGCGAACCGACGTCGCCACCTGTACTCGACTAAAAATCGATGCAACGCCCCGCCTTTTCCCAGTCGCCGTAGCGCGTGGGATCGGGGCCATCGCGTCCGCCGATTTCTTTTGGCCTCGTTGCATGCCGCTCATCGACCCGCGTTGCGCCGGTTGTTTCGATCGCCATGCCGGCAAGCGGCAATTCCGCCTCCAGGGCAGAATTATCAACGCTCGAAGGCCTGTGTTGATGGTCACTGGGCATGTCTGGATTTTGCCAGAAAGCCAGTTTATTTGCACCCTGCAAATAGCCCGTTTGCAGCATGATATGGTTAGCTCGTTCGCGATCGGGGGTCGATAAACGGTGAGTCGAAAAATCAATACGAACTGGCGTAGCCAGCTGTCCGCAACCAGCATCCTGTCGATCGGCGGCGCCGATACCGTCAGCTTCCTGCAAGGCCAGCTCAGCAATGACATGCATGCACTGGACGACACCCACTGCCAATGGACCGCCTATCACCAGCCAGACGGCAGAGTACTCGCGGTACCCCTGGTCCTGTTGCAAGGAAACGTGGCCAGCCTGGTCCTGCCGACCGATATCGTCGACGATATCCGCGAGCGCCTGTCACGATACGTGATGCGCGCCAAAGTGGAGTTCAGCGTCGGCGACGGGCTGTGCGGCCTGGGCGGGGCGGATCTCGCCGCCAAGCTGCCGAGCATGCCGATTCCGCAACCCGGTTGCGTGACCCGCACCGCCGACGGACTGCTGCTCGCCGGCTACAGCAAGCAACGGATTCTCGTCTGCGGGCCGCCGGAAAACCCGGACTGGCAACTGATAAACGACGCCCTGACCGAAGAGCCGGAAACAATCTGGCAACTGGCGGACATCCGCGACGGTATCCCGCGAGTAACCACCGCCAACCAGTCACGCTATACCGCGCAAATGCTCAACCTCGACCTGATCGGCGCTATCAGTTTCAGCAAAGGCTGTTACGCGGGCCAGGAAATTATTGCCCGCACCCAAAACCTCGGAAAAATAAAACGCCGCCTGTACCGCCTGGGAAGCGCAACCGAAATCGCCGGCGACGATGTCTGTCTCGCGAACGGCAAAAAGGTCGGAGAAATATTGAACCGTCAGAAAACCCCCGGCGACAGCCAACCCGCCTGGGAATACCTGGCAGTCATTCGCCTCGATCAACGACAGACAGATCTATACAACGACGGCACGCCACTAAGCCCCCTCGATCTTCCTTACGCCGTACCAGACTAGAGTGGGAAAACAGCGGCCAGTAAAACTCCAGTCTCCTGCCAACCACCGTGCTCACTACCAACATTGCCCATCGAAGCTTAACAGTTGGCCAGGGCCGCCATCTCCCAGCATCGTTTTGTGGGACGCTGGTTTACCCACAGCTCGATTCGGAACGCAGTTCATCTAGCAGTGGGTAAACCAGCGGCCCGCGAAACTTCCAATCTACTGCCGACCGCATTGCCCACTACCAACATCGCCCATCGAAGCGCAACCGTTGGCCAGGGCCGCCATCTCCCAGCATCGTTTTGTGGGACGTTGTATTACCTACAGCTCGATTCGGAACGCAGTTCATCTAGCAGTGGGTAATACAACGTCCCGCAAAACGACAATCTCATGCCCACCACGATCCACGATGACAGGCAGACTACGATTCCGGGCGCATTTGCGGAAACAACACGACGTCCCGAATCGACGCAGAATCGGTCAACAGCATGACCAGCCTGTCGATGCCAACCCCAAGACCGCCGGTCGGGGGCATGCCGACCTCCAGCGCGCGAATGTAGTCACTGTCATACAACATCGCCTCGTGGTCACCGGCATCCTTGAGCGCAACCTGCGCCTTGAATCTCGCCGCCTGCTCCTCCGGATCGTTGAGTTCGGAAAACCCGTTGGCGATTTCGCGCCCGGCAATAAACAACTCGAAACGATCCGTGAGGAACGGATCGTTATCGTCGCAACGTGACAATGGCGACACTTCCGTCGGATACGAGGTGACAAAAGTGGGCTGGCGCAGTTTATCTTCAGCGGTCTTGTCAAAAATTTCATACAACAGCTTGCCGGCGCCCGCCGCATCGTCAACGGTGAGGCCGAGCTCGGCACAGCGCGCCGCCAGGGCATCACGGTCACGGGTCTTCGATTCGAGCAGCGGATTCTCCCCGATCACAGCCTCCTCCACGGTAACCCGCCGGAACGGCTTGCCGATCTCGATGGTCTCGCCCTGGTAGCCGATCTCCCCGTTGCCATGCAAAGCGTCGACGAGGCTGTGTATCAGCGTCTCGGTCAGCGCCATGATGTCTTTCCAATCGGCATAGGCCTGGTACAGCTCGAGCATGGTAAATTCCGGGTTGTGCTGCGTAGAAAGCCCCTCGTTGCGGAAATTGCGATTGACCTCGTACACCCGCTCGAAGCCGCCGACGACCAGCCGTTTCAGGTAAAGCTCAGGTGCGACGCGCAAATACAGTTCCATATCGAGCGCGTTGTGATGGGTGATAAAAGGACGCGCGACCGCACCACCGGGGATAGCCTGCATCATCGGTGTCTCGACCTCCATGAAACCCAGGCTGTCGAGAAAATTGCGAATATGGGAAACGACCCTGGTGCGGGTCTGGAAAACCTGCCTGGACCCGGAATTCATTACCAGGTCGAGATAACGCTGACGGTAACGAGTCTCCTGGTCCTGCAGACCATGAAATTTCTCCGGCAAGGGGCGTAAACATTTGCTGAGTACGCGGCACTCGACCGCCCGCACGCTAAGTTCACCGGTCCTGGTCCTGAACAGCGGCCCACGGGCCGCGACTATGTCGCCGAGATCCCAGCTCTTGAAATCCTGGTAGACGCCGTCCGGCAATTCACCACCCGCGAGAAAAATCTGGATCTGACCGCTGCGGTCCTGCAGCTTGGCAAAGGAAACTTTGCCCATGACCCGTTTCGCCATCATGCGGCCGGCAACAGCGACTTCGATATTGGCTTCCTTCAGTTTTGCACCATCGTGCTCGTCATACATCGCGTGCAATTGGCCGGCCAGCGCATCGCGGCGAAAATCGTTTGGATAGGCGGGACCTTTTTCCCGCATCTGCTGTAACTTTCGCCGTCTCTCGGCAATCAGTTCGTGTTCCTTTTCTTCTGTCATCTGTTTTGCGCCTTGTCGCTAGAGTCCTTGTTTCAAACTCGCTTCAATGAACAGGTCGAGATCGCCATCGAGCACGGCCTGAGTGTTCCCTGTTTCCACCGAAGTTCGCAAATCCTTTATCCGCGATTGATCGAGGACATAGGAGCGAATCTGGCTGCCCCAGCCGATATCCGATTTTCCCGCTTCGAGTTCTTGCGCGGCCGCGTTCTTTTTCTGCATCTCCAGTTCGTAGAGCTTCGCCTTCAACTGTTTCATCGCCGTCGCTTTGTTTTTGTGCTGCGACCGGTCGTTCTGGCACTGAACAACGACCTTGGTCGGCAAATGGGTGATACGGACCGCCGACTCGGTACGATTCACATGCTGACCGCCAGCCCCGCTCGCCCGGTACACATCGATGCGCAGATCCGCCGGGTTGATCTCGATCTCGATTTCGTCGTCTATTTCCGGAGAAACAAAAACGGCGGCGAACGAAGTGTGCCTGCGATTACCCGAATCGAACGGCGACTTTCTGACCAGCCGATGGACGCCGGTTTCCGTGCGCAACCAGCCATAGGCGTAATCGCCCGAAACCCGCACGGTCGCGCTCTTGATACCGGCAACCTCACCGGCGGACAACTCGATGATTTCTGTCGTGAAATGGTGCGCCTCGCCCCAACGCAGATACATCCGCAACAACATATTGGCCCAGTCCTGGGCCTCGGTCCCCCCCGAACCGGATTGTATTTCGAGGAAAGCGTTGCTGGCATCCAGCTCGCCAGAAAACATCCGCTGGAACTCCATTGCCGCCACCCGCCGGGCCAGTTCGCCAAGTTCCTCGGTGATCGACACAACGGTTTCTTCGTCGTCTTCGGCAACCGCCAGTTCCAGCAGTTCGAGATTATCCCGCAACCCGCTGCTCAGGGCATCCAGCGTGCTGATTACGTCATGCAGCCTGGCCCGTTCCTTGCCCAGGCTTTGCGCCTTTTCCGGGTTGCCCCAGATTTCAGGGTTTTCCAGCTCCCGGCTGACCTCTTCCAGTCTTTCTGCCTTGTTATCGTAGTCAAAGATACCCCCTCAAAGCCCGGCTGCGGCTTTGCAAGTCTGCTATCTGTTCCCTGAGCGGATTGATTTCCATGGCAGTCGCCGACTCTTCGGTTTTCAAAAGCGCGAATGTTAGCACGCGCGCGCACTCTGCTCACTCGAGAGCTTGCATCTGGATCACGTTGAGCTGGGCCTCGCGGCGACCGCGAAACTCATTGACCTCAAGCCGGTATACCAGGCGCAGCCGATCGCCGGCGTTGTCGGGCAAGGACTGGCTGAAGGCGATGCCGCCCAGCGACCGTCCGCCATCGGCAGACCGCAGCGTGAGGCGCAAGTGTGAGTCGCCAACGACCCGCTGCTCGATGAGTTCGAATTCGCCGTCGAACTGCGGCTCCGGGAACCCCTGGCCCCACGGTCCGGCGTCAGCCACCAGTTCCGCCAATGTCAGGTCGAGATCCCCCTCAGCCAGCTGCCCGTCGCTGAAGTGGAAAGCCTGCAAATCCTCGGTCCCGAGCCTGTCCCTGACCACCTCATCGAACGCTTCCGCGAACGACGCAAACCGGTCACGCTCCAGGCTGAGACCGGCGGCCATCGCATGGCCACCGAACTTGCCGAGCAACCCGGGATGGCTGGTCGCTATTTCATCGAGAGCATCACGAATATGCAGGCCCGGCACCGAGCGTGCCGAGCCTTTCAGTTCATCGCCCTGGCCCGGGGCGAAGGCGACCACCGGCCGGCTGAACTTCTCGCGGACGCGCGAAGCGACCAGGCCGACCAGGCCCTGGTGCCAGCCCGGATCGAACAGGCAGATTCCCCAGGGGAGTTCGGCGCTTTGCTCCAGGGCCAGCCCATCGACGATGGCCAGCGCTTCCGCCGCCATCTTTTTTTCCAGCCCGCGCCGCTCCCGATTCAGTGCATCCAGGCGGGCCGCAAGTATTCGGGCAGCCGGCGCCTGGTCCGCCAGCAAACACTCCACGCCGATCGTCATGTTGTCCAGCCGGCCGGCGGCGTTGAGTCGCGGACCCACCGCAAAGCCGAGATCGTTGGCCCTGGCGCGCACCGGCTGTCTACCCGCCACTTCCAGCAAGGCGGTAATCCCCGCGCAACAGCGACCGGCCCTGATCCGCCGCAAGCCCTGCTCGACCAGGATACGGTTGTTCCGCTCCAGCGGGACCACATCGGCGACCGTGCCCAGCGCCACCAGGTCGAGCAGACCGGCCGCCACGGCGTTGCTTGCACCCAGTCGCCGTTCACAGGCGGCCAGCAAATAGAACGCGACGCCTACACCCGCCAGCGACTTTCCGCTGAAATTCTCTCCGCGAAGGTTTGGGTTGAGAATAACATTGGCGTCCGGCAACAACGGCCCCGGCAGGTGATGATCCGTTACCAGCACGTCGATACCCATTTTTCTTGCCAGGGCAACGCCATCGATGCTCGAAATGCCGTTGTCAACGGTGACGATCAGGCCGGGATTCCGCTGGCCGGCTATCTCGACTATTGCAGGCGTCAATCCATAACCGAGCAAGAACCGGTCGGGCAACAGGTAGCCCAGCCTGCCGAACCCCAGTTGCTTCAGGCCTCTTATCAACAGCGCGGTTGAGGTCGCGCCATCGGCGTCGAAATCGCCAACGATCAGGACCAGCGAATTTTTTTGCCGGTGCGCAAGCATCAAGTCGACCGCTTGCCCGGTACCGCCGAGATCGCCTATCGGCAACAAGCCGCCCAGCGACAGGTCCAGTTGTTGCGTCTCGCCAACGCCACGGCCCAGGTAGATACGTTTCAGGACCGGATGCATGTCCGCCGGCAGAAAATCCTCGACGGCAAGCGGCCGGTTTCGAATTTCCATTACACTTCCCAAAAATAATGTCCGGCAGAACAAATCCGCATTGGATAAAATAACCCTGCTGTCAACGGGCGGACGGAGCATAGCAGAGGTAACATCGATTGAAGATTGTTCGCGACAATGCCGGCGCAGGCTTGCTGGTTCGCTCATACGAGCGCGGCCGAATCCGCGTCCGCGACCAGTACTATGATTGCCCGCTGATTATCGACCGGCATCACGTGCAGGCGTGGCTCGCCGAAAACATCGAAACCCTGGACCTGGCGCAACTGGAACCCGCGCTGGCGGATCGGCCCGACGTTCTCCTGCTCGGTTGCGGCGCGGTGCGAATCCAGCCCCCGCAACGGCTGATTGCCGATCTTGGCGCCCGCGGCATCGGGCTTGAAGTCATGGACAGCGGCGCAGCCTGCCGCACTTATAATATCCTGGCCTGCGAAAATCGAAGCGTGGTCGCCGCGTTACTGGCTTAGGAGCGTGCTCACTTAGCCAGCATCAGTCGAACACGGCTTCGCTGCGGATACCTTCTGATTCCATGGCTTTGCGGAGCGTCGCCAGCGCATCCATCTGGATCTGCCTCGCCCGCTCGCGGGTCACACCGATCTCCGCGCCGACTTTCTCCAGGGTCGTGCGCTCGTAACCATGCAAGCCGAAGCGCCTTTCGACGACTGCCAGTTGCTTGGCGCTCAGGCATTTCAGCCAGTGCTCCAGCACGTCGTGAACATTCTGTTGCTGCACACCGGCGGACGGGTCGATTTTCTCCGCCCTGTCGGGTATCCGCTCGAGCAAACATCGCTCGCCCCCGTTTACCGATGGCAGGCTGGACGCACAGATATTTTCATTGAGCTCCAGCACCCGTTCGACATCCGCCTGTTCTTGGTCCACCGAGGCGGCGATTTCCGCAAAGGTCGGCGCCCGGTCCAGATCCTGGGCGAGCCGGTGGGAGGCCCGCAAACAACTGTTGATCTGCTTGACGATATGTACAGGCAGACGAATGGTCCGCGTCTGGTTCATCAGCGCCCGTTCGATGGTTTGCCTAATCCACCAGGTCGCATAAGTGGAAAATCGAAAGCCCTTCTCCGGGTCAAACTTGCCGACCGCGTGCATCAGCCCGAGATTGCCCTCCTCGATCAGGTCCAGCAGCGGCAGACCCCGGTTGAGATATCGCCGGGAAATCCTGACCACCAGGCGCAGATTGCTTTCGATCATCCGCTTGCGGGCAGCTTCGTCCCCGCGCAGGACCCGGCGGCCAAAAAATACCTCTTCCCTGGCGCTCAGTAATGGGGAATAACCGATTTCGCTCAGATACAGGCGGGTCGCGTCCTGCTGTGGCCGGGTAATGACAGTAGTTGCGGGCAGCCGCCCGGCCGCGCGCGCTTGTACCCGGCCAATCGCAGCGGCCGTATGCAGGGGAACGCCGCCGGCTAGCGTGGTCAGTGCAGTCTTGCCACGACGCGAGTTCGCCGCCGGTCTGATGCTTTGTCTCGCCACTCTCCCCACCCCGGTATTCATACCAGGCGGCACACCATAATGTCCTGCGGCCGGCCGCTATCGAGTTGGCAAGTATCTTATCGGATCGACCGGTTTGCCATTGATCCGAATCTCGAAATGCAGCATCGGGCGCTTGCCTGGGCCTTTCCCCATGCGGGCAATCTGCTGTCCCTTGCTGACTTGGTCGCCCTGTGAAACGAGCAACTCGGAGTTATATCCGTATGCGCTGAGAAAGGTGTTGTTATGCTTGATGATAATAAGCTGGCCGTATCCTATAAGTCCACTGCCCGAGTAGACCACATGGCCCGTCGCTGCCGCTCTTACAATCGCACGATCCGTGCCGGCGATGTCGAGCCCCTTGCCGATGGCGCCGGCAGCGCCAAAACTCGAAAGAATCCTGCCTTTGACAGGCCAGAGCCATTCCGGCGTGGGAGCGGGCGGCGGCTTCCCGGGTAGTGGGGCTTTTGCCCGCCCGCGCGCCGGCGGCCGCGTTTTTGCCGTGCCTGCCACCGCGCTGCCTGGAGGCCGCCTGAGGACCAGGACCTGCCCCGGAAATATACTGTAGCCGCCACCCAGGCGGTTCCAGCGCGCCAGTTCACGGTAATCCAGTCCGTACCGCCAGGCGATCCCGTAAACCGTGTCGCCGGCGCGGACCGTGTAACTGTCCCGCTCCCGGTTTCGCCATTGCTCGCCGGCGCAGCCTGACAACTCCGCAAAAACCAGCCCGACGGCCAACCAGATGATGATCCGCCGTTTCGTCATCGAAAATAAAAAAACGCCGCTGCCAGCAGTGCCACGCATGTCCATCCTATGGTATCGATGTGTCGTCGCAGCCGCTGTTCCATCGCTGGCCCGCCCCAGCGGATCAGACCCGCGACCAGAAAAAAACGGCTGCTGCGCCCAGTCATCGATGCCAGGACAAAACCGGCCAGCGGCATCCCCGTCGCCCCGGCCGCAACCGTAAAAAGCTTGTAGGGAATCGGCGAAAACCCGGCTATCAAGACCGCCCAGAACCCCCAATGTCCAAACCAGCCGCGCACCGTCTGATAATTATCCCAGTACCCCAGATCCCGCAGCAGCGGTTCCGCCAGGTCCAGCGCGTAATAACCGATCGCATAACCGGCCAGGCCGCCGGCCACCGACGCCAGTGAGGTGATCAGGGCGAAACGCAGCGCACGATCCGGCCGCGCCAGGCTCATCGGCGCGAGCATCACATCGGGCGGTACCGGGAAAAAAGACGATTCGGCGAAACTCAGACCGGCCAGGTACCAAGGCGCCGAGTCGTGGCGCGACCAGCGGAGGACGCGATCATAAATCGACCCAAACAGCCTCACCGAACCTTTCCTTCCAGCAAGGGTACGAAACTCACCAGGCCCAGCGACTCTCTTTCGACCTTGCCACCGGTGCGCCGGGTCAACTGCAGCAACTCCTGCCCACCCCGACCGCCGACCGGGATGATCAGGCGGCCATCGACCGCCAGTTGGTCGATCAGGTCCTGCGGAATGCTTGCGGGCGCCGCTGCGACCAGGATTCCGTCGAACGGCGCCTCCGCCGACCATCCTTGCCAGCCATCGCCGTGCCTGAAGCGGACGTTTTTTACGCCCAGCTCGAACAAGGATTGCCGCGCCCTTTGCAACAACGGCGCGAGCCTTTCGATGCTGTAAATCTGCCCGACCAGTGGCGCCAGGACCGCGGTCTGGTAGCCACAGCCGGTGCCAACCTCAAGAATTTTCTGCAGCCGCCCGCCGCTGATCAGCGCCTCGGTCATGCGCGCGACCACATAAGGTTGCGAAATCGTCTGGCCGTGGCCTATGGGCAGTGCAGTGTCTTCGTATGCGCGGCTGGCAAGCGCCTCGTCGACAAACAGATGCCGAGGTACGTTGCGTATTCTTTCGAGGACCTCGGCATTGACGATTCCCCCGGCCTGCAGGCGTTTGACCAACCGGTCCCTGGTCCGCGCCGAGGTCATGCCGATCCCGCTGACGCTACGCCAGCTCACGACGTTTTTTCCAGCCACCGACCCAGCTTGTCGAGATCCGCGTGCCGGGTCAGATCCACCTGCAACGGCGTAATCGAAACCCGGCCCGCCGCGACCGCGTAAAAATCCGTACCCGGACCGGCGTCCTGACCGGCACCGGGAGGTCCGACCCAGAAAATCTCTTTACCTTTCGGATCCTTGCTTCGAATCACCGGTTCCGCGCGATGCCGGTAGCCCAGGCGAGTCACCACCGATGATGAAATTTTTTCGTAGTCCAGGTCGGGCACGTTGACATTCAATATAGTATCGGATGGCAATGGGTTCTCAGTCAGGCGAATCAGCAAATCCCTGGCGACCCGGGCGGCGGTCTCATACAAGCGATCGTTACCGCCGACCAGCGATAGCGCCATTGTCGGCAAGCCGAGGAAACGCCCCTCCATGGCCGCGGCCACCGTGCCGGAATACAGCACATCGTCGCCGAGGTTGGCGCCATCGTTGATCCCCGAAATGACCATGTCCGGCTCGGTATCGAGCAAACCGGTAATCGCCAGGTGCACACAATCGGTTGGCGTCCCCTCGACATAGAACACCCCGGGTCCGGCCCGGTGTACCCGCAGCGGCATATCCAGCGTCAGCGAATTGCTGGCCCCGCTGCGATTGCGATCCGGGGCAACGATGGTGACCTCGGCCAGGTCGGAAATAGACTCCGCCAGGCAACGTAGCCCCGGCGCCAGGTAACCATCGTCATTGCTCAGAAGAATATTCAAGCCGCGCGTCCCTTTGCGGTTTCATACCACGAACGCAGGTTGCGTATGGTCATGGTCATCGGCTGCCTACTATACTGGAAAGCACATCGGCCAACTATAAACGGCCGGTGACGGCGGACCGATGACGCCAGTGCGGGCACAGGATTCCCAGGTGGCACGATGAGCGAACACGATGACGAAAAATCCCGGTTTCGCAAAGCGATGCAGGATGTACGTCAATTGACGAACCAGCCGCGCGCCGAACTCGACGCGGCAAAACCCAAAGCGACGGCCAGGTTCACCCGCCGCGACAACCTGGAAGTCATGCGGGAAAGCCTGAGCGGACCACCGCAGCCCGGCGAGATACAGACTGGCGAAGAAATGATCTACGCCCGCCCCGGCTTGCCAGGCAAAGTCATGCGCAAACTGCGACGCGGCCAGTACGCGATCGAAAGCGAATGCGATCTGCACGGGCTGACCGCCGAGCAGGCGAGACATGTGCTGGTGGAATTTATCGACGAATGCCTCACCATGGGCACACGCTGCGTGCGCGTCGTCCATG